>Ga0115007_10001438_pt1 | contig 15331 bp, 18 predicted proteins | sample ArcOceMetagenome_2_FD_87166 | JGI IMG/M metagenome (GOLD analysis project Ga0115007, IMG submission 87166) | Marine eukaryotic phytoplankton communities from Arctic Ocean - Arctic Ocean ARC135M Metagenome | ecosystem: Environmental > Aquatic > Marine > Oceanic | place: Arctic Ocean | collected... | reverse complement strand
AAGTTGTAGACATTTTGTTTGTTGTTGTTGTTTGTTGTGATTTAAATTATAACTAATTGTTTTGTATGATTTGGTATTATTTTCCAGCTTCCTATCAAATTTTTCTTTAGTCCTTTATGAAATTACCCTAACTAATCTAAAAATTCTTATAAAACCCTAACTAATCCAAAAATTCTTATAAAACCCTAAAATTCTTATAAACCCCTATTTAGTTGATTTTCAAAAAATTTGATTGGTATGACTATTACATTATTGACAGTATTCCGTTTTCTTATTATAATGTCTACACTCTCTGATTCAAAATCATCTAACTCCTTAAAACTTATGGATACCGTGTCATACGTCGCGAAGTCTACTATTGGACGATTCTTTCTCACCTTCATCGCCCTCCACACAGCGCATTTTACTACCGCATGTATTTACTCTAATTGGTGTATCGATATGAGCTTTACGGGGTTTTTCACTGGTATGATCAATGGCCATGGTCCTATCTGTCATGCACTCATGATGGTCGCATACCACGCTCAGCACAATATATATACCCTTCTTGGAACCGCTGCGGTTGGTGTTGGTATCACGTGGCTCACTGAAAATATTTTCACAGATACTAAAAAAGATCGCTAGTATCACTCATAAAACCACTTTAAAAAAAAAATATCTTTTAGGCCTTTATACAAAAATTAGCACATCAGCCTTTTATATATAAAATCTATTAGTATCATTTTTTATAAAGGCCTTAGCTTTAAATTTGATGAAAAGTGATCCATTGTTTACCATAATATCCATATAATTAATATAATACAATACCACACTTTAACGCAATTTGATGTCTATACTTCTTAAAACCATGTTTAAAAGTAGTCCAAAAATCAACAGTTACCAACGCACACTTCTCCACCGAGAACTCCTCAAGAAAACCACCAAGACCTCACCTACTTCCGTTCATATTCCTGAACGACGACGCGTACACTTCTACGCCGACAATGAATTCCTCGAAAAACCACAATGGTCGTCTGTGGCTATCTACGACCCACGATCCTACGCCGATAGTGACGAATTCGTTGGCATTATCGATATCAAAAGTAGGGCAATGGTTGAAGCCGAAGAACTACAGGCATGGACTGACCTCAAGTCTAAATCCACCTCTAACACTTGGAAACTCAATGCACGTTCCCCTGGACCAAGTCTCACTCGGCAACAAGATGAAGAAAACGCCTTAGCTGAGCTCTGTTTCAACCCACTCGAACGCTCAAACCTCTCCTTCTTTGTCTAAATTCCGCTACCATCTTCAAAAAAAAATACTCTTTTACCCCTTTATATTTTCTATCACAAAAAAAACACTTACATCACTCTAAGTCTTTTTTTTCAGTCATTATATTTACTCTGTTAATATATTCTTCATTAATATACACTTATTTCCAAATGATACCTTTAGATTACATATTGAACAATTATTCCCATAACACCTATGCAATGATAATGGTGGCGCCATAAATTCTTCCTTATACGACGACATATCAATTACCCCCATTATTATTATTAATTCATCCACACTTGTTTGACCATCACCACGTATTAATACTGGCATTAACCTCTTTGGATCTCCTACATTTACCATCTTCATATGTAATTTCCAACTCTCCACCCAACACGTATATTCATCCTCATATACCCGCAAATCACCATTTATTATCAATCTATCTAATACACCTATATTTACTCCCTCATATATAGATACATCCTCCACCACATCCACATAGTATTTCCCATCTAAACTTTGAAACATTATTACACATGGAAGCATGTTCGACATATTATAATTAACACATTATAATTAAATATAATCAATTTTTATTCTCTGTCTAATTAAAATAAAATTTGATTCAATCCTAAGTCTTTATTTTCAGTCTCTCTTTTTAATGGACACTTTATCTTCCCTCCAATCCCCTTTTCTTGTATTTTACACCCTTTTTAAAAAACTTTTCCCATTCTAATAAATCTCAAATACTTTTTATTTTTTTGAGTCTCTCTCTCCCCCCTCTAAATTGACATATTTTGTATATTTTTGTATATTTTGTATATTTTTACCTCCTAAATTGTATATTTTTGTATAAGTATCTTTAAGGATGATAAGGTAATAATATATTGGATAGTATATTTTTGTATATTTTTGTATATTTTAGTATATTTTGAATTGTTAATTTTGTATATTTTAGTATATTTTAGTATATTTTCGTATATATTTAAAGATTAAATTATAAGCATATTATATATGGTTAAGACTTATTTTTGCCCGAGGTGTGCCTTTAAAACACATATTAAAACCCATTTAACTAGACATTTTTATAGAAAAACACCATGTTTATCTATGTCAGGAGAATATGAAATTGAATATTTAAAATCTCAACTACAATTAGGTAACATAAACATGTTTGTTAAACAACTGGCTCAAAATGACTCCCAAATGGCTCCCAAATGCTCTCATTTGACCCCCGTTTTGGCTCAAAATGGCTCCGAATTGACCCTTTTTGCTCAAAATGGCTCCGAATTGACCCTTTTGGCTCAAAATGACTCCCTTAGTGAATCTGAAGATGAACACTCCGACGATGAGCAGTCAAACACTTCTAATAAAAAATGTGTGTGTCAATATTGCTCTAAAGTCCTGTCTAAAAAATCTAATTTAAGAAGACATTTAAAAAGATGTCCTCATAATCCTCTTAGTGATAAATGTGATCCTCTTCTTGCTGTTAAAGCTTTGACTGGACTTACTACAGTAGGTTCTACTGTTCTATTTACTAATCTTTATCAAAAATTACACGATCTTGAAGAAAGATTACAAAAAAAAGAAGATGAATTGCATAAAACTGCTATAGAATTACAAGATGCTAGAAAAGAAATATCACAATTAATACCTAAAGTAGGTAATTATAATAATAATATTGTTATTGTTAATTTTGGAAATGAAACATTAGACCATCTTAATTATAGTGATATAAAAAATCTTATTGAAAGTAAAGGTGCTTATGGTGCTTTACCTCATATTTTCGAACAAATATATTTCAATGATAAAGCACCTCAAAATAAAACTATTAAAATCCCTAACCTAAATAAACCTAAATTAGCAATACATCATGGAGGTAAATGGGTCCAACAAGACAAAGAATATGTATTAGATATTGCCGCTGAAAAAACAACCAATTTAGCACTAGACGCACATCCTACAAAAATTAATAGGGTAAAGAAAGAATATCATAATGATGATGGTTCCAGTAAAAAAAGAATAGAAGGTGATATATATAATGTTATTGAAACTGATCATAGGAATAAAATTTATTAATTTTTACTGCATATTTCCGATTTAAAATCTCGTAAACATTTACCCTCACAACAACAACACAATATACTATTTATTAGTAGAAATCCCACCGGTAAGGGTAGAAATATAAGCACATATGGATTAATGTCGCTTATATGTTTTGTCGCCATTATTATAAATATACACAATAATCCAAACATGTAGCTAATAATCATAATTAATGATGTGAAATAGGCTATTTTTAGATGGGTTACAAATTTTAAATAAGCTTCTTTGGAACAACACATGGATTTGAATGCTGGTTTTTTATAAATTTCTTTTATTCTAACATCTAAATTCAACTTAATATTTGATGGTATCACCTGTGACGATAACCTCGACGATGTATGCCATTCAGGTTCTCGACATAGAGGACAATTATCATATAAATCGCAATTTGAAAGGGGTATAATACAATCTTTACATATTTTACAACTATAACATTTATTACACTCTAAATGCACTTTCTTAGAATCAAGACATATAATACACTGTTCTTTGTTAGATATGCGTCTACATTTAAACATCTTTTTTTAATATATTAATCATTTGACATATTAAACAAAATTTTTATTGAAAATGGTCTCCTCCCATCCAAAATACCAGAGTTTTACGTTCTCCACTAGTTACAGGTGTTACTCTATGTAATAAAAATGATGGAAAAAATACAATACTACCCTTCTCCAATGGTATAGTTCTTGGAGAATTAGATGTAAAGATCTGTAATTCCCCACCAGTAAATTCAGATGGATCTGTAAGTAATAAAACCGCGGATAACTTTCTTAAAGAATTGCTACCAGAACCTATATCAATATGCCAATCATATTTACCATTACTATTTCCTTCATATAGTGTATATTGCATATCATCCAACGCATAATGTAATCTAAATTTATAACAAGCATTGTTCGCCATGTTAGCTAGTTCAAACATCTTTGTATACAACCACGATGAATCTTCTGTAGATGGTAGCCACTTTAATTTTGTCTTTCTAACACTACCATCATTAACTCCATTGAAAACTTCACCATCTCTATATTCATAATTATTCGCAAAAGTATTTATTTTATCGATATCTTCATTTGAAAAACCACTTTTAAACCAATAAAAATCACATTGGTCTACATCTGTGGTATCTCTCTCAATAATATTCTTATAAACAGCCATATATATAAATAACTATTAAATTTATTTAAATTTAACTTAGTAAAAATCTGATAAAACACAGAAAAAATTTGATAATCTCTCACTACTTCGAATTGGAAATTACACATCTTTTTAGAAACACACGACCTACTAAACTCAACCATGTCAACTAATAAACAACTTTCCTCTTTTCAAATTATCAAACGTAGACTTAATATTGACTCTCCACCTACTGTTCACTCAGTAGCAACTATACTTGATGCTATTGTCGACGCATCTGGATCAATGTCAAGTATGGGCAACGCACCACCAGAACAGATTCTTCAACTAATGAATGACCAACGTAAACTGGCACTTGAGTCTGGTATCAAGATTTACTTTAGTCTTACCGTTTTCTCCGATATTCCCACTCTAATGATCGATAAAGCTAACTTGTCAGATCCCGACTACGAAATTCCTACATTTTCAGACCTTCGGGATATGTTGGAACCTTGTGGATTGACTCGTTTCTACGACACTGTCATTGAACGTGTGGCCGCGCAAAAAGCCGACTCCAATAGTATCTTGAAGGCATTACCATACTCTCTTCGTAGTCTCAACCCCACTATCAATCGTGTTGTATATGTACTCACCGATGGAGATGACAATCGGTCCACTATGGGAATTAGCGATCTTCGCAACTGTCTCAATACAAATAAAACCCAAAACGGATTTACTGCTGTCTTCTTAGCCGCAAATATTGGTAATGCTGAAGTTGTTGGTGCTAATATGGGATTTGACGCTGATACGTCTCTTACTATTGGTAATGACGCACACTACGCATCTGTGGGCATGAACCACGCTACTAGTCTCCTAAGAGCATGTAGTGGTGGATCCGCTCCTCCACAATTCACACAATGTATGCGAACTAGCTCTCAAGCACCATCTTCATATAGTAGTGCCGCACATCTCGCAGCAGGCATCTCTGATTCCGATTCAGATGGGGACGACTCCGATCCATATATTACACCACCTCCACAACCTATTTCTCGTAGAGCACCACAACTTAGACGTAGTAATAGGGCTTTCGGTCTTAGATGTTAAGTCTACATACCATTGTCTCCATCGGCTTTACCATTTAAAACTTACTTAAAACTCCATTTTTTATTCGTGGAATTTAATTTTTACCATATAAAATACTTGGATAACACATATTAGATCTTATTAGAAACCTGTAGTACATAAAATCATATCCTCTGAAAAAAATTTGATTATATTGGAACCATTAACGTAATAAGTATTCTTTAATCTTAGTGTATTATTTCATTATGTCCACTACTAACCCCAATTATGATGGTTCCGATTACAATACACGCACCTTCTTTGCTCCAACTACCAACCGTCTCAAAGAGAACGGATCTGTCGAATACATGAATGGTGAAGAACAGTTCCATCAACATGTTAAATCTTGTCGTCTGCTCAGTGGTGCTCCGTGGGACTACCAGGAAGAGGCTTCGGACGAGGATGACTACGAAGGGGCTGTAGAGGACCACCAATATCAACCAAATGATGAGGATTACAACCGTATCGACGAATACTACGAACACCTTAAAGGCTCCTCCCCCAACGATAAACTCATCTGTAACTATTATCGTCCATCCTTTAGCACTGATCTCTGCGTCGATGCCGCAATCCTTAACACCACACCTATTAATGTACAGGATCCAGTGGCTTTTGAGAATAATGTCGCATTTCTAATCGTTAAGCCTGGTATCCTCCCTTACAAACTTAAGTCTATCGAAAACACCATTGTTACATGGCGTGGTAAATCAAAGTTTGAATATAATGGAGACTATGGTGTCACATTATTGAAATGTTATCTCTTCCATCAAGACATTAGTCCTTTCATCTATGATGATTGGGATTTTGAAGAAGATATCCAGGTGGTTTGGCTTAGAACTACCTCAGTTCATTGGTTTGTGCCTCTCGAACACAACCAGAGAAAGTTCATGGAAGATATGGCGAGTTGGACTCCCGACCAACCATTTAACCATGAATATTTACCTGATTCCTATAGTGAATGGTGTAATGAATACATGGACACTGAACCAGGTAAGCCACCACGTAGGAACCACATTTTGGAGAGTGACTATGACAGTGACTCTACTCATAGTTCCATGCCCTCCCTCGTGAGTTGTTCAGAAAGTGAATATGATAGTGAATACGATAGTGACTCAACTCATAGTTCCATGCCCTCCCTCGAATATTACTCAGCCTCCAATCGAATGGACACATCTCACGACGAAGATGACCAACATAGTCACTTTGGTCTATCTCGATTTCAGCAAAATCGATCTGATGGAAATGTAGTTCCAAATTGGAGTCTTGGAAGATCAGTTGGTGAGCAATGGTGTGACCCATAAATTTGTCATATAGTAACAATGTCCATTTTTCAAATGGGCAAATATCCATATATATATCCACATAAAAACAAAAAAAGGACCTTATATGTCCACATAAAAACAAAAAAAACTACCTATTAGCCTTTTATAAAAATCTTTTTTTTTTATAAAAGTCATTCGATAACACGCCTCTCTACCTCTTCAAATTCTATTATTTTTCCAGTTAAATTCATTAATTCCATATTTAATTTATCTTTTTGTTCTACGGTGATATTGCCTTCTAATTGGTTATTTATAATCAATTGACGTGTTTTATTATTATAATAATTTTTTAGACTATCATTACCATATACATCAAATATAGTTAATTCATATTTTAAATCTTTATTTGATGGTTTTTTAGGATGATTAGGACATAATACTGGTTTAACGGATATATTAGTATCCCCAATTCGTTGATAGGTGGAAGCTATTTCATTTTTAAAATCCCCATTTGTTTCAAAGATTTCGTATTGAACTCTTAATAGGTTATTTTTTAATTTATATAGATCACGCCTACGTTCATAATAATTAGTGATCATATTAAATGCCCTATCTACTACCGCATTGTGAAATGTGTCTTTATCTATTACTTTCCAATTTTTACCATCGAATATACATGTATTCGCATCGTCGTTCATTACTAAATTTCTATTTTCAGGATGTTCTACATTAAAATGTATTAATTTTACCAACTCACCAGGAGTAGCACAGGCATCGTCATAAGATTTTACACCATCTAATATTTTATCCATATCGCTGGCGGTAATATATGTAGTATTTTCAAAGCCATACGCATTCGCATTATTATTTTCATTAGTTAAATTACTTATATTAGGTAGATGTGATAAGTCCATATTAATAGGTGTTTCATCGTCTGAATCGTAGTTCATAATTATTTATATTATGTAACATCCCTTTATATTAAACTTATAATCAATTTTAAATTTGATTATAATAATAAGGAATCATTATTAATATTACTTACCAGTTAGTTTGATATGTCTCTCACATCTAGTCTACCAGCACATGATTTAACATTTACTCCTACTGGAACTACTAATTACCTAATGAGTATTTTTAATAGTAAATCTAAAGATAGAGATATTCTGAATGAAGGTGGGGTGCCTCTACATAAAATTGTATATTCAATGTATGATTTCTTCTATCAATATATACATCAATGTCCTATTAATACACTATATTATATTAGTGCTCTACTTAAACCTGATACTGATTGTAGACCTGAAGTTAGAACTCTTTCAAAACTTAATGGTAAAGCTAAAATGGTACAACGCATTGAAGAGGCTAAACCCATTATAGAGACTGTTATAGTACAGTTTTACACCATATTCTACACATTCATTTCAAAAGAAAATACCAACCATACCCAAAAGTCTTATCGCTCTGATACTAATAAAAAAGAACTTATTAATGCCTTTCAAGAATTCGATACTAAAATTGTGGCACAACTTAGGTCTCTTATAAAGTAATAAAATAAATATTTATTTCCCTACATTCCAATATTCTCCTAAATAATTTTGGGCTTGTGAACGACACCTATAACTACAAAATTTACTATCAAATGCCATAAATATCTCTCTATTATTTTTTAACATATTTAGACAATTTGGGCTAGCACATTTATGTGAACCCTTTTTATTTATCAATGCACTTAGCCATAAATTTACATATTTATTATCTTCTGGGATTTTATCGAAAAACGTGGCTACTATCGAACCCTTTTCTTCCGAACATATATCATATTTTTTCCTATCCATTATCAATGACATCGAGTCTACCTTTTTCATACTATTATTTATACGATTATTTATATTGGTATTCATATGCGTTAATACTCCTGTATCCTTAATATTATACAAGTTTTTAATCACCACGGTTAATACTAAAATTGTAAACGCTCCCGAACAATAAAATATATACTCGATTGGTATAATATCCATTATGTACTAATATAATGTTAATATAAAAAATCTTATCAAATTTTACATGTCTCTTAGATTATTTATTAGATTTAACTCTTGTCGTTGATCGTTATTCATATTATTTACTATCGTCGCATTATTCAAAGTCGTATGTAAATTATCGACCACTTGGGTCATAGTATTTAATACAATATTTATATTGTTTAAATTCATATCATTTAGTACATTCGCAAAATTATTATTATTTCCTCCATTTATTATTTGTCTTATTAAATTCCTATTTACTACATTTGTATAATACTGTTCTAGTAAATATCCAAATGGATTCAAATTTAAAATCTGATTTGGAGTCAAAATATGAGAATTCATCGCTGTTTATACTTATAATTGTAGTTATTTTATCGTATCAAATTTCATACTTTAATATTTGTTGGTTTCGTTAGTTTATTAATCCAATATGTCTTTGGTATTGGGATACTTTAAAAATTCAATTGTGGTGGGGGAGCTGTCATAAAAAAAAATTTGATGAGGTCGATCATTATTTTCCACCATATTATCAATACGACAATTTGTCTACTACTCTATCTATACACAGCATTTCTAAAATGAATACCATCTTCACCAGCGAAACTAATGTCTTTCAACCTAAATCTTTTAGTGATGACAACTCGTTAGAATCCATTCAAATATCCGAACAAGATAGTTCTAGCGATGTTACTGGTAGCGTCGAGGAGTCTATTCGTAGCGCTCCTAAGAAATTTAAAATTAAAACTAAGTCACGTTCCAACTCAGAAGACAGTCTTAGTGATTCTGGTTCCAAGAAGGCACGCAAGTCTCGAACTACCAAACCTAACGCTCTTGAAAAATATGGTTTCAATCCTGAACTTACGTGGACTTTTCCTAAACTTAAAAAGTATCTCGATGATTCTGGTCGCGCATGTGTTAGCCGCTCCACTATCAACTCGGACACGGATACTACTATTGGTTTCCTATATACATTCCGTAAGGGTGTTAAGGAGGAATCCATTCTTATTATCACCAAGTTTGAACCTGATTGGCTTGCTGATCAGAACTTTAATTCTTACATTAGCGCTTTTTCTGGCAAGAGTGCTAAGAGCTCCAGACTTGTCATCATTCATCACGCGGCCAAGGCGTGGGGGGCTAAGAAGGTTACAGAGGCTCTCTCCAAAATCAAAGACATCAATGATACTCTCTCCACTTCTTCCATCCTTGAGAGTCCTCATACTATCAAATTTAATGACAATAATCTAAAAGATGATACTGGTGAGTTAGCCGATCTACCCATCCAAGATGCCGCATATCTACTTCTTGAAGTGGCTGCACCTAAAACTATTAAGACACTGTCCAATAGTTTAGATTTTAATACCGAGTTCGCTTCTCTTACTAGGGACTTTCAGGCTCAGATGGAGTCCGCCCAGAAAAGTTATCAACAGAATCTCGCACAACTTATCTCGTCTGTCACGCAATCGACTTCTTGTTAGTCAACACCAGTATTAATTTACTATTAGCTTTATACTTTACTCGTTTAACGGGTCAAAAACTACTTTCTTTTTTATAAAATTTTGATTGAATCTCTTTTTGTTTGTTAGTTGTAACACTTATCCACTAATTCTAAATTATGTTTAAAACCCGCACCAATAAGTTACTTCTTGAACACCAAACTATTGTTGTTGGTAATAGTTTTAACCAATTATCACAAGCAGACCACATCACATTTATTGAAAGTTGTTATCCCCAAAACCCTTCTATTATCGATATTTATAATCGTGTGGACAAATACAAGTTATCATCCGATATGTCAATTGAAGCTAAAACTACCATCACGCTTGTAGAGGACGATACCAATCAGCCCTCTTTTGAAATTACTGGACCTATTATACTTATATACTACTATCTCGTACAGAATTCTATCCCTGATATGATTAAAAAGCTTATTGGAACCTATGTACTTGAATTTATGCTTCCAGACACTATCGATAATGACGAATTTAACTCCAATGTTAAAAAATATATTTGTCGTAAAAAACATGGTCGACTCTTTTGTCCTATCGAATCTGAAGAGATTAAAGTTGGTCGCACTGTATGTGAACTTGGATGTGGTCATCATTTTACTTCTCGTGGAATTCGCAAATGGCTCACTAAGTCCAATGGTCACTGTCCCATGTGTCGTGTCAAAGTTCGCACTGATATACAAGAAGAAATGTTTGTAGAGGATACTACCGACCATATCATGTATTCCCATTATACTGGTATATATCGAATGATCGAATAATTCTGGTTCAATCATAATTAGTCTACCTATAAATAAATTTAATAAAATTTGATAACTTTAACATTTTTTTTAGACGAGTAACAACTACTACCACGTATTCTTAATAAAATGAAAACTATTCGACAATTTATTCCATATCTTATTTTCTGTTTCTCACTTTTCGCAATGGTGCGTGCTGACGACGATGAGGACTCGTCTATTTTGGGAGAACTTGTTGTGGATCTTATGTTTGGTGTTGGGATGGCTATTTGCGAGACTTCTATTATGTGTAGTGGTATCATGACTTTTATTGGTGTGATTGTACTACTTATGATGCTCTGTACATGTCTATGTGGTAGTGATAGTGATAGGAGTGATCTTTGGAGTAGTATGCCATCTGGACGAAGAATTGCTGGAACTGGTGCTGGTTATTATGCTACTAGACGATTGATAAGATAGATTAGTTATATTAAAATTTTGGGGGAGGACGGGAAATCTCGGTTAGCTCAGTTGGTAGAGCATCGGTCTTATGAGCCGAAGGTCATGGGTTCAAACCCCATACCGAGAAAAGCCAGACGTGGTAAAATACGTATATATTTTTTTATTAAAATTGGTAGTGGATCTATTTGTATAATACTTAAAAGTAGGCTACTATTGCTAAATATATGATTGATTATAGTATAAAACCAAAAGATATTCTTAGTTATTATATGAGAACCAGTAAAGGTATTAAATCTACGGCTGGGTGGTTTGGGCTACCTATTTCATATGTTGGTAAAATTATAAATCAATATAAAAAAAGAGTTGGTATTCGATAGTTGTACAAAAAAAAGTTATATTTTACGATCAACGAGTCATTTAGTGTTTACTTTTAAAATGCGTGTGTCGTATGCGTAAAATATAACTATATCTCTCCTAATTGTAATTTATTTTAATAAATCTAATTAGAATTATTTAAATAAATAGTTGTTATTCTACCAATAATGGTACATGAGCCTCTATTGGGGATTGAACCCAAGACCTTTAGTTTACAAGACTAACGCTCTACCACTGAGCTAAAGAGGCACATATGTGTTGTAGAAAATGCGACGACTGCAGGATTCGAACCTGCGCGGGCTAAGCCCAAAAGATTTCAAGTCTTTCCCGTTAACCACTCCGGCAAATCGTCTTTAAAAAATGTTAATAGGCACTACCGCGACTCGAACGCGGGTCCCAGGATTCAAAGTCCCGTGTGATAACCACCTACACCATAGCGCCTTCGCTATTAATTTTTTATTAGATTTTTATTAAATTTTTTTAAATTTTTTACTAATAAATTAATAAAAAATTAAGTCCACGATGGGACTCGAACCCACAACCTTAAGATTAGAAGTCTTACGCGCTATCCATTGCGCCACGCGGACATAGTTCAGGATACATAAATCATTACTTAATAATACATAGTATTATATTAAGTAGGTAAAAGTCTTTAAAATAAGGTTTTTTTTTTGATTTTATTGCTGTGAATATCCTTGGTTAGTTAGTTGCGGTGATTTTATTATCCACCTGTTCCGCTCACAGGCTCTATTCTATTTTTTTTAGAGGATTAGCATCTCCCCAAGCTATTGAACTTTAGCTTCCCCATTTGAGGCGACTTGATATGATTATATGATTAAATTGCTGTGACTATACAATTAAGTATATTATACATCCTTATGTAGTGATCTCCTCCCTACCAGGATGTTGAAATTTTAAGATTTAATTAAAATATAATTGCTTGCTGTAACATATACAATTAAGTATATTATACATCCTTACACCGGGATGCTAAAGTATTTATATTATTGCTGTGATGTATCCCGCACTGTTGTATAGATTTTCTTATCTATACCAAGATACTGCCTATTGCTTGAAGTGGGATTCGAACCCACGAAGTCGAAACACTCGAACTTAAGTCGAGCCCCTTTGACCGCTCGGGAATCCAAGCACTATTTCATTCTCTATTGGTTTTTTCTGAAAACTAAAATGTTGTGTGAAATGTTGTATTGCTGTTCAGAGAATTATTATCGGTCCCAGCAGGACTTGAACCTGCGACCCCACGATTAACAGTCGTATGCTCTAACCAGCTGAGCTATGGGACCTTTTTTTTATTTCAGGATGCGGTGTAGTTTATGTTATTTTCATTGTCGCTGGCAACATCCTATTATTATGCTCCCGGAGGGACTTGAACCCTCGGCCTCGGCGTTATAAGCACCGCGCTCTAACCAGCTGAGCTACGGGAGCTATTCTTTTAACGAATTAATATATACTGTTATACTACATTACTCCTTGATCTATTATTTCTTATTCTTAATAATTACTCATCAAATTTTTACACTTATACTTGTATATATTTTCCCTATTTTCCCCATCCTATGGAGACGGTGGTGTTTGAACCCACTTCCTCACACATATGTGCGCACTCTACCTCTTGAGCTACATCCCCTCATATCGACCCAACTGTTGTATTTAAACAACTTATTAGACCTCTAAATCCGGACAACCTGATTTGAACAGGTGACCAATCGATCTACAGTCGACCGCTCTACCAACTGAGCTATACCCGGGGAAAAACTATAATACTGGTTTATTTTCTTTTTTTACACTGTTCCAAAAACTTAGTGTTAACAGAAGACATTCCATTCTATTAACTTAGATGTTAATATGCCTTCTTCTCATATTATATATGTTCTAATACCTTTAATATAATATATCAAGCTACTATTTAACCAACTTAACATACCATTTAAAGAACCTTTAATATAGTAAACCACTATTCTATTTCTTTTCAAACGCATCTAAATATTTTTTATTATATAATATTAATATGGACGACCAAGAAATCAATCAACTCAAACTTCAATGTAGAAAACTATGGGCTCAAAATAAGGGTCTTAAATGGAAATATTCTTTCTATTCCGCACTTATTTTTTTTGTTATCTCTTCCCCACAAGCATATGTTCTCTCCCAAAAACTTGTTGGAAACTTATTCGCCCTTTCCGGTGATGGATGTCCTACCTCATTTGGTCTTTTTATACATACTATCATTTTTATGATCGCTCTATATGGTATTATGAATCTCCCTAAAGACTAGCACTATAACACTAATTAGAACCTTTTTACACTCCATAAAGGCCTTAAAAAAAATTTGATGCGTTCTCGATTCCTACCCCACCCTAATTATCAATCCGCTATAAACTATACAACTCACAAGAACTATGTCTTCCACTACTACTACTCAGAACAATCTTAAGACTTCCTCCATTATTGAGGATGGTCAGGTCGAACATGTCGATCTCGACACCGTCTCCACCACCTCCAACGCACCAGATATGGTCGATTCGGATATGGATAATGGTCTCGAAACTGTTAGTTGCCAGCTCGCTACCAACTTCTACGACCGTTATGGCGCGTCTCTACACGGTATTACCAAGCGTGGAGCCCTCTCTCAATTCTACATTGACACTTATGAGTCATGGTGTCCATCCAATCTACTAGGCCAGCCTCGCCACTTCAAGCAGATTCTTTTCGCTCTCGCCAACCATACCAAGAAGGTTCGTGTTGTTGGTGGTGGTCGATTCCTTCGTTGGACTGACTACCAGCATACTACTCCTCGCGATAATGGTTCCTCTCATCATGCTGGTGGTCGTGTTGGGGGTCGTGGCGGAGGTCGTGATGGTCGTCGTGGCGGTGGTCGTGGTGGTGGTCGCCGATCAAATGAGGGAGAGGATGGCTATCGCGCCCAGAATCGTCACCAGTATCAGGATAGAAATCACCAAGAGACTATCAGTGATGAGTTCCTGGACCGCATCGCCCAACGTCTCTCCAATCGGACCAATAACTAGACTCTACTATAAGACTTAATTGTCACTAAATAAAAAAACATAAAAAGGACTATTAGTCCACCAAAAACAAAAAAAAACCGCTCTTTCCCCTTTATGGAACCCCTCTTTTTTATTACTTATCCTGATACTTCAAAATTTCATACTTTTATTTCTATAACTTTATTAATATTTACAAAGTTGTAGAAATAGTATAATATATTACCTTATTATACTATCTATTAGATATATATCACATATCTATATCAGCTGGTTTATAACAAAAAAAGCATTATGTAGGTATATGGGTTAATTACTACTAAGACTCTATATACTTCAAAATTTCATACTTT
>Ga0115007_10001437_pt1 | contig 15331 bp, 11 predicted proteins | sample ArcOceMetagenome_2_FD_87166 | JGI IMG/M metagenome (GOLD analysis project Ga0115007, IMG submission 87166) | Marine eukaryotic phytoplankton communities from Arctic Ocean - Arctic Ocean ARC135M Metagenome | ecosystem: Environmental > Aquatic > Marine > Oceanic | place: Arctic Ocean | collected... | reverse complement strand
TAAGGGTGTTTGTTGTTAGGTGCACTAAGCAAAAGCAGAGTGCAGCGCTGAACTGAGTTAGACTGGGACTAGCCATAGTCCCAGACCAATCAACAAATTGTTTAGGTAAAAGATCTTGTCCCAAACATATAAAGTAAAGTCTGGTGGACCACAAGAATGGTCCACCACAAATCAGGGTGGTGGGCAGGAAAATAAAAATAAAGTCAAAAGATCTGGACTGCACCGAATTGATCAAAAGGATGCAGTAGAATATTATCTTGTCTTCACTGACTTAGTCCAGGGGAAGTCTTTTCTATCTCAGATAGATTTTCTATCTCAGATAGAAAAAGTCTGTGATGAATAGATGTTCACATAAACTTGCTTTGAGGGACGAAGTATCAAATCTCATGAATAGATGTGATGTAGTGGCTTTTGTCTGTCATAGGTCCGCTCTTCTCTTTGGCTCTCGTTCATTCTTGCCTGTTCGTGATTCACCCGCATAGCTTGACGCACGTTGGTCTCAACCCTTCTGTATCATCACTGCCTTACAATAAAATAAATATACCTATTTGGGTGATTGATTTAGTCCCTTATCATCCTATCGCTCGTCCTGAGAAATTCTCAAAAAATGAAATGCACGTATGCACGACGACAACACGACAACCAAATGGTGAACAAAACAAATACGAAGTTCAATTCAGTGTTGAAACGAGACGAGGATTGAATGAATGATGCGTCGAATGTCAGCAACTCCACCACAGGAACGACCATTATTGCATGTAGTTCATGGTCCATGGAATCGTAAATCAATATCTGCAGTCTTATCGGCACAACAACATCAACAGCAGCAGCAACATTGTTACACCGACGGAGTAGGAGGAGGAACGACAAGTAATGAAACTGCGAATGGGACGTCATCGACATCACAACAATCACAGCAGTCACAGCAGTCACAACAGTCACAACAGCATCACGCAAATAATAATGCAACGTATACATTATGGGATTTAATTTCTGTTGGTGTTGGTGGTACAGTTGGTAGTGGAATATTTGTATTAACAGGATATATTGCTAATCACTATGCAGGTCCTGCAACATTCATATCTTTTATTATTAGCGGTTGTGCTGCATTATGTAGTGGTATTTCATTTGCTGAATGGTCAGCACGACTTCCCAGAATTGAAGGTTCAACATATACATATGCATATGTATCAATGGGTGAATATGCAGCTGTGTTAGCAGCATCATGTTTAACATTAGAATATGGTGTTTCTGGTGCTGCAGTTGCTCGTTCATGGGGTGATAAAGTATTAGAATGGTCGTCATCGTGGACGTGGATGGCAGTAGAAGAAGGATCAGCAACAGCAGAAGAAGAATCATCAGCAACAACAACTAGTAGTGAATCATTTTTTAATCCATTAGCTGGATTAATATCATTATGTTGTGTTATTATATTATCATGTGGAATACAAGAAAGTAAACGTGTAACAAACTTTTTTACAATAACAAAAATGTTTCTTGTAACATTTATGATTATTGGTGGATTTATTTTATTTGAACCATCTAATATGAAACCATTAATTGTAGTACCAACATTAGGTGCAACGAATGGAATAATGCGTGGTGCAACTAGTTCCTTTTTTGGATACTTAGGTTTTGATGAAGTATGTTGTTTAGCAAATGAAGCAAAGAATCCAAATGATACACCAAAAGCTATACTATATACATTAGCAATTGTTACGGTTGTATATATATTAGGATCAATATCATTATGTGGTATGTTACCGTATACAGAAATTAGTGATACATCTGGTTTTCCAATGGCATTTTATTCACGAGATGTACTGTGGGCATCACATATAACAGCATTCGGTGAAGTATTTACATTACCGGTTGTTGTTTTAATTAGTCTGTTGGCCCAACCAAGATTATGTTCCGCAATGTCAAAAGATGGATTATTACCAGAAATATTTTCACGTCAAAATCCTAAAGATGGTAATTTATTTTATTCTAATATATTGTGTGGTATCCCCATGACATTATTGGCAACATTCGTACCATTCTCGTGGATGGATGATGCTATTAGTGTTGGTATATTATTTGCATTTAATATGACTAATACTGCATTAATTTTAATGAGATGTTCTTGTAGTAGTAATAACAGTAATAGTGGTGGTGGTAATTATAACAAAGTAGGAGCAGGACAGGAAGAAGGAGAAGAAGTAATAGCAGTAGACGAAGTAAATGGGATTGTTTCATCGTCATATCCAACACAACAACGACAGCATCAAAGAGGTTGGTCATTAGGATCACATTTAGTCTGTTATCATTTTGCTGCATTGATGGCAGGTGTGACATCACATCTGGATGCTACAACCAATCCAACCACATCACGGTCGATTCAGATTGGTGCATCTCTTACAACACTCGCATATGCCGTGTTTCTACATCGTAAATTTCCATCGACTGGAACCTTCGGTGATAACAATTGTTCTGTGAGGTTACTACAACGTCACGATAGTAGTAATGTCAATTGGCAAGATGGTGACGATAAAAACAAAAACGACAACGACGACGATAATGATAATGATAATGATAATGATGATGAATCACACAACCATCGTCTTCATCATAATACTAATAACAACAACAATGACGATGATGTTGTTTTTAAAGTTCCGGTATGTCCATTTCTTCCATTAGTAGGGATATATTTAAATTGGTATTTAATTTCACAATTAGAATGGAGTGGAATGATTTTATTACTCATATTTTTAATTATCATTTCAGGATTATATCTATTCTGTGTAAGCGGTACACCTGATAATAGTCCTGGTCAACAACAACAACAGCGATACAGCGATGTACAACAAGCAGCACATCAAACAACCGACGTCACCGCCGTTGATGGACCAATTTTATTACGAGAAATGTCAATGCCAAAGCGATAACTTTGTTATATTGGCGAGAAAGGAAAAATAACATGAGGGAAAGTGCATTATTCTATTAGCTAAGGAGATATAAAAAAATAATCATAGACTGGAATACTGTAGATACAAGCTATTAATGATATAAATAATATCTAACCGCTCTAGCTAGAAAGGCGTATTGAGGATCTGTTAAGAGAAAATTATTTTTAATGAGCGTATGATTTATATTGCATATATATTATTATTCCCCGCGTTCTTCAACTTTCACCACGAAACAAATGTCAACGCTGACGTGCTATATCTCATTATACAAAAAATAAGAAAAGTATGTAAGGAAGATTTAAAAATAAACAAGGATGATTTGGTTCCTTTTGTATCTTTGTAGTGGTCGTTTGCAAGTCGTCTTGGTTATTTAATTCAGCAATTCAATTTCTGGTCGTTCCAGTCGAAGCATTGTTATATTATCCTGTGTTAAATCGCTTCGGAACCAACGTAGAGATGGAACGTTCCGAACAAATTTAATCAATACATTTTGTGGAACAACCACGTCTATATTATTATTTTCAAGAAAATGACATTTCGCCCTCCGAATCGAAACACGTTCAAGAGCCTTGCTGCAGTCATGAAAGATGAACTTATCTCTGTGATTTTCTAAATTCGAAAGGTTGTCTCGGCTGCTCCAGCCCAAAAATTTAGAATCGTCCATGATGATTTCTTCTAGATTTTTGGTAGAGGGCATGTTGGAGCCATCCAGGGAGATCCTCGAATATTGAAAATTATTACCATTCTATGTAATTTTTTCTAAACGACGACAAGTGTTGGCATCGTTCTACTTCTCTCAAATTTATTTCTTACTCCAATTCTATTCAACAGAGGTTGCTTTTTATTCATTTTATTTTTTCAGACATCGTCGCATTTCGTCACTTTGGTCATTATCGATCTATTTTGCGACCGATTCGCTTTCCGCGACTGTATTTTAGGGACGTCCACGACTGACTGAGTTTGTTACTGCATCCTGGCTATTTGCTTCAGAATGATGCAGTATAGCTGTCTGTTTCAAATTTAAATATTTCAAAAAACGCAATGCAACGCAATTCATGCCTCGGAAGTTAATTCAGAAGAAGGACGGAAATATGAATGCAGCGTCAGGGATGATTAGTTGTTAATAGAGGGCACGGCATTTGGCCGGTCGATGCGATTTGTGTTTGATTGGTGACAGCAGCAGCAGCAGCAGCAGCGGCAGCAATCTGGCTTCCGATCATGACGAGGATGATAACAAAAACATTGTTGCCACACGAACATGAATGGACTGAAACGCAAATGTGATCCCAATACACCAGCAACCATCATCGAAGCGCTTCCGTTTATAACAAATACGAACGACTCAAGGAACATCACGACAACACGCAGCTGCATGAAGTGGGGAAACTTTCAACAAACAAAATATATTGTCAATTATGTGACAACGCTCGAAGAATGGCCCGCCCACCTTTGGATATGTATGATGATGAAAACGAATAGAAGCCCACGAAGTCCGAGTTTTCGTAACTTTAAATGTTAACGTAGATGAATACGAATGAGTTAGTAATTTTTTGTATTATTTGTTACTAGCTGATTATTATTATTATTTCAAGTATCTGGTTTTAAATTTATACTCTTCGTGTACGGTATATTATTATTATTATTATTATTTGGTACAAAACGAATTATTTTGTGGATGATATATGATATTGTACGATATATAATACAACCAAGGAATGCGCATGTACCTACTTTACCACCCCAAGAAGCATCACCACGAACACCACGAGACCATAATTTCCAATCAATAGATGCACCATGAATCAATCCACCAAATGCAGCTGATATACCAAATGCAAATAATAATGAAAATATATTATTGATTTTAGATAATAATGATGATTGGGATGATGACGAAAAAGATGATACATTATATTTATTCGTCATCATTAATTTAGATGGCAATGCCATACCAACGATGCTACCACCATAAACAGCTAATGCAGCTGTTTTGTCATTCTTTAATAATAATGCACCAGCTAATCCAACAATAGCAGAAGCACGTACAGGATCAGCAGATACAGCTGCATCATCACTAACCTCGCGCAATAAAATCGTTGCAATTGAACCAAATGCATACCATAATGACATTGGTAATAAAGTTTTATTTATATTTAATGCAGATAATTTTAATAATCTTTTTGATCCTCTGTAACTACTACTACTAATACCAAGACCATTCAACAATGACGGTAATAATGCATATTTACCGAGTCCAGTTTTGATTGTCGTTTTTTTGAAAAGTCTTGTAGTTGTTACAATAGATGTACCAGTAAATGCAGTTATACCTAATCGTCCACCACTAACACCTAAAAACATAGGCATAATTTCATATAATATAGATGTAATAGCACCTAAAATCAATGCAAGTTTTGGTGTTGGTATAATAGATGTTGAACACATACCAGCAAAACTACCACATAATGCTGCCTGACCTAATCGGTTGTCAAACAATATACTACAAATTAATGTTATTACTGATGATACCATTACATTCGTTGCATATTGAGGATAATTCGTTAATAATTGTGGTACATACCATGTTAAGTAACATGATCCGATTATTATTAACATACGTGTTATAACTAATGGATAATCTGATGACATTCCTTTTGGATCATTTGTTGTAGTAAACATCGAGAATGCTTGATGTCGCTGTTGCATTATTTGTTGTTCTCGTTCTCGTCTTCGTGAACCGAAACCAACACCACCGCCGCCGTTCAAATGTATCAAATCTACTACATGTCGTGGTAGTTGTTTCTTCCCGTGAGATATCGTCGAAGTTGTTGTTGTTGTTGTTGTTGGTACAAACCCTTGAACACTGGTATTGATATCATTTGCCACACCAAAAAGAAACAATAACAAAACTTTAATTGAAGCACAAGGATTACCACGAATCGGCGTCATGATCATGCGCATTAGTGAAAAACAATGACGATGATGAAATCTTTTCTTTTCCGATTCGATTCGATTCGATTCAAGAGAAGAAGGGGAAAAAAGGGAGCGTTTTCACAAATTAGACTTAATATATATATAATACACCGGAGTACAGTGTTCGGCAGTCTAAAGCAACTCTTTTCTCTTTTTCGATGCATGCAACGGCTTCAAGAATGAAAACTGGTGTGTGGTGTGTGGCGGTGTGTGACAGAGTTGTGATCATGTGTGTGTAAATGTGAAATTTTGAATTTTTCTGTTCGATTATCCGTGACTGAAAAAAGTTAAGACATAGTTAGTGCTTCAATTATTAGGGCCATTGGAAAAAAAAATCACACAACCTCAAGATTAATTTTTCTTATTTATATATATATTTTATACAGTGCGTACAGTATGTCATCTAGCTTTCATTATATTCAACTGCGAATGAGTGAGTCATCATCAGTAGCAATGGCAGGGTTGCGTAAAATTGCATTTTAAGTAACACACGAACTTACAGGAGTATCAGAAGGAATCAATCAAGAGACAAAGACCAAAGACCAAAGACCAACCCCAAAAAGGCCAAGATTACAGTTTAATCGTTACATCAGATATTATTACATCATTAGAAAAAAGGTAGGACATCGAAAACGACAGCGACGACAACGAAATAAACCGAGAGTTCAATAATTGTCAGCACGATGATGATGGTGACGTCGATACAAGCGATGACGATGATAATAATAGTAGCGGCTATAAGTATAGCAACTAACAACTCTGTTGTCAAAGGATTTACGATACCGCAGTCGCGTACGCAAACGCAGACGCATACTGGTAGTACTTGTACTCCATTGTTGTTATCGTCAACGCCATCAACGACGGGTGTTATTATGGATGATTCTGATTTTGATGATCTGCTTCCTGATATAAACGAATTATCTACTGCACCATTTATGAAACAAGTTCAATATGGATCAGAAATGGCAAATGCATTACTACGCTTCTCTACTACCAGTTTTAGATCTACTACTGAAAGAAATCATATGAAAAAATTGTTAAATGCACAATTATCACATTCAGATGGTATTAGGGGTTTTATGGTAGCGTATTTAACTGGTGAACGACAAAGCCAAAATGTTGATAACAAAGAAGGAGGAGAAGAAGAAGAAGATTCTGAAATTTTATTAGAAACATTACGTGAATTATTTCAAAAAGGAAACGATGGCGAAGTAGAAGAATTAGTTTCATTAATGTGTATGAATGCTATTATGCCCACTGCGATGGTATCAATGCATACAGATCCAGATCTATCTTCTGCATCTAAATTAACATCAATACGCGGAATAAAATTACTACAAAACACAATGAAATGTTCATCATTAATTGAAAACAATCTCAATGCTTTACTAGAAGCAGCAACAATGACAGAAGCGGAGAGGGAAATGTCACTTGCGTCGTCGTTGGTTGATTATTGGAATGATTTTTACGATAAATGGGGATACGAAGATCGTCAAAAAGAAGATATTGCTACAACGATGAAAGAATTACTATTAACTAAATAAATAATAACTGGAAACTACTATCTAACAAGATAAAATAAGTTGTGGTGGTTATTCTTTTCATGATTAATATGTGTGATATAGTATATGCGAAATTTTGGGGGTTGGCAGTAGTGTTGTGCCGTACGCAGTTTTTTTTCCCCCTCTTTTTTCTATAATTATAGATTTTGATAGCATTCTGACGACAACGATGATAATAACGACGAAGATGACGCTGACGATGACCGAATTCGTCTTCCCTTCTTCTTCATTGTCATAATATTATCATCAATCTTTTTCATTTGTAATGAATTATCAATAATTTCAACGTTAACGTTGCAAACATAACCTGGACCACCACCACCACCACCACCACCGGTTGTAGTAGCAATATCAGCAATAGCTTTCGTGTATTTTTTTTCACTTGTTACTAAATGTTTTTGAAGTAGTTCTTCGATAATATTATCATGTTCGATATCAATTTTAATACAGAAAGAATTATCCAACATAATTTTCTTAAGCCTGTATAGTCTCTCTTTCAATATGTCAATACGTTGTTTCTCCTCTTTTAATTCTCGTTGTTTCTGATTCCGATCGGAACCATCATCATCATCATCATCTCCATTATCATTTAATACTATAATCCCATTTTCAGCGAGTTCATAATAGTATTTACGTCGTGGTGGTCGTCGTCGTACCGTCATCGTGCGTGTATGTATGAGCTTGGTAGAGAAATGAATAAATTTTATTGTTTATAGTAGTAATAAAATTGTGGTAAACTATCGAATTGATTTTTTCAATCGATCGATGATCTTCAATTCGGTAGTTTAGCCTGTTTGTTTCACTTGTTACACAAATTGTTATTTTTGTTGTTGGTTGGTTTCTGCTACTGTCGGGCTGCTGAATTATTTCGGTAATATTTTTCAGTTATAGTAACATCCTTTTCTTCTCTATAAAGTAATAATAGCGTACACATAGTTTGCATTCATTATCGAAATTTGTTGGCTTGGAGTATTTTCGTTGATGGTGTCGTCGTCATTTTATTTGTGAAGACTTTTTTCCTTCTCTCTCTCTCTCTATGCTGTTGTCGAAAATTGATTCCCACTCGATTCATTCTTAGATTATGGTGAAAAGATATGATAAAAATATTGAACGCAGGCGGAGTATTCATCATTGTCCTCATCAGGGATATACTCTCGACAAGATATGCTATAGCGGTATGATGAGGCAAAAGAAGAGGAGGAAGTAGGAAGTCGGAAAAAACCAACCCAAAATCTGTCTTGCCTCGTCCGTTTATGATTTTGAATTTCAAAAATGATCTAATTCAACACCCAAAACCCAAATACATGTCATTTTTCTTTCAAAAGACGAGGTAGTATGCAAGTTAGTTTCCGAAGATTACTACTGTACTAGTAGCTAGCTAGAAAGAAGGAAGACAACGATCCAAAGTTCAAGTAATAGACAGACACATACGTTGTAAAGCTACTTTTCTATATCTCTATCAATCATGCCACTTACTACCGATGGCGACAACACGCACTATGTTATTTCAGAATACGAGAAGAAAAGACTCGAAAGAATCAAAAAGAATGAAGAACATATGGAAAAACTTGGTTTGGGTAAGTATCGTGGTTTAATGCAGATGGGCAGCAAGAAGAAGACTACAGTAGTAAAGAAGAAAGTGGTGGTCAAAGCTAAGAAAACGGTTAAACGACGATCGGGTCGTCTGTCATCCAAGAGTGTCTCGATGGTCGTGTTGGATTTGAATCAAGTGGATGGTTTGGATAAAGCTGTGAAACAGTGGGATGAAGATGACGAGGACGATGATGAAAATTCCACCGATGGTAATAATAAATCAACAACAACAACAAAAGTAACAAGAAGGATTAGTATCAATCCAGATGAATATAAATTATCTGATAAGGATCGTATATCTCTTGCTACACAAGTAGAGGGTAATGTTGATGAAAATTATTTATCTAAATTTCAAGAATTTCTTGAATATCATGATAAAATTTCAGTCCAAAATGTAAAAAATGTTATGAAACAGGCAAGGAAATTGGCATCTGGTGATGGTATACGTTATGAGGTATGTTTATTTAATAGATTATAATATATCACGTGTTGATTGTATTATTATTATTATTCCTTTCTCACTGTTATCATTCTTGTTGCTAAAAAACCCCGAAACAACAAAACAGTCTTCACAGTATGGATGGCCAGAAAATTGTTATTTCAAAAGGAATATTAAAATAACACCAATGTCTGATTTTATTGAATTAATGAATGAAGGACAAGAATATGAAAACAAATATGGACGTGATCATAGTAATGGTTGGTTATTACGTCACCCTTTGAAAAAACTGTTGCTATTTCAGCATTTTATATTAAATAATCCAAGTTTCCTTACGTCGGAATTAAAATTAAAAGATTATTGTGCCTAAATATACCGTAAGAAGAAACTTGATGGAAATAAGATCAAATGAATAATCCATCAGGTAGGGTAGGTAAATGCATTCCAAAGAAAAGATATTGTCGGAAATAAGGAAACAGAAGAGACTTGAACGACGACCGAAATTTGATGTTGTTGTTGTTGCTAACTACTAACACGTAGAAGTCCAACAAATAAAAATCGCTGTTGATCTCTCCACTTCTAATATATACGATTTTTTTTATATGTACAGTATTCGTTACTTTATCAATTTTGCTATAAATTGCAATGGAAGAATGCATTATAATATGATAATAAATACATTATGTAGATTAATAATATTAAATGATGTTATAGATGCTCTACTACTAGTACACAAACGACACGATGCCAAAGATTTACTGTATCGATACTATACAGTAGTTATTTTCGTTTCATCCGGGGGGGGGGCAGAGGAAATAGCGTGTTGCGCTCGATTTTTAATTCGCGACGCGATCTATCATTATTTTTGATTGCTTTCAATCGTGGATGTTGTGCATTCTTCAATATCGATAGCAAATATCTTTGTTATTAAACAAGAAAGATTCAAGTTGGTACGGTATTCAAGAAGGAGATTACTAAGTAATGTCCTGTTCTGCATAACAGGATTGTGCTTGCTATTCTTGGGTATAGAGTTAAAGAAGTCAGTATTAGTCCTTCTATCAGTATGATACGTAACATGTATCATTATTTTAGTAATACATTAGAAGAAGAAAAAAGAATTAATTAAAAACAAAGGAATTAAAAACTCTTCATTCGCTTGTTGTGTTGAAGTATCAACTCCGAAAGAATTCTTGATCTCGAGGAGGAAAACTTCTTGTTGTCCACGAAGTGAAAGCACATATGTCGAATTCATTCGTAGCATCAAGAATCCGCTGATAAATTATCTTGAGTAGTTCTTTGAAGATAGAATTTTCAACACGAACACAGCACAAAATCGAACATTATTGCATTATGGATAGCGCGGAGGATTCCAAGATGGTAACAGCAGCTGATGTTTTTTTGTCGCGGCGAGTACCTCATCCAGGAGATGATAATTTAATGGATAAATTCCCATTGGATCTTATAGAAAAGCTTCGAGAAAATGGCTTACCCTTTGCGAATTTAATTTTTGGTGATCCCCATGACAAGCCCATACCAGAATTTGCCAGAATTTTAGCGCTACAAGGAAGTCGGGGTTTGGAAGAAAATTGTAGTCCGAAGTCCTTCCAGTACGAATGGATGTATAAGAATGAGGCTCAGGCCATTTTATCATCCTTACAACGCCGTCGAGGTGATGTTTACAGCAGATTAACTGTAGACGATGTGTTTGTCACGAACTCAGCGTTTGGTGGTCTCATGATGAGCATGAAGACGTTTTCAAATGTTGGAGATATATTTGTGACGATGGCCCCGGAATATTTTGCATATCAACCCATGATTGATGGATTGGAATGTACAAGAATTAACGTTCCGCTCTCAGAATCAAATGATTTTGCATTAGATGTGCCTAAACTTGAACATACCCTATTGAACACGCCAAAAGCACGTATTCTTCTCTTAACTAGTCCGAATAACCCGAGTGGACAAATGTATGACGCAGAGGAGCTGCAAGAACTCGCCACAGCGCTGCATCATGTGAATAAGATTCGAAAACAAACGCATGGGCTTCCTCCCATTATTATGATTAGCGATGAAGCATACCATCGCATTATCTTCCCATCAACGGGACGGAAATATGTTTCGCCAGCCGAATTTTACGAATACACACTTTCAGTATACAGCTATGCTAAAACATGCATGGCGCCCTCAGAACGTTTGGGATGGCTTGCACTTAGTCCCCTATGGCCTGACAATACAAGGCACATGACTCGAAATGCCCTAATTGCGGCTCGATTATCCAGTGGTTGGCTCTCGCCTAGTGTTACCAACGCAAGATGCATTCCACAACTAGAAGAGGGTGACGGTGTCTGTGTTGATATGGTAAAGCTCCAGGAACGACGTGACAAATTAGTACAAGCCTGTCAACAAGTATTTCCGCAAGTCATTACACCTAGTTCAGGATTCTATATGCTAGTGCGTTACCCCGACAACTTTTATCATCCCGACCGAGGTCTAGCCTTTGTTAATATGATGGGATACCGATATCGCATCTTAGTCTTGGATGGGGCTTTTATGGGTACACCCGGATGGTTTCGAGTATCCTTTACCGCGAGTGATGACATGATTGATCTTGCTGTCTCGGGTATCCAGAAATTTGCAACAGAATATAAGGCACAGGAGCATGAACTTCAACGCTGGATACACGGAGAGGTAGAAAATACTGATAAATATACAGAAGATACAACGTAAGCAAAAGAAGTGATGATAGATAAGTATGATGTGTCCTATTGAGTCTGTATATGAACTCCCGGCTCCTCTCGGGAATGAGCGAATAAAGTATCTATTAGCAACAACAATCAGTTGCAACAGTCAGTTCTGTCTAATCCGATCAACGAGGAACTGTAGATATTAATGCTGGAAAATACAATAGCAAATCACTTGATATAGATAAAATACGCACTCATTTTATAGTACACTTTTTAATTTGTAATAATATTTTATATTTACCGTTTGTTACACAGTTCAGGTCGCCGATATATCGTTATTTAGATTAGATTAGATTAGATTAGTGGATCAAGGTTCAGATTCAGTTCCGTTCGGTTTTATTTCTATCATTTCGATTTAGTTCAAAGTTTGATTCCGGGTCGGTCCATTCGCAACATTCTCATATTATCTGGAGTTAGATCACTTTTAAACCAATGCAAGGATAGAGAAGCAATTTGTAATGGATGCATCACGATCCGATCTATCATCACTGCACGGCAGAAAAGTCCTAAATACTCTGTTTTTTACTCAAATGAGGTTCTTGTAGACTTCCAGAATAACTATACCGTATACTGAGTGCGAAATTTGAGATCAGTCGGTTTGAAATAAGGAGATAAACCTAACAACGAAGATAAGTATTGTTGCTCCATAATTGTAGTTTTGGCGGTACTACTACTACTACTACTACTACCTTTAATATTAGTATTAGTTATTTTTTGTAGCAGTAGCAGCAGTAGCAGTCCTTTGTTGTTGTTGTTTTATAATATTTTTCTTTTCAATTTTTATTGCTAATTTTTTAATTAATCTATATGTTGTATTCCATCCACGCATTGTAGCAAAAAATACAATTGATGTACTTATTATAATACCACCTAAACCAAAATATGATACCGGTGTTCCTTTACTTCTATCTAATCCTACAAATAATGCACTACCACTTGCTACTTTTGATATACCTAATAATGCAGGTACAAGAGCAATAAATTTACTATTCTGTTTTGTATAATACGATATACCACCAGGTGGTGTTGCTGATAACCATGCATTCAATACACCTGCCAATCCTGTTGCTGTCATTGCAGAATAAAAACTTAATGCACAACATCCTGCATATATATTACTTAATTTATGTTTTGATATTCCCCAACTAACTAATAATGATGTCCCAGTTGAACGAGTATTATAATCATATATAACATGTTCTATAAATGTTGGTTTTCTTTGCAATGTCGATTCACCCGGCTGTTTTTGATCTACTGTTGATACTTGTAATGCATTATTTGAATAAGAATGTTGTTGATTATTATTACTTTGATGATGATTTTGATTTTGATTGTAGTTCCCTTCACCACTGACCTTCCAGTCAACATTTTCGTTGTCTACCCAATCATTATTATCATAATCACCGTTATTATAATTATCATCATCACTTTCATTGTATACAGATGGAAAATCAACTGCAAGCAAAGCAGCAGATAATGAACACATTAATGCAGCAACAACACCATATATTCTTGTTGCTGAATCAACTTTATCAATTAAAATATCTTCTTGACTTTTTTTACTACATAGTGTTGCTAAATCATACCATGGATCAATATAACGCATTATTTCAGACCGTGGTTTTAATGGATGTGGATTTTTGATTGTTGCATAAGATGAAGCAATATAAATCTGTTGTCCTCCTGATTTTCCTGATGCTAATTCTTTTTCAAGTAATTTTCGTTCAATTCTTGATCGTAATGAACCTTTACTACGCCCGCCACCAGTACCAGTAGAACGATTAGTATTCCTACTTCTCTTACGTTTACTGAAAAAATATCGTTTTGAAATAAAAGCATTATTCTTAACGAATATATTATTATTATTTTGTTGCAATACAGTTGTTGGAATGATTCTTGACGTAATCATCATTTGAGATATTGAGTTGTGTACCGACGACGTGCGTGACGGCGCCGGGATAGATGTAGAGACAAGTGCTTAAAGCTGCAATACTACTAGCTAGGATGCTCTAGAATAATAAATATATTGACTCCAGAATGAAGAATTGCTTTTCTACAATAATATTCGAATGAATGTAATGTTGTTTCATGTTGTGATGTAAAAAGAGTTCGTATTAACTTAACTGCTGTGTACGGTATATTAGTCTATTGCAAAATATCTTTCTTCGATTGGCTTGTTCTTATTGGATGAAATACAGCGCGGAAAGTGCGCCCCGCGTATATCCTTTTTTTCTTTTTCTTCTTTCTTTGACTCGACGACGTTATCAACATTAAGCTTGCATTTCTCTACTACTTGTATGACATACTGTCTGTATGCCATATTGTTCTGATCATAATGAGATATACATCAACAAGAGACGCAACAAAATTTTATACGTTTGAGGAGGCACTATTTTCTGGGTACGCAAAAGATGGAGGTTTATTCGTCCCCGAGAAACTTCCTCATGTAAATATTAATATCCTGGAAGAATGGTCTAAATTTGGATACGTCGAGTTATCAACTGAAGTATTATATCCATTTATTGGTGAAGATCAAATATCAAAATTAGAATTAAAATCTTTATTAAAACGTGCATTATTGAATGGTAGTGCATTCGATACGGCTGATGATAACTTAGTTCCAATAGTTCCTATTGTTAGAAAAAGAAGGACCAGTGATGATAATGATGATGATAATGATGATGATGATGATAATGATGATGATATTTGTCGATGTTACGTTGCCGAATTATTTCATGGTCCAACCTATTGTTTCAAAGATTTAGGAATGAGAGCAACGATATTTCTTTTAGATTATTTTGCTAGTAAGAAAAACAATGATAAAGATACTGCGAACAAAAGCAAGAAAGTAGTTTTATTAGCAAGTACAACTGGTGATACAGGTCCAGCAGCGGTCCAAGCTGTACAAGATTTAAATAGTCCTAATCTTAGTATCGTTATACATTATCCATATGGACAAATATCTGATTTTCAAAGAAAACAAATGACAACTGTACAATCCAATAGAGTTAAGATTGTTTCATTTGAAGGTGGTGGTGATGATCTTGATCGTCCAATTAAACGTATAATGAC
>Ga0115007_10001431_pt1 | contig 15405 bp, 2 predicted proteins | sample ArcOceMetagenome_2_FD_87166 | JGI IMG/M metagenome (GOLD analysis project Ga0115007, IMG submission 87166) | Marine eukaryotic phytoplankton communities from Arctic Ocean - Arctic Ocean ARC135M Metagenome | ecosystem: Environmental > Aquatic > Marine > Oceanic | place: Arctic Ocean | collected... | reverse complement strand
CATTTTTCATTTAGATTATTTTTGCCTGGTCGAGAATCTGAAAATGAGGAAGGACCACAAACAAACATTATAGTTTCTAAAATCATGCTCAACCTGATCTTGTGCCTTGCGCTGTTCACCTCGACCGCCGACAGTCTCTCCGCGGGACTGCGAAGGCATGGCCGAGTCAAACGTGTCTTGCATTCACATGCGGCGGCCGCCGCCGCCGCCGCCACTGCCTCCACCGCCGCAACGTCCTCTTCCTCTTCCTCCACCCATGCCATCCTCAAAGTGGATCCACCGATCGCCGTGACCGAACAAACCGGCCACAACGCAATGAATCCACAGACGGCCAAAGCGGACGCCGATTTGCCCGCCAAATACACCATGCATTCCGTGCCTTTGATGGACGATTCGTTCACCTCGACGGAAACCATGCAACGCGATTGGGTCGTACCTAAAAATGCTCCGGTAGATCAAATTGGTTTTGAACAACCAGTTGGTGCAAAACCCAGCCTGTGGTTTTCGGGGCATTTTGTGGGATTAACACCCCTTCGTTCCAAACAGACGTACGAATGGCCCTTCACCGTGGTCGCTCAAGTGGATCGTTCCCATGCTTGTTCGGATCATTTTATCATGATTTCCACCAGATCGGACATTAAATTTTCATGGGGGAACGTGCCGGGTGTCATTACATTTGCACAAAATTGTCAAACCAAAACCATTTACAGCAACAACATGGACGGCACCCCGCACGAGGCCAAGGCCGCAGCGTCTCCTAAATTGGGCCCGTACACGTGGGACATCGTGGTTTCAGACCTGACCATTACGTTTAAAGATAATTTGGGTGAACCGGTCGTTGTGCCGAATCATTTGGGCAGGGATCCTTTGTACATTTACATTGGTGCGGACCAAGACAACTCGCGTGAAAAAAGTAGATTTTACAAAGTGATGGTCATGGCACCGCCCAAAGCCAAATCGTTGGGCGCGGACGTCGTGATGGGGGATGATTTTCAATTCTTAAACGATACACGGCCAAGGGAATGGACGCGACAGATCTCCGATTCAACGCAAGTGGATCATGGATGTGGTGGGATGAACCAAGACAATACACCCTCCTTTCGTTTTCAAGGACCCGTGCGAGAAGCCACGTCCAAAATGTTCGACTTTCACCGTGGTGGGGTCGTCGAGACCTGCGTGCGTTATGGTTCCACCGAAGCGGACAGCAGCGTGAACGCCGACGACAAACATACCTGTTCGCCGATGAACGACCGTGACGGTATGGCGTTGCAAGCAAGTACCGATGGTGTTACGTTTACAAATGTGTTGCGATTGATTGCGGGGCAATTCCCAGAATTGAAAAGTGCCAATTTCACTTGCATGAAAACCATGATCAGTCCAAAAGCGTACCCTCAATTCATGTCGTCCACGTTGTGGTTGAGATGGAAACAAATCAGTGATTTAGACATGAACGTCAAAGCATTGTACAAAAACCATCAAGTACGTGGTAATTGGGCATTGGGTCGAGTACGTGCTGTTGGGGCCCCCGAACCGGCCAAAAAGTTAATTATGGAAGACAAGATGTTGTTGCAACGGCCATCGTTGTGGTCGTACCCAGCCCACTCTTCCAAATGCCCGCAATGGGGCATTAACGCGGACAAAAAAGGATGGTGGATGGGCGGTCAAAAATTAAATGGATGTGAAATGTCCAGAACCATGCAAATGTTTCAAGGACAAATTGTCATGGAAATGGACATTGCAAAAACTTCCAAATGCTCTTCCCAAGTTGTGGTGGTGTCCACGTCAAAAACGTTGGAGTACAACCCGAAAGGCATGGCCAATACTTTTGTCTTTGGATGGGATTGTGATTCTAAATTTATCATGGGACCACAATATTCCAAAAACAAAGACAATGTCTTGCCCCCCCCCAAAAAGGTCACCACCAAATGTCAGCGAAAAACACATTACAAAGTGACCATCAAGATTGAAAACGGGGCGGTGTTGATGTTGGACGATCGTTGCGAGGCTTTGTCGTTGCCAATTGCACCCCAAGACACCCCGTACTTCGTTCATATCGGTGCCAGCAATCCAATTGCTGAATCAAGATCGACTTTTTCGAATTTAAAAATATTTCAACAAGTTGATGTTTTAGGAAATGGTTTTGGGAACATTTTTGAAGAATCATTGGTCAAAGATGATTTTGCTGGCAAAGGTCGTAAAATGACATCGGCCGGTTTTGATTTAACTTCCATTGATGCGACGCAATGGGTGCCCATGGTTGTTCGCGAAGATCCAATGACAAACAGCAGTACTAAATCCTTGGCAGCACCACCAACCATGGGATTTGACAATGTCTTGGGTGCCAAGCAAGGCCAATGGTTTACAGGTAAGCAACAGCCACCATGTAGTAGTTGGGTGACCCAAGGTTGCGGTGCCGGTTGTATTAACGTGTTGTCTTTTGTTGTGCTCCTTTCTTCCTTTTTTCTTTCTTTTTCTTTTTCTTTTTCTTTTTCCCAGGTGTCTTTGGTGGTGATACACCAATCCGCACCATTAAATCATTTAAATTCCCGTTTGCCGTTCGTTCCCAAATTTTAAAAGACGCAAAATGCAACAATCATTTTGTTGTGATTACTTCCGACCCCGAAGAAAGATGGAGTTGGGGTGAAGAAAGTGATGCTGTAAAAATTGGATGGAATTGTGATACCAAATACATCTCTGGCACTGATCCAAAAAGTTCCGTGTCGGTACCATGCAATAAAAAAGGTACCATTGACATGGACATTAAAATTTTTGAAGGCATGATCTCTTTTACAGATGATGTTTGTGGTACTTTGTCCACCATCAATCCATTAAGTGTCAGTGACCCAGAAATTGAATTGTACGTGTATTATGGTGCTGACGTTGATTCCAACGCCGAAGACGGCAGCGACATTAAAACGACTTGGAAATCGTTTGAAGTCACCGGCCCTGAACGCCCACCTCAAGTGGACAACCGTCGTGTCTTGATGCAAGATGATTTTAATTTCCACAACGATTTATACCAACCTCAATGGGACATGGAAACAACTACTGGTCAATCGGATCAAATTTGCGGTTCCGTGGAAGGCAATTCTTTGCATTTTGGCAATACTGGAGCACGCATGGCAACGACGAAACCGGTCGATGCGTCCAAAGGTGCTCGTCTTGAATTTGCCATTCGTTTTGGTGGTAGTTCCATGCAATGCGGCAAATTCATCGACCCTAAAGATGGTGTTGAAGTTCAATATTCCGTCGACGAAGAGACCTCGTGGAAAAAACTGGTGCGCTACACATCTGAAAAATTTCCAAAATTTGTCAACAATTTTAATGAAATTAATAATATTGTCGTTGATGACCAACAATTTGCCGATGCTTTGACCAAGACCACCATGTTTCGTTGGACATCGATCAATACCAAAAATCGTCCGTGTTGTGGCCATTGGGCTTTGGACAATGTTCGCATCGTTTCTTTGGAAACGCAAGGTGACATGGTTGTCGATGATTTATTTAATAAAGGTGAAAACAATACTGCATGGACGTATTCCAGCAGCAATGCAAACCCAAGTTCTTGCAAGATTGGGTTGGATAAAAAAATGTTGGAATTCCATGGTGATTGCAGCCAACAAGCCGAACAAGAACCAACTTTTATTAAAAACAATCGACCCCTCAACGGGGCCGCTGGTGTTGTTGTCGAAGCTGAATTGAAAAAAGATTGGAAATGTTCCAATCATGTTATTGCAATCTCGAATCAAAACCAAATAACTTTCAAAAATGATGTTGCGCAAAATTCCATGGTGAAGATGGGATGGGATTGTGGCAACAAGTACATTCAAACTCCTTCTGGTATTATTTCAACACCGTGCAGCGAACTTCGAAAATACAAAACATTGATCCGTATTGAAGATGGTTTTATTGAATTTCAAGATGATATCTGTGCACCATTAAAAATGAAAATTCCAAATTCGATGAGCGATGGTTTGTTTCATGTTTTTCTTGGTAAGTGAAAAATCTGAATGTTTTGGCATGATTGGACACGGTAGGGGTATAACTAATTGTTCTTTTTTTCTTTTCAAAACAGGTTCCACTCAAGACATAACCAAAGGATTACCAACCTTTACAACAAAATACACGTCGTTTAAAATCGAACAAGAAGTACCAAGTCCATACGATAGTTTTACTGCCCCCATTATTGTTGATGATTTCAGTGAAGAACATCCTAAAGATTGGCAATACCCAAATGCAACACAAAACGATGGCAACTGCACATTTCGTGAGGATGAACACACTGGCGCAGCAATATTTGGCGGTGATTGTACAGATACGAACCCATTGCGCATGAAAGACAGTTTACCAACACCATTTAACGTCATTGCTGATATTGAAAAAACAACCAAATGTTCCAATCAATATATTATGTTGAGTCCTAAACGTGGCGAAAAATTTAATTTTGAAACAGATTTTGGAATTGTCAGTATGGGTTGGAATTGCAACGAGAAATTCTTGCAATCATCTACCAAAGACAAAAATGCTTTAATGAAATTGTCAGTTAATGCCACGAATGCTACAAACGGCACAATGCCCGAACGCAACATTGACAGAGAATCCATTGATTGTCCAAACATCGGTACTAATAAAATGACTGTCAAAGTACAATCAGGTGTTATCTCGTTTAAAGATTCCAGCTGCAATACATTGGTGTTGAAAAATCCATACCCCGTTGGTACTGAATTATATGTCTACGTTGGTGCCAATCCTATTGACACAAGTGAAGTGGATTCAACTTATTTGGAATCCAGTTTCACTTTATTGACAGTGGAAGGACCAGCAAGACCACCAAAATTAGACGACTTGGTAAAATTGTACGATGGGTTTGATTATCGCAATGAAATTTACCCACCCATGTGGACGATGAGTGAAACAACAGGTCGCGCCGATCAAGAATGTGGTTCTAAAAGTGGCAACAGTTTAAGATTTTTTAATCCTGGAGTGCGCGTTGCTACAACGAAACCAGTTGACATTCGTAACGGGGCTGATTTAAAATTTTACATTCGTATGGGCGGTAGCGATGGACCAGCCTGCAAAAAAATGTCTTTGTTGTACAAAAATGGTATTAAAAAATTACAAGATGGTATTCGTGTACAATTCACACATGAACCAGCTGCTGCTGCATCGTTGCTTGAAATTGATCAACAGGAACCCAACGAAGATCCTACTTTACACTCAGATACAAAACACACGTTGTCAAATTTGACCGATACCAGTACTGGTGTTGTCTGGACAGATTTAGCCGAATACACAGTTATGCAATACAGTCGTACAATGGGTGAAGAATGGATTAAAATCCATATTCCAATGGACTACGACACTAACTTTGAAGCCATGGGTAAAAATGTGCGCATTCGTTGGATTCAAAACAATCAAGACGCTCAAGCATGTTGTGATCATTGGGCATTGGATGAAATTGAAATCAAAGCTCATCCCATCCCCACCAGAGGTAATTTAAATGCAGATTTTTTGATCCGTGATACATTCGTCAGTGAAAAATATGGCCCCAATCCAGTCTTTTGGAACATGTATGACACATCAGGACGAGCAGGTACAATTCCGTCTGCGAAAGCGGCCTGTGACGTGCGACCAGCCAAAGCAAAAGAAGATGCAAGAAAAGTATTGCGTTTTGACAATGATGGACCCAGAATTGCAACAACAAAAACATTGGATTTTAAAAAAGGCAATGGAGCATCAGTCACTTTCTTTTTATCTTTTGCACCTTCTGGTGCTACAGCCATGAAAACAAATGTGTCCAATACCATACCAGTCGTGTTGGAATTTTCTACCGACCAAGGAAATGCTTGGGAAACATTAGCTTCTTATTCTCCGTTGGAATACCCCGATTCGTTGGAAGGGTGTGAAAGAATCCATGAAATCATTGATTCTGATAACAATACGAATGCCTTTTTGGACAACATCGTGTTTCGTTGGTCCCAAGCACCAACACCCGCACCAAATGCATTGACCGGGGATGTGGATACACCATTGCGATTGAGTTGGTCCATGGATGGATTAGAAGTTCGTACTGGTGCATTGCGCATTGGTTTTGAAGATTACGACTTGAAAGCAACCGATCAACATAAATGGTGTTACCAACCAGAAAACACCATTGCACCATACAATTACACATATTCAAAACTTGGTCACTTATCATTCAGTGGTAATGCTAATCACCAAGGCACTGTTCGTACACACATGTCGTTCAACGCACCACTTGTTGTTGAAGCCGATGTTGAACGTTCATCAACCTGCTCCAATCATTTCATTGCTTTATCATCTAAAAAATATTTTACATGGTCATGGACACCGGATGAAGAATCAATTAAAATGGTATATCATTGCAACGAAAAATTAATTATTTATGGTACACCCGGATCCAGCGAATCCGTGTATTCCGCTCCCAATCAATGCACTACAAAAGGTGATTTTAAATTACAAGTGAAAGTCAAAGGAAATACAGTAACATTTGCGGATAACAACTGTGAAATCATTTCAATTCAAGTTGACCCAGCCGTCTTGTCTAATTTCTATGTTTATGTTGGTGCTGCACAACCCGTTACATCGTACGACATGGAAAAATTAGAAGTATTACCACATATCTCTGCCAAAGATCGTGGTGCAAAATGCTCAAAGATTAAATGCGTTGGTAATGTACAACAACCCGTTTGTGGCAGTGACGGTATCACATATGATTCTTATTGCAAATTGTCCATTGCTACATGCAAAAATAATGTGCAAAAAGTCAAATTGGGTGAATGCGAACCGTTGGAATCTCAACCACCTTCATTGTTTACAGATGTTTCAATTACAGGAAGAGGTTCTGTGGCGGTACACAAAGACGATGGTACTAAAATGTGCCCAATCAAACAAGATTGTGAAGTTGGAGAATGGTCTGAATGGTCCAATTGTACCACTACTTGTGGCGAAGGCGTGAACATTAGAAATCGCACCGTGTTGGTGACACCAATGAACACAGGTACAGCATGCCCTGTCTTGGCCGAAACAAGAGTATGTAATTTACGAAAATGTGATTGTGGTGTTAGTGAATGGTCCGAATACGGTAAATGTGATGTGCCATGTGGTGGTGGTAAATCATTTCGTCATCGTGATATTTATCGTCAACCACTTCGACATGGATTACAATGCCCAGCTTTGAATGAATCAAGAACGTGCAATTCTAAACGCTGTGCTCGTGTTGGTTTACCAGTTGTACCGGAACGAATTAAAAAAATGCTGCATGAACAAAAGGCCGAGTTATTTACTCGTATTGATCGATCTTCGGGTGGATGGTGCTACCCGGATGCGGGTGAACTGGCACCATACGCCACCGGTTACACTGGTAATATGGGTGGCGTTTGGTTTAGTGGAGATGGTTCCGATCGTTCTTCAATGCGAACCCATCACTCTTTTGCCACCGATCACCATGATTTGTTTATTCAAGCTGAAATTTCTAAAAATTCAGAGTGCAGTAATCATTTTATTGTGCTTACGGATAACGATTACTACCGTTGGTCCTGGGAACCAGAACCAAATACTTTTAAAATGGTATGGAATTGTGATCAAAAAACAATCATCTACCCAAACGGCAAAAAATCAACCAAATGCGGTGAATTAAAAAATTACAATTTGGGTATTCATGTTCATGAAAACAAAGTCATTTTTGAAGATGATACGTGTGAAGATGTTGTTGCACCAGAAGGACCCACGGCCAAAGATATGTTTGTTTACATTGGTGCTAATTATGCTGAAAAAAATTCCACTGCAACAACTGGTACAAAAACAACTGAAGAACAAGCCACGGTTGAGACTTCCTTGTTGCAAACAAATGTTAGACGTCTCCGTTTATCGTCTCGTGCACTGTCTCGGTCGAAAGCCACTGCTTCTTGTGGTTCAGAAACGATCCCATGGAGTGAAGTTGGTTGTGATTCTAAAACTGGTGCCGTGTTGAGCAAAAATGGCAACACCAAGAAATGCATGACGACAGACACTATGTTGCTCAAAGGCAAAGATGGCAAAAGTTATTTTGATGTAAATCGATTGAAAGCGAAAGTCAAAGAATGCGAAGACACGGAAGAATGCGTGGGGGTGCAATATGTCTTACATGCCCCTAAAATTCCTGGTCGATATAGTCTTCGCTCTGGTTACGAAATGCAAATTGCACCTGCTGATGGTGATAATCGTGAAGGTAGTTTTTGTCCAAAAGTTGGTGCTAAAGAAATTATTAAAGTAACCCAACAAGATGTGGATATCTCTGCCGGAAAAGTCGACGGCGACGAGGAATTGGATTCCGAAGAGGATGATGATACCGAACGCAACGACGACCGTCGCCCAGCACCAGGTTGGATTAAAGCAACTGATTTAGGATTGAATAAATTACCAGTACAAGACGAAGATTTAAAATATGAATACCGTTTCAAAAAAGGCAATGCTTGGTACATTAGTCCACCAACAAGCCGCATTTGGGATTGGAATACATTCAACACCATTTCAGGCACATGGATCTACGGTGATTCTGATGGTAACAACGGAGATTTTGAATGCATTGGTGGGGCTGATGTGACAACGAAAGACAGTTGTGGTCTGGGTTGTTCCACTGGTGGCGGGAAAAAATTTAAAGTCTTGGCAAGATGTACTGGCGGCAAAGGTTTTGATGTGAAGCTTGATCGTGGTACCGTGAGTGTTTGTCAAGATCGACCCAATGCCTTTGAAGGAAAAGCTTGCCACAACGATGTGCAAATTTCCTATTACGCAATCCCGAAAGTTGTCAAATCCACTACTGAAAAAGCCGAAGAAGAAGAAAAACTGCGCTTGAAAGCACAAAAAGAAGAAGAAGACATTATTTTAGACGGTGAATCAACTGTTGCGGACGAAGCATTGCAATCGGCTGAAACACCGCCGGAAAACGCGGAGGATCAAATTGAAAACGAACCAAATCGTGCTGTCTTTAAAATGTTTCGTATTAGTGGTATGGATTCTGTGATAAATCGTATCAAAGGCACAGGTTTGTGTCCCCACATTGTGGATTGTGTCGTTGGTGACTGGGGCGATTGGTCCAATTGTTCCTTGCCTTGTGACGGCGGCAATACAACACGTTCTCGTATTGTAGAAGTGACGCCGGACTACGGTGGTTTAGCATGTCCAGATACTGCTGAAACGAAAACCTGCAACACAAGAGAATGTGATTGCGGCGTTAGTAATTTTACTGGTTGGTCTGAATGTTCCCAGGAATGTGGTGTGGGTAGTCAAACAAGAAGTCGTACTATTTTCCGCGAACCATTGGGCGATGGTGCTGTCTGCCCTGCTTTAAATGAGTCCGAAAGTTGCAACGAACACGAATGTGCCGTTGTTGGTTTACCATCTCTTGGTTCAACCATGGTTAATTTGGAAGATGCAAAATCATTTGATTTCTTTAATGCGGGCAGTGAATTTAATACAACTGAAGAATTCTGTACGCAACGAAGTGAAACAATATTTCCATACGAATACAAATTTACTAAAAATGTTGGATTGAACTTTAAAGGTGATGCCATGGGCCGTGGTACAGTCCGTTCCAGACAAACATTTCGTCTTCCTTTACGTTTAGATGTTTCTTTTCAAAGAAACGAAAGATGTTCAAATCATTACATTGTATTGACCACCGATGAATATTTCATGTGGAGTGGTAATACACAAGAGCGCAATACAATTAAATTCTTTTACAACTGTGATACCAGAACGATCTTAGCACCGGCTCGACCTTCCTCAACAAATACTAAAGGTGGTTTATACACCAAAAAGTGCCAACGCCATTTATTGCCAGATATGACGGCGACCATTGATTTAAATTTTGTCAAATCGTATTTGACGGACAACACGTGTGGCGAAACAGATATTTCGTGGATGGATATTTTGGGCAATTTTGCCGAAAAAGATTTATACTTGTACATTGGAGGTGCCCGACCAAAAGTACCATGGACCGATAAAGGATCAACTGTCTTTACTTCTCTTCGTGTGAGTGGCAATGGATCCATGATTAATACTATCAATGGTACCGGAGCTTGCCCTAATCGTCAAGATTGTGTTGTGACACCATGGACCGAATACAGTGAGTGCACTGCACCTTGCAACGGTGGCAACCATTCACGCACGCGTGCAGTGGTGAAAGAACCCGCGTTTAAAGGAAAAGCATGCCCGGAATTGGCACAAGAAGATCAATGCAACACTCAACACTGTGGTGTTGATTGTGTGGTCACTGATTTTACCGAGTGGTCCAATTGTTCAAAAGTTTGTGGCGGTGGTATTGCTACAAGATCTCGTGAGATCTTTGTAGATGTATTAAACGGTACATTGTACGGCAAAGAGCAGTGCCCGGCTTTGTCAGAAAGTAAGAAATGCAACGAACAAATATGTGGTGTCGATTGTGTTGTCTCTGAATTTGCTCCGTGGTCAGCCTGCTCGGCACCATGTGGTGGTGGTGGTAAAAAACGAGTTCGTAATGTCTTGGTACAACCTGTCACAGGTTCCCATCATGGTAAACAATGCCCACATTTGGAAGAAACGGAACCATGCAACCAACAAAAATGCCCACAACACGAAGGACCAACACCAATCTACGAATCTAAATGCAGGGCCTTGAAAGGACAATGCAATGCGTGCACCAATGACCCCGATTGTGGTTATTGCCCGACTACGGGTGAATGTTTCTTGGGAAATCCAGATGGACCATTGCCACGATTCAATGGTGACATTTCCTTTTTAACAGACCCACAAAAATACTTTATGTATTTGACCAATTGTTCTTCGTATCAATTTGCCTTTTGTGCCCAAACACCGTGTGAAGAGTACAACGAGTGTTCGCAATGCATGGCCGATTCTTTTTGTGGTTGGTGTGCTGGTAGTAACAAGTGTGCCGAAGGTGATGCTGCGGGTAGTTTTCAAGAATTTTGCCCAAGAGGTTGGATACATTCACCAATGCATTCCGGCGTAGGGGTACGCCATCGTTCTGATTTATTGTTGACCTCTCGTCAAGTTGCCGCCGAACGAGATCGTTTGGGTGACTTTTGTGAAGCAAATACCGAAGAACAGCGACGTGCCATTCAAGAACAAATGGAAGATGAAAAAACCAGAAATCAACGTTTGTTGCGTCTTCAACAAAGTTGTTCTCCCTGTGAAGGTGTCTGGCCAAATTGCCAATGTGAACCCGATGGTTTCCCACTTCAATTGAGACCGTTGGAAGAAGAACAAGTGGCCAGAGCTGCGGTCACGGAAGAAGCCAATGGCAAACAAGACCCACCGCAATTGAAAGCCAACGGTGTTGTGTGTATGTTGGACGACAAATGCGCCAGTGGTACTTGTGTGGATCGATGTTGCAACGAAGAAGTCAACGGTTGCAATGGACACGGTAAATGCGACGAGAAAGGTGGGTGTGCTTGCGAAGAAGGTTTCACGGGTCTGGCATGCGAAGTGGACGAACGCACCAGTGAAGAAGTGGATAAGAAGGACGGAGACAATTCTGCTGCTTTAGCCGAAGAGAAACAGAAAGCACAAGAACGAGCTGTGAAAAAAGCCGAGGAATTGGACAAATCAAAAGAAAGAGAAGAAGTGAAAAAACAAGAGATTGCTAAAAAAGAAGAAGAAAACCAAAAGCAAATGCAAAAAATTGAAGAAAACGAAAAAGAAAAAATCAAAATGGAAGAAGCCGCGAAAGCGGGTGATGCCGAAGCAGGTGTAAAATTTAAACAAAAACAAGAAGAAATTGAAAAACAAAAACAAAAGGAAGAATTGTTTAAAACACGGCAAGAAGAAGAAAAAAAACAATCGAGTGAAGAATTGGAAAAACAAAACAAACTTCAACCAGAGGAGGAAGAAGTGGACGAAGTCGAAGCAGTCATGAATTCAACGGTACCTCAAGAAAACATGACCGCGGCGGAAGCCGGTGAACTGCAAGTCAAAGAATTAATGCTGAATTTAACCAAACCTGGGGCCGATGTACCTAAAATTGCGCAATCAATCATTACAGTGGGGTACAACAATTCAGCCAATGTTGCGGCTGAAGAAGCACTGACGTTAGAACAACAATCCAACGACAAGTACAGTAGCATCGTAGAACAAAAAAGAGAATTAGAGAAAACAATTGCAGCGGAAGAGACCGTCAAGGGTGCCATTAAATCCAAAGAAGTTGAAACCAAAGAAAATCAATTGGCGGCCGAAAAGGTTGAACGAGCACAAAAATTAGTGGTTGAAAATGATATTGCCGCGAAAGAAATGGCCGCCGCCCAAGAAAAGAAAGCCATCAGTGATGAAAACGCGGCAGGCGCCAAGGCAGAAATGGCAAAACTTCAACTCCAAAGAGAAACGTCGGCCTCAAAGGCAGAACAAAACGCCAATGATGCGGCTGTGATGGCGGCCGACATGGCCAAACAAACTCTGGAACAAGAAGCCGACAAAAAGAAAGAAACAGCAGAAGCATTGGCGAAAGAGCAAGCAGTGACTGATTTAAAAGCTCTGCACACTCAAACAGATTTGGCACGTGAAGCTGCGAGGAAGGAAGAACTGTCGAAAGAGATCGAGGACAGCGAAGCTTCCAGTTCTGCATTGAATGTTGATGCAAGCAATCAACAATCGGACAAAGTACTCCGACAAGGTGTTGTTGAAAAAGCAGAAAGTGCAGTCAAATCTTATTAGAATTAGAAGCATGCTAAACTATGCTTTCCCTAGAACCGCCATTGCCAACGTGATTATATTTTAAATTGAGACATTTAAAATTTGAAAAAAAACAAAAGAGAGAAAACTGAAAGAAAAGTGAGTGTTCGTGAATTGTAAAAAACTCAGAAATATGTAACAGTCCAAACAAATTGTAAAAAATAGGATCAAATGATCAAATAAATAAATAATTTATCATTATTATACCCGGTACTACATGTACCACATACATGCACGTAGAAGAGTACGGTACACGTATTATTATTGACCAGCAGGCAGTACATTCCTTCTCCTCTACATGTAGTAAATCCTCTTCTTCCCACCATATCTCTTCCTCTCCTTTGCCTCGCTTTTCATGTTCACTGTGAGGCGTTACTCCTATTGATCAGCAGGTAGTACATTCCTTCTTCTCCTCTAGTAGTCCTCTTCTTCCCACCATATCTCTTCCTCTCCTTTGCCTCGCTTTTCATGTTCACTGTGAGGCGTTACTCCTCTTCTTCGTACAAGACGACGCCCATGGCGAGGGTTGTTGGGGACAGAGGACACTTTCATCACATCATCAATTCTCAGCAGTGCTGCAACTACGTCGATAGCTTTCAATACATTTGCCATCCGTCCGGCCACAGTTTCAATCGACTGGTGGTTCGTGTTCGTACTATTCACAGCAGCACCAACAAGTTCCAATCTTGTGGGTTTGGCACACAAGAAACCCAACATCGGACTGTTGTTTGCGGAGCTCCTTTCATCCATCTCCTGCAAACAACTTCTATTGAATGCCAATGCTTGCAAGCATTCTAAATGTTGCGTTCCCTTTGCACCTTTTCGTCGTTTTGACAAGGCCAACGGCACACTGCCAAACATTGCCGCCAGGACTTGAAACCCCAGACCAAGTTCACTGCGTTTCAAAACAGGAAGCAGTGCCGTTCCACGACGACGCCTTTCACGACCATTGTTTGGTTCTTGCACCAACAAATCTTGTAAACAGGTGGGCATACCACCACCTTTCAATGTTTCTTCGGCAAGATGAAGGCACCAGGCCTGTCCTGCTGCTTCTGTGCTCCCACCACCACGAACCACACGCAGCGAGGAGCCGTTGTTGCCTACGTCTTCGTCGTCGCCACACTTCACACCCAACAACCATTGTTGCACAACAATAACACATCTTCTGATAGCTCTTTCATACTGCCTCAATAAACCATCTGATCCAGCACGAAGTAACAGTTGACCAGACGTGCAAGCATTGACAGACAATTGAAGACCACGAATATAGACGCAATTGGTGCCCCCAAGTGTAACACGACCCACTGTTGTCGCTTGACCTATGGTGTTCATGTTGTTGCCCCCCTGTTGCATTGCTTCAAATGCTTTGGGTGTTCCACGGATGACAGGCTCAATACCAGATCGTTCACACAACAATTTTGCTTGATCGGGATCCACATGATCAATGGCCAACACATTTCGACGACGAAGATGGCCAGCAAAAGTGTTGGGCAACGCTTCGGTGCAGACAAGCATTTGGATGCCGGCGTTTGCAATGGCGTTCACACATATTTTTGACCAATTTGATTCCCGATGGATTACGTCCTGGACATGCGCATCGTTCAAGCACGTCTCCACTTTGTCCGCCCTCAATAATTGTGAGGAGCTTGCTGGTACAAACGAAGCCGTTACAACCACAAAACAAATGGCAACACCATCGGGCGACCGATAATTATGTTTTGCCCATGATTGTTCACGAAAAAAAGGGCGTGTCACCAGTACTTCATCGTCTAAAATTTGAGTCTTGTCGATGGAGGCGCCCGATGCTTTCAAGACCGGCCATTCGCGTACAATGTGATTGATTCGGGTTTGCATTGCTCTTGTACTGAAGCCATTGGGGTCCCGCAACAGTCGTGGGGCACTTTGTCCTAGCATCCATTCACGAATGACTTGCGCCAAGATTTGCACGGCACCACTTTCAAACTTTCCAGCTAAATTTGCCACAAGAAGAGCATGTAAAGCAGGCACCACGTCCTTGGTTCTGACGACAGTCGCCCAGTGTGTGGTCATCGTTCGAAAATATTCGGTCGTTACCCACACGCGACGGATCCATTGCAACGCGTGTGAAAGACGTACCATGTGGCGTTCCGTTTGCAAAAACATTCGTTGTGTTCTCCCCTGTTTGGCCACCGCTTCCCTCAACCCAGCGGCAACCATTAGCATCACGGAGGTACAGCCGTCCCCGTACTTTTCATTGTGGTCGTTCAATTGATGCAACAGATATTGTGCAAGGGCGTTCTCTTTGTTTTCGGTGGCGTCGACGTTCAACACATGGGCAAGCACCACGTGGCCACTTCCCGTCACCACAGCAGCCGCACGGTTGTCCGTTTCTAGGAGTACGTCGCGCCCAGAGGGACCCAGCATGGGGGCGACGATGTGGCACAATGTGTTGGTCACGTGCATGGCTATTTCGGGAATCATGATTGGTGAGGGTGCATCGGTGTTTCAGGGGTGATCGCGGCGATGTCTGGCGATGGTTGGCGATGTCTGGCGATGTCTGGCGATGTACTCTAATTTAATTTGCAATCATGTTTGACTCTTCAGGGGGCGTGTCGCCCTTCGTGTCTTCGTGTGAGGCGGTGTTGTGGTGTTGTTGCCGTGAGTTGCCGTGATGCTAATGCGTTCCAAACCTTCGCTCTT
>Ga0115007_10001430_pt1 | contig 15407 bp, 16 predicted proteins | sample ArcOceMetagenome_2_FD_87166 | JGI IMG/M metagenome (GOLD analysis project Ga0115007, IMG submission 87166) | Marine eukaryotic phytoplankton communities from Arctic Ocean - Arctic Ocean ARC135M Metagenome | ecosystem: Environmental > Aquatic > Marine > Oceanic | place: Arctic Ocean | collected... | reverse complement strand
TATATTACTAAGTAGTATCTTTTTAGGTATATTCTTAGCGACTCACTATAGAAAGTAACTTCTCTAAGCTTAGTAACTACATGACTGTAACCAAATCACATAGCCCCCTCTGAGCCCTCCTGAGAGGCTCTCTGAGGGGGTCTTGGATTAGCTTTCTTTTTTTACTTTTTCAAGACTCATCCATTAGTTATAGCCAGTTGCTATATAAATTTGACTAGATTAAAATACCATTAAGTACGTAAATAGCGTCTTACACAAAACAAGGAATGTCTGACATGAAACGCTCACTAAAACCCCTTGCACTTGCAGCATCAGTGCTATTTACAAACTCAGCCTTTTCAGATGAGACTAAAAATACGCAACAAGCTAACGTAGGCGTCACGATAGGCCTAACTGGTACAAATCTAGAAATATCTACACCCCTAAATAATTATGTTTCAGTGCGTGGTGAAATAAATATTAATGGAAAGGTTGATAGAAAATTAACATTAGAGAACAACCGTTATGACATAACATTTAATCCAGATACAAAATCGTTGTTCGTTGACATTCACCCCTTCTCAGGTGCGTTTTACCTGACTGGAGGTTTAATAAGTCAAAATATTAACTTTGAACTAACGGGTAATACGTCAACTTCGGTTTTTAACTTTAATGGAACATCTTATGCTTACGCTAATGTGGCTGCATTTATGGGTAAGGCTGGCTTCAGTCATTCAACGGCACCTTATCTAGGCCTTGGTTGGTCAAACCGGAACAAGGTTTCATCTGGGGTCGCTTTTTCTTTTGAAGCCGGCTTAATTGATGTTGGAACAGGTAGTGTAGATCTAGCTGTGGAATGTGGCAGTGGATTGAGCAGTTCCCAATGTTCGGCATTACAATCGGATGTAGCGGCTGAGATGAGTAAGGTAAATAGTGACCTTGACAGAAAGCTCTTTTATCCAGTAGTTAAATTAGGTATCAGTTATCGATTCTAAGATGTTTATCTCAAGTGTGCCAAGAAGCTGTAGGTAGCCCCCAGCATATTTAAAAAAGTGAAATTCAAAAGTAAAAAAAGACCACATAGCGATTAACTATGCAGACTTGATTCTAATAAATACTATACATAAATCAATTATTTGCATACACACCCCTAGCCTCTTTAAGCTCCAGAATCACTTATATAAGTGCCAGCCCTCACCCTAATAAACCACGCCATCAAGATTACAAGCGGCTTTCAGTATCTTATCATCAGTAGCTTGTTTAATGGATAGGCCTAACGGACGAGTGAATGCTGTAGTCATACATAGATGTCTGAGCTTGGTTGGATACTGTCGTTGGTAGCGAAGCGACCCTTTACGCGCTGTCACATACTTAGGCAGCTTGGATGTCTTGGGTGTCATATATAGCCTGTTCCATTGAACCTTTCATTGAAAACTACGTCAGCACTAACGTAAGAACCTAGCAACGAAGAGGCATGTAGAAGATAGTTCGAGTCTGGGCACTGGTACCATCGCACGCTCTAGCACTCATGATACCGCTGGTACATGGGTTTTTTTGTATCTAAAGCACCAATTCCTTGAAAAATATTCTTGCATCTTAAATAAATCTACATAGGATGGGAGCCGGATTACAGCCAGCTTTAACTGTAGCTGCTTCAGACACATTCGATAGTCGAAATTTGAAATAAAAGAAAACTCAGATCCAAAGTAAGGCTAATGCTAAATCCATATTGTTAGCGATAAACCAAGGATGCAACTAATTAGGTGTTACACATTGGAAAGTAAAAGACGTAGCTTATTAAAAGCAACTAGCTGGAGAATTACGGCTACTTGCACTACCACAGTCATAGCATATTTTATTACCGGAAATATAGGGTCGGCCTTTACAATAGGCTCTATTGAGTTTTTTGTGAAATTTGCAATCTATTATTACCATGAGCGTTTGTGGACAAATATAAAATTAAAATAAACTCAATTTAAGAGCAAGAAAGTAGCCCGACTCAAGGTGAACTCAAGTAAGGCTGTGGTGCTGCGATTAACTAGGCCGGGGGTGGGATTGTTTCTTGCTGTTGTAAAGTACAAGCCATCTTTATCTGCATAATCGAAGCTAGCGTCATAGTATGGGCATCTTAGGATGTCTATGCAGCAGGCATAAGGCCATGCTTAGAATATTAAAAGCTTTGGGTGAACAGGCAACCAAAGTGAGGTAGCTCTTTGGTTACTCCAGATAGCCGAAGCAAATGCCATGCCAGGGCTTGGTTACTAGAAATAACCGGCTTCCCAAGGCGTTGCTCTGCCTTAAGGATGAGGTGTGCCACCCTTAAACTGGTACATGAAACAAATACACCCTCACAGCTTTCATGAGACCCAAGCTTGATAATGGCATTAAATAAGCTGGCTGAATCTACTCTGCCTACGTCAAAGTCATCTTCTATATCAAAATAACCTGTATGAGAGATCTCTATACCACCATTACTAAGCACATCACTTAAGGCTTGAGTGACTTGAGGCGTATAAGGGGTTAGCAAGGCGATGCGGTTCAGTTTTAAAGCCGCGCACGCAGCCCTGCATGCACTCAGAGGATTACTTACTTTTGCACTAGGATGCTGTGCCAAAATCATTTGTGCCACCCGGTCTTCGCCAATAATAGTGGCGCCTGACGTACAGCCATAGCCAATAGCATCAAATATAAAAGCTTTAGGTAATAGGCTGGCTGCAATGGGCAGATCTGCTTGCATCTTTGCTAAGGTTTGGGGGGTGACCTGCATGGCATTTGCAATACGGGAGTGATAGCAGGCGACACCATCGATGGCTAACATCTGCCGAAACTCATCTTCTATGGTCTGGTCTGTTTGTAACACAATTAGGCCAATTTTTGCAGATTGGCCTAATCCTGAGCCTGTTGAGTAAGGCAGTTTCTGTGCATTGTCCATCGAAAAAGCCCCTATTAAACTCGCCCACACTCGTTCTATTGGCAGGCAATGTGGTTCTTTCGATCTCTTCCTATGACTCTACACTTTGCACTTAGAGCCTAGATTAGGCTTGGCTTGGCGAAAATCGCCAAGCCATATACAACTAACCTACGATGGAGACATCTTCAGCTTGAATGCCTTTATCACTTTCAGTCACACTAAAGCGCACTCGCTGCCCTTCTAGTAACGACCGATGGCCTTTGCCACGGATAGAACGAAAATGAACAAATACGTCATCGCCTTGGTCACGTGTGACAAAACCAAACCCTTTGGTAACGTTAAACCATTTCACAGTGCCAGATTCGCGATTTGGGTCGTCATCCATTTCGTCCCATTGGGCGTCGTCTTCTACAACTGTTGCGATGAACTTAACACCTGTAGCTAACGTAGCAACCCAGAACATGGCAAAAGCCACACCAGCCACCAGCTCAAACTGTGTATCAACGATACTTGAACCGTGAAGGATTTCGTCTAGAATAAAGGGGAATGCCAAAGCGGCAATTAAACTAATGATGAAGCTGTAAGTAAATAGTGTGCGTCTCATAATAACTCGATATCTCAAATTTTATTGTTTTAGGTAAAAAATATTGCACCCCTACCTTTGCCCATGTGCGTATCCTAGCCAGCATAAAGTCGGTACAATCTGCCAAGGTTATAGAAAAACCTGCGCCCAATCAAACACTTGATTTATAAAACCCTATTTTTTTGCAACTTCTTGAGAATATCATGAATAATGCCTCCGAAATCGTCGAATTACAGCAACAAATCGCTTTTCAAGAGCAGACAATAGACACTCTCAATGAAGTAGTCAGCAAGCAGCAAAAAGACCTTACCAGGATAGATCGCGCTTTGGAGTTATTAGCGCAACAAATGGCAAATTTGCAGCAAGCAGCAGATGCAGGGCAAGGTGGCGCTGATGCAAATGAACCACCACCACATTATTAAGGTACTAGGTAGAAAAGCTTTTATTAACGTAAACGTCGAAACGGCTAGACTTACCCTCAAGCCGGTACATAGGTTTGTGCTGGGCAAGGTCTGGAGCAATTCGAGGCCTTTTAACCACGACTCTATGAGTGGCCAAAGCCAGCGCTGGGGCCAATAGGCCATCGGCGTCTTCATCACTGCCTACTAAGTGTCGGAACAGCGCCATTTCTTTTTTTACTTGAGCCGACTTGCCCGTGTGAGGGAACATAGGGTCTAAATAGATGACCTGGGGTGCTTCACTCTGCCAGGTGGCCATCACAGACAAGGCATCTCCCTTTTTTAGGCCCATGCTTGCAACACAGTCTCCCACGTCAATATCCAACGCACCCCTAGCTAAACCATCGGCCAGCAACGCCCGCACTGCAGGATGGCGCTCAACCATAGACACTGGGCAGCCTAGGCTGGCTAGTACGAAGGCATCGCCACCTAAACCTGCTGTTAAATCCAGTATGCTGGGGCGCACTCCACTCTGAATGCCCACAGCCTTGGCGAGCTGCTGCCCTTTGCCGCCACCAAATACTCTTCGGTGACGCGCTTTACCTGCTGCAAAATTAACCCACACTGCGCCACTACGACCATCTGCGGGCTCTAAACCTAAGCCTTGAGACGTAAACCGCAATAAAAAGTCGTAAGTTTTGTTGGTTTTTTTGATTACGGGCACACCCACTTCTATGGCCAATGCAGCCTCTAAAAACTGAAATCCAGCTGCTGCAACAGCTAATTGAGTGTCGGTAGTATTAGCCAACATAAGCCTGCTCCTAGGACAATGCGATAGACAACAAATGGCCACATGCCCATACGACTGATGACTTGCATAAACAATACAATACACAACCAAGCACTCGCAAAGGATACTACAAAGGCAATCAGCATAGGGGCCCAAACAATGGCAACTTTGGTGGTTGCCAATTCAAGGGCCATTAAGCTAGATGCCGCTATGATGACCGGAATAGACATCAGAAATGAAAACCGTGCAGCAGCTTCGCGAGTGTAACCGAGCATCAGTGCCGCCGTCATTGTGATGCCTGAGCGAGATGTACCTGGCAACAATGCTAAAGCTTGGGCTAAGCCAATGCACAGGGTGTGGCGCCAACTCATAGTGGCCATTTGATACTGCCTGCGGCTGCGCCAGTCTGCCCAACCCAGTAGCAAACCAAACACTAGAGTCGTTACCGCCACTACCCAAATTTCTCGGGCATTCACTTGTATCCAGCCCTTAAGCACCAGTCCAAAAAATACTGCAGGTAGGGTTGCCACGATCAGCATTAATGCTAGGGTAGCCTGCTGATTCAACCGTTTTTCCTGATGCCACTGCCACAAGCCTAAAACCATAGCGTTCAAATCGCTGCGCAGGTAAATGACCACTGCTAATAAGCTCCCTAAATGAACGGCCACATCGAACGTTAAGCCCTGATCAGGCCAACCTAATAATAAACTTGGAAACAATAAATGAGCAGAACTGGAAATCGGTAAAAATTCAGTCACACCCTGAATTAATGCAATAATAATTGCTTGAAGCCAATCCATAGGTAATCCTCAGTCAGCAACGCAGGCTATTGATAGCGCGGCAATTTTTGCCATGTCACTTCATCACGTAAGTATACTGGCAATGCATCCTCAGGCGCACACTGGCGCCCTAGAGCAAAATCTACCGCTGCTAAGCGGGCCATCTCTAATGCTCTTGGCTCTAGCTCTGAGCAGACCGATTGAGCAGAGGTTAGAATTGCTTCAGGCATATTGTCCACTGCCATGCCACTGCCACAGGCAGCATAAACTGAGTTCATCACCTTAACTTGCCCGGGCAAGCACACTCTTTCGGCAACCTGGGGTAGAGCGATTTCAGGGTGGGTTTCGTCAATAATGTATTCACCCCAATATACCTCTGCCATGCGTGCATCTAAACTACAAGCATAGGCTACGTTATCCACATTGGAACGCTGATGACAGCGCAAAGCAAGGGCTGCTAAGGTAGATATGGGGATCACTTTGCAGTCGATACCAAAGGCCAAACCTTGGGCCACCCCTGCGGCAATGCGGATACCCGTAAACGACCCTGGGCCACGGCCGTAGGCAATTGCATCAAGACTAGACATTTTCACATCAGCCTCTAACAATAATTCTTCCACCATAGGCAACAACCGCTGAGTATGCTGCCGCTCTGTAAGCTCCTCTTTACCTATCAAAAGGCCTGTATCGCTCCATAGTGCGACGCTACAAGATGTGCCAGAAGTGTCTAGAGCCAATATTCGAGTCATCGGTAAGGTTACTTGCCAAGCGCTGTAAAAACAGCCTCTTTAATATCATTCACACTACCAACTCCAGCAATGTAGTGATAGGCAGGGGCTGCAGGGCCTTCAGACTCAACTAGGCTGTTGTAGAAATCTATTAATGGTGCAGTTTGGCTATGGTATATATTTAAGCGTTGGCGCACAGTATCTTCTTGGTCATCAGCACGCTGCACTAGGTCTTCACCCGTTATGTCGTCTTTACCCGATAGCTTGGGCGCATTAAACATTAGGTGGTATGTGCGGCCAGATCCAGGGTGCATACGTCGACCACTCATTCGTTTAATAATTTCCTCATCAGCAACGTCAATTTCAATCACTGCATCAATTGAGACACTAGCGTCTTTTAAAGCTTGAGCTTGAGGAATGGTGCGAGGAAAACCATCAAACAAAAACCCCCCTTTACAATCGTCCTCAGTAATCCGCTCCTTAACTAAGTTGATAATTAACTCGTCAGAGACCAAGCCACCTTCGTCCATTATTTTTTTAGCACTTTTGCCTAATTCTGTACCCGCTTTAACGGCTGCACGAAGCATATCACCTGTGGAAATTTGTGGGATACCATACTTTTCTGTGAGGTATTGTGCTTGCGTACCTTTACCTGCGCCTGGCGCACCTAAAAGGATTAACTTCATGATTTAACTCCAAAAAATTTAAATACGGTGGCCATTATTTCACAGCTCAGTCAACCCACGTTCGACTAAAATAAGGTGCCTTAGCAAACACACAAACACAGACACAATTGCAGCCTTGCCTGCTTGCTAAGAAACCCTTTGCTGGAATACACATTTAACTTGGCCGCGTAGTTTAACTAAAACTCTGCTCCAGTGCCACGGCCCTAAAGTGAAAGTGGCTTATAGCCGTTATAAGAGGCCTATCGACATACTATAAACCGTGAGCCTTAGCTTCATCCCAGCCTGCGTCCATGCGCTCTAAGCTGACGTTTTCTAATTGCTCTCCAGCATCTAATAACTTTGCTTCCAAGAAACGAAAACGTCTCTCAAACTTAGCGTTAGCCGCGCGCATAACTTGTTCTGGGTCTTGTTTTAGATGCCTTGCCATATTCACACAGGCAAACATTAAATCACCAAGTTCTTCTAGGGTATGGTCTTTATCACCACTGGCAAAAGCCTGCTGAACTTCTTCTAGCTCTTCTGTCATGCTCGCAAGCACTGGGGTTATATCAGGCCAATCAAACCCTACATTAGCCGCGCGCTTCTGCAACTTTGCACTACGTTGCATAGCTGGTAATGCAGTAGGCACATCATCCAGTACAGAGTACTGCTGCTTTGCATCACGTTCGTCTTGCTTAATGCTCTCCCATCGTTCCAGTACTTGCTCTGCATCCATTGCCAAAGAGCCTTGCTGCGCATCATTGGCTTGAGGGCCAAAAACATGGGGATGGCGGCGAATGAGTTTATCCGCCATAGTTTGAGCAACATCTGCAAATTCAAAACTACCCTCTTCACGGGCTAGCTGACAGTAAAATACGATCTGAAATAACAAATCTCCCAGCTCATCTCGCAACTGAATCCGATCATCAGATTCTATTGCGTCTGCTACTTCATAGGCTTCTTCTAACGTATGAGGCAAAATGCTACGAAAGTCTTGCTTTAGGTCCCACGGACAGCCGCCATCGGGGTCGCGCAATTGAGCCATAATATCTAACAAGTTTTGCATGGCATCACTGGTACTGCCTATATGTTTAACCATTTTTTTGTCGCCTTACATCTAACACATTAGGAAGCTGACTTATTTTATCTAAGATCCGACCAAGTAGATCTAGTCGAGGAATATCGATTGTCATAGAAATAGTAGCAGAATGCGTCTTTTTATCGACATTGGTGCTGATACTTCCCAAGTTAACGCTTTCATTACCCAAAACCATAATCACTTCACTTAACAACCCAGATCGATCCACCGCTTCAATAAAGATATCTACGGGGTAAGTGTGCTCACTAGTACCAGACCAATTGACTTCGATAATACGCTGTCGATCACGTTCTGCCATATTCATGATATTAGCGCAGTCTTGTTGATGCACCGAAACACCGCGCGTGAGGGTGATGAAGCCGGTAATAGGATCACCAGGCACAGGCTTACAACAGTTGGCCATAGTGGTAAGCAGGTTTCCTACTCCAGCAATTTGAACATCATTACCAGTTGCAGAGGTGGCCTTAGTTTTGCCATTTAACAAGCTTAGGTCTAGCTGCTTTTTAGACTTAGGGTTTGGCTCTACTTGCAGCTGTGCAGCGTTAATAACCTGTGTTAACCGAAGGTCGCCAGCACCTAACGCAGCATACATGTCATCCACATGTTTAAAGTTTATGGCAGTGGCTATGTGATTGTAATCCACCCCTGAAATAGCCATACGCCGCAGTTCACGCTCAACCAATTGACGCCCAGCTGTTGCGTTTTTGTCTTTATCTAACTGCTTAAAATAATGACCTATTTTCGCCCGTGTGCGCCCAGCATTAACATAGCCTAAGTTTGGATTCATCCAATCTCGACTTGGCGCACCGCCTTTGGACGTCATTATAGAGACTTGATCTCCAGTTTGAAGGCCATAAGTAAGAGGGACTATACGGCCATGTATTTTTGCCCCACGACAGGTATTACCTACCTCTGTATGCACCCGGTAAGCAAAATCGATGGGAGTGGCGCCGTAAGGTAGGTCTACTACGTGCCCGTCAGGGGTGAATACATAAATGCGATCCTGTGCAACATCACCTTTAACTTGGTTAACAAACTCGGCGCCATCGCCCACTTCATCGTGCCACTCCAACACCTGACGCAACCATGCGAGTTTGTCATCATATGAGTTCCCCGCGCTGTTAACATCAGTGCCTTTATAAAGCCAATGGGCGCACACACCAAGTTCGGCTTCGTCGTGCATAGCAAAGGTGCGAATCTGAATTTCCACCACCTTTCCCTCCGGGCCAATGACGGCCGTATGCAAGGAGCGATAGCCATTTTCTTTAGGCGTAGCAATATAATCATCGAATTCTTGGGGGATATTGCGCCACAAGCCATGAACAATGCCCAGGGCGGTATAACAATCTGTCAATTCTGGTACCAGGATACGCACGGCACGCACATCGTATACTTGAGAGAACTCAATGTTCTTGCGCTGCATTTTGCGCCAAATACTATAAATATGCTTAGCTCTGCCCATAACATCAGGCTGGATACCTGCACCCATGAGCTGCTCTGTTAGGTCAGCTAACACACGCTCAATATAGTCTTGCCTATCAATCCGTCGCTCATCCAAAAAAGACGCAATTTCTTTGTAAGCGTTGGGCTGAAGGTAACGAAAGGAGAGGTCTTCTAGTTCCCACTTAACAGCACCAATACCTAGGCGGTGTGCCAAGGGTGCATAAACATCAAAAACCTCACGGGAGACTAAATAACGCTTTTTACGGTCAACATTTTTTACTGCTCGAATAGCGCAGGTACGCTCCGCCAATTTAATGAGCGCAACTCGCACATCATCTACCAGGGAAACCAGCATCTTTCGAACATTGGTTAACTGACCATCTGATTGGCCCAAAATACTATCTCGAGTTGGGCTTTGCAAGTTGCTTATCACGGCCATTTGTAGCACGCCGTCAATCAGCTGAGCAACGATGGGACCAAACGTTTCCTTCACATACTTAAGAGTTAGTTTGTCCTCACGCACAGCACGGTACAATACGGCTGCCACCAAGGTTTCTTCATTAACTTTTAAAGTAGTGAGGATTTCAGCCATTTCGAGGCCCGTCCGGAAACAGTCTACTTCTGCTGTGGCCCAAACATCTTCACTTTTACTGGCGTGATCTCGTACTTCTTGTGCCAGTTCACAGGCCTTTTGTAGGCGGCTGGTATCTGGCAACTCTACTTCATTTTGCAATCCCGCCATCCAGGCCTGGATATCAACATTGCCATCCGCATGGGTGGGGTGTAAAGCGCGTACCTGTACCATGGTTAAATCTCGTTTAAATGGCACGCCAACATGGCATGCCGGTTATCCTAATGTATTTTTGCTTGCCTGGGGGTTATTTGGGAACAAGCAAAGCCATCACTTCTAAGTGGGGTGTATGGGGAAACATATCAATGCAACCTACTTTAGCAACGGTGAGACCCAGGGTCTGAAATTCTTTTAAATCTCGCGCCATAGACGCAGGGTTGCAAGACACATAAACCACTCGCTCCAATGACTGACCTTTAAGTAATTGGGCAATACCTTTAGCTCCTGCACGGGGAGGATCTAAAAGTGCCTTATTAAAGGACTTTCTTTGCCAAAGCTTGCGGGCACTTGCATCAAACAAATCTGCATGTTCAAAATCGACTAGAGCCAAACCATTTCGCCGGGCGTTTTTACGGCCTTGCTTTACCATGGCGTAGTCACCTTCCAGGGCCAATACTGTAACATGTTGATCAGCCATGCTCGCAATCGGTAGGGCAAAGTTACCTACACCACTGAACAAATCTAATACTTGATCTCCAGCCTGAGGTTGGAGCCATTCTAGAGCTTGAGCAACCATGCCTTGGTTAACCTTAGCGTTTACCTGAACAAAATCTTGCACTGAAAAATCTAGCTCTATAGGTTTGTCTATTCCTGTCACTGACACGCTATAACTAAGCTCTTGGGCACTGCCGCTTAACCACAGATCGTCATGATCAGTTTGTTGACACACAATACTAAGCGCATATTGGGCACCAAAACTGGCTAACAGCTGATGATCTTCTGGAGTTGGGGTGGCGGACATTTTTAAACTAATGCAGACCCCCGAATTAACTTGCAATAACTCCACATGGGTTACCCATTGAGTGTGTTCCATTGCTACTAATATGTCATGCAGGGGCCCCAACAAGTTAGACAAAGCGGGTTCCAACACCGGGCATTGGGTAATAGGTACAATGTGTTTATGGCCACTTTGGCGAAAGCCCAGTAATAAGGTTTTGCTGTCAGCAAAATAACGGGTTGCCAGTTGCGCTCGGCGGCGGTAGCCCAAGTTCTCACCAATGATAGGGGGCACCCATTGTTGAGGTTCAATATCTGCCAAACGACGCAGTTGCTCACCAATGGCTAGTTGCTTGAAACTAACCTGAGCCGCTGATTCTAGGTGCTGCAACTGGCAACCACCGCAGGTGTCATACACCGGGCAGAAAGGTTCAACGCGATATTCGCTGACTTGTTGGATCTCCAGCAACCGGGCTTCAGCGTGGGTTTTGTGGTCACTAAGCACTTCTGCTTTAACAGTTTCACCCTGTAACCCGCCTTCAACGAAAATTGTCTTGCCTTGCCACCTACCCACGCCACGGCCATCATGACTTAGGCTATCAAGATCTAGGTTGATATGCTTGCCAACGGGCAAGGTAACAACTTCGACATCTACGTGGGCTTGAGAGCGCTTTTGTTTAGCTGAAGCCGAAGGGTTTTTAAGTTTGAGTTTGCGCTGTAAGGGCGATAAACGGGCCATAATTAAACAAATACTCCAGTGGATAAGTAGCGATCACCACGATCACAAATAATACAGACAATAATGGCGTTTTCCACCTGCTTAGACAAACGCAAGGCACCAGCTACAGAACCGCCAGAAGAGACTCCAGCAAAAATACCTTCCTCAGTAGCTAAGGCTTTCATTGTTGTTTCTGCTTCGGCCTGGTCCATGTCAATAATGGCGTCTACTTTTGCTGCATCAAAAATACTTGGCAAATAAGCTTCTGGCCAGCGGCGGATACCAGGGATGGAGGAATCTGGCGTTGGCTGTAACCCATGGATTTGCACCTCTGGGTTTTGTTCCTTTAAATAGGCCGACAATCCCATAATAGTACCGGTAGTCCCCATGGAACTTACCATATGAGTAATTTTTCCTTGGGTTTGCTGCCAAATCTCAGGGCCTGTTGTACGATAATGGGCCAACGGGTTATCACTATTGGCAAATTGATCCAGCACCTTACCTTCACCCCTAGCCTGCATAGCTGACGCTAAATCCCGAGCACTCTCCATGCCTTGGGCTGCTGTCACTGTAATCAGCTCGGCACCATAAGCAGCCATAGAGGCCTTACGTTCTGAACTCATGTTATCGGGCATGATTAACTTTAGCTTGTAGCCTTTGATGGCGGCTACCATGGCTAAAGCAATCCCTGTGTTGCCACTAGTCGCTTCGATAAGCACATCACCTGGCTGGATATCACCACGCTTTTCTGCTTCAGCGATCATACTCAAGGCAGGGCGATCTTTTACTGAGCCAGCAGGATTGTTACCCTCTAGCTTAGCGAGAATAATATTACTGGTATTGCCCGGCAAACGTTGCAGGCGAACCAACGGGGTCTTGCCTACATAGTCTTCTATTGTGGGGAACGTGTGCATACTAACCTCGAGTTAACATCCCTAGCTTAGCACTACAAAGGCTAAGGCTTGGTCTAATTCATCAGCAATACTAATATGAGCTATTTGGCTACCCAAATCAGCTTGTCGTTGCGCAGCTGCACCACTAAAAATAAGCAGAGGCGCACCCATTTCATCATGTTCTATATGCATGTGTTGCCAGGAAATACCGCGCCCAATGCCCGTTCCTAATGCTTTGGCAGCAGCTTCTTTGGCGGCAAACCGTTTGGCTAAAAAAGCAGCAGGTTGGCTGGCGACATCAAACTGAGTCAGTTCAAACTCAGTAAGTATTCGTTGTGCAAATTTCCGCCCCGTGCGCTTTAACGCCGCTTCAATACGAGCAGTTGCTACTATGTCGGTGCCAATACCCTTAACCATGTGCAGTTTCGCTCTTCCTAGCTAAACGCGGCTAGGGCGGTGGGGTTCACGGGCCGCTAACATTAATGCTTTCATATTCTTTATCGCCTGAGGCAGGCCCACAAATAACGCATCTGCTATCAAAGAATGGCCTATATTAAGTTCATTGATTTCAGGGATAGCAGCGATGGCTTCTACGTTTTGTAAGTTAAGGCCATGGCCTGCGTTAACAACAAGTCCAATACTGGCAGCATACGCTGCACATTCGGCTATCCGCACAAGTTCGGCATGCTGCTGGGCATAAGTTGTGGCGTCTGCATAAGCCCCTGTGTGTAACTCTATAAGCTGCGCACCTGTGCGCTTGCTTGCATCTATCTGCTGTTTGTCTGCATCTACAAACAAAGAAATTTGGGTGCCTACGGCTTGCATACGCTGACACGCCGATTTAATTTTGGCTTCTTGAGAAACCACATCTAGGCCTCCCTCCGTGGTGAGTTCTTGGCGCTTTTCTGGCACTAAACACACATAAGCTGGGGCAATTTCCACAGCTAGATCGACCATTGTGTCAGTGACTGCAATCTCAAAATTCATCCGCGTTTGTAACACTTGCGCCATCACACGCACATCACGTTCCTGAATGTGGCGCGCATCTTCACGCAAGTGCACTGTAATACCGTCTGCACCAGCTTGCTCTGCGTCTAACGCGGCTTTTACTGGGTCGGGATAACGCGTGCCCCTTGCTTGGCGCAAGGTGGCAACGTGGTCTACATTAACACCTAATAAAATTCTATTTGGATCCACCATGTCTTACTTTCTCCTAGTTGTCGCTAGTCTTTATTTCCACTACCTATAATGAGTTACTTTTTAACAATAGTGTGAAATAGGTTACGGCTGTGAATTGGCTTGCCATCCAACAACTGGTCTAAATTAGCTCGTGCCATGTACTTAGCCACTCTGAGGCATTGTCTGTCTGCGTAATAACCTGCAGCTAATTGTAGCAGCACCTTGCCGCTAATCGAAGGAGGGACATCTCGCTCATCATGAGGGGTTTGGGTTACACAAACTCCCTGCAGAGGATGTAACTGATAACTTGCATCAGCTACCACCGGCTGGCCCGATATATAGTCTTTATCTAACACCATATGATACCCCAGTTCGTCCATTAGATGGACTTCAAACGGACGCAAACATTGCTCAATTAAAGGATTATCCATCAACTCATTGAGCAAGGCTTGATAGTAAGCAAATAAGTTTGGGTGGGGATCATCGCTAGCTAGCAAGTTGAGCAATAGTTCATTAACATAAAGGCCACTGTACAAGCTATTACCCACTATGGCTAACGGTGCACCTGCACCCTCAAATTGCACACTTGTCCGTAATTCACCCCGCCCAGTGAAACTCACCATAAGCGGCGTAAAGGGCTGCACTAAAGCGCGTTTAGCTGGCTGCTTACCCTGGGCTTTTCGTGCCCCGTGAACAATGACCGACACACGGCCTTGATTTAGCGTGAACAAATCGGCAATCACACTGGTCTCCCGCCATGGGCGGCTGTGCAATACGTAGGCCGGCTGCTGCTCATTCACCTTGATTAATCGAGGCCGTCGTAGCCTAGGCTTTGCAAAGCACGCTCGTCATCAGACCAACCGCTTTTCACCTTTACCCAGAGCTTAAGCATAACTTTACACTCAAACATACGTTCCATATCAACCCGCGCATCACGCCCAATCTGTTTAATTCGGTCGCCTTTGTCGCCAATAAGAATACGTTTTTGGCCTTTTCGCTCTACTAAAATTAAAGCGCCTATATGCAATACAGGGCCGTCTTGAGCGAACTCTTCTATTTCTACTGTCATTTGATAAGGCAGCTCGTCACCAAGTTGGCGCATGATTTTTTCACGAATCAACTCCGCAGTGATAAAGCGCGCACTGCGGTCGGTCACTTGATCTTCAGGGAAAAAATGGCGCCCATTTGGAAGTTGATCAAGCACACATTGCTCCAGCTGTTCTACCGATGCGCCTGTATGGGCTGCAATGGGAACTAACACAGCGTTAGGCAAACGTTGCTGAACCTCCTGTAAATACGGCAACAAAGATTGCTTATCATCCAGTATGTCAATTTTATTTATTGCTAAAATAACAGGGCAGTTAGCCGCTTTAACTTTTTCATACACGTGCTCATCAGCTTCATTCCACCGCGTACGATCGACCATAAAAATCACCAAGTCTACATGCTTTAAAGCACTAGATGCGGCCTTGTTCATGTAGCGGTTAATCGCCTTGTCGGCTTGGTCTATATGTAAGCCAGGCGTATCCACATAAACAACCTGCACGTCACCTTCGGTTTTAATACCCAGAATTTGATGGCGTGTAGTTTGTGGCTTACGAGAAGTGATACTAATTTTTTGGCCCAAAATACGGTTGAGCAAAGTTGACTTGCCCACATTAGGGCGGCCTACAAT
>Ga0115007_10001425_pt1 | contig 15430 bp, 10 predicted proteins | sample ArcOceMetagenome_2_FD_87166 | JGI IMG/M metagenome (GOLD analysis project Ga0115007, IMG submission 87166) | Marine eukaryotic phytoplankton communities from Arctic Ocean - Arctic Ocean ARC135M Metagenome | ecosystem: Environmental > Aquatic > Marine > Oceanic | place: Arctic Ocean | collected... | reverse complement strand
CGCTGTGAATAGAACTATAGACTCTGCTTTGCAATTTCATAGGGCAGATAGTCCAATCATGTCACATAATATACGCATGGGACTACTTGGCTTAAAGAGATGATCAAACAAGTGACTCTACCTGTATTGGCAATTCCCGAAATGGCATATGGTAAATACAAATAAAGAAGTTAAGGACTTTGTATCAATACGTCAACGCATATCAATCACCTACCACCAAACAATAAAAACGCGGATCAAAGAATCATTTTAGTAGAATCATAATATCATATATAAACTAATACATATTTTAAATATATAAATTAAACAAACAAACACAATTGCACAAGCTCTAATTGCGATGAATGATTCCACTAGCAACAATTCTACACTTCCTTGCACTCTACGCATCCCAACTAACGCTATACTTCTAAACAATGACAATAACAACCAAGATATTTTTCTACGCAGTATCATATATTATGTAGTGTGACATGACCTGGGTCTATCATTAGGCAACAAAATCCAGCAGCTGTACATGCGACATATAAAATTTATGGTTTTGCTACAAAATCTTTATCCATTTGTTGTCGCACACATACTTTCTCTCTCTCTCTCTCTCTCTCTATCTGGAAACATACCATCAATAGAAAATCAAACTGTTGCATTGAACTATCACTTTTTAGATAGGTAAAAATAAAAGGCATTTGTATTTACATACACATCATGAATGTCTGCTACAAACAGGTTGGGCGAGGCACTTGCTTGATTCCAATTAAACCAACAGACTTGGCTGGATCTCGAAAAGAAAACCGCACAGAGTATCTACGGAGGCATTCTTCCGTTAACTAAACAATCCAGCCTATCCGAATGGATGTATACTAGCTGGTCGTTTCGTGAAAAAATCTTCAAGTATATAACTAATTGATCTGCAAAATTTAAAGATAGTAATATTTATTTTTGGTGATTCAGTTATTAATTTACAGGTATGAGTTTACTATGATGTAATGTATGTATTGTTCTTTTCTTTTGTCCTCACTCATTATTTCTTTTATTTCTTATCTCATTATTGTCTTATTACGCGGCGATGACGGCCTCGTCCTCCTTGACAATTCCGTACTCTGAATGGTTGATATTATGTCCAATACATGGTTCTAATGGATTGGCTTTATCACTGTACCAACAATGACAAGTTTCAAATGGTGGTGCATACAAGTGTAATGTTACTGCCTTTTTTTTATTACTTGATATCTTATGATAACCAATATTATCTGTTATATATGACAATTCACCATTATTGTAATCAAAATCAGCAATAGTATTCAATTGTTTATCATACCGGACTTCATTTATACTACCATCTAAAACCTGTAACCAACACCCATCACTTGGATGATCATGTATAGGTGATTCCTTTTCTGGATTCCAACACAATAATAGTAACGTATATGTCTCGTTATCAGTTGATATCAAATTTCTTGTATATGACTTATCATCATCGAATATTGCATACTTCAGCCAATCGTCAGTAGGGAGTTCTGATTGTCGAAATAATCGTGCAACAGGATCATTAAATGCACCTGGTTCAATATTCTCTATCTTTCTTCGATTTACAGCATCAGGAATTTCATTAATAAAATCTTGAATGTGACGAATCGTCGTCGTCGTATTAGTACTAGTATTAGTAGTAGTAGCAACAGTAGCAACAGTAGCAACAGTAGCAACAGTAGTAGTTTCGTTGTTCTTGGTGATCTTCTTATTGTTCCACTTCGATGATGACGATGATGATGATGAAACGTTATTAAGGAACGACGACGACAACGACGATTGACTGTTATCGTAATCCTGATCCTGATGATGATGACGATTCTTATTATGGTATGCGACAGACGAAAAGTGATTACAACAAATGTGAGATGTGCTTCGCACAATTGCTGCTGCTGCTGCTGCTGCTGTGTTACGAGCAGCGATGGCTTTCATGACGTTGACTCTACAAGTATTAGCGATTATCATGATTGATTTTGATTTTGATTGATTGATTGATTGATTAATTGATTGACTGCTTGCTTGATTGAAACCTTGTGTTGTCGACAATCGTTAATTTTGATTTTGATTTTATAAATTATGAAAAAAACAAAACTCTGTCCTCCTTTCACTGTTGCTTGCACTTTTATAATGAATACATGAACAAGAATTATGTTCAACAATCGCTTGGATGGGATCATGCAAGTTGAATGCTTACATTTTCCGTGTGTGTGTTCAGTGCATTATTGTATTTTTTCTTTCCAGTGTGATCGACTTGACATTGACATAGACCTCGTCTTGTAAGAAGAATTCTGTGTTCTTTCGCCTTCACCCTTCTCAAACATCGCTTCGTGTGTTTATGAGGAAGGAATCGAATCGTAATGCACGATTGCGTGACATCAGTAATTTTTTTCATTCGTGTCCAAAATCCTCATATGAGGAGGTTGTTTTGCGCGAGCGAGGTGATGAAATTCTTTATTTTCAAATTTTAAGACAAAAATTTAGTCTAGTCTGAGTGCACGGGCACGGGGAGTGCTGACCGTCGTAGAGACTCGGACTCGACGCAATAATTTTCTTCTTGACACTCATCTTTAAATATAAGTCGTCGGGAAACATTCTTTGAAAACGAAGGGAGAGTGAGTGTGTGTGTGAGAGAGATATTGATTCATTATGAAGAATACAGTTGGTTTACGTATAGTGCTCATGGTCTGCATTTTCTTATCGCTATGTTGTAGCATACGTTACTCCTTCCGTTCCATCGTTTTTGCTTCTATCGACTACGATGGCGTTGTTGTTGTTGCGAGAGACCTTGAGGCAATAGCTGATAAACCATCGTTGTTGCTATTAACCGCTACTACAACAAATATTTCGCCTTCTTCGAAAACATCGATACAAGAAGTTATGCAACATAAACAAAATCACAATAATATCAAAACATCATCATCATCATCATCACTACATGTACCACCACCACCGGGCATGATTCTATACAACGAAAGTGTTGATTTTATACATAAACTCGTTACGATATTAGGTATGGATGAATGGAAAAAATATTTACGAATGGAAAAAGTAAAACGATTCAAAAAGAGTTCTGGAAAATTATTTACACAAAAGGTTTATGAAATTGCTGCCGAGGTGCTATTAACAACAACAATGGCGACGAACGATAATAATAGTATTCAACCATTAGATGATACTACTCTAAAACCTCCCATTATTAATGCAGTAAATTGTTCGAATCCGAAATACTATCGAGCATTCACGGGGAATCTAGATCCGGAGGGTGATAAGATTATTGTAGATTGGACATTAGTCGGATGGGATCATGACTTTACAGAAATTCGACTTGCTGAATACGGAGATTTAATTGATCGTTTAATTTTATTTGATATGGATACTACCTTAAAGGGATTACCTAAACCAATAATTATGCCACAAGTATTAAAGGAACGATTCAATCGATTATATACGAATAAAATCGATTATCAGCTTATATTAAATTTTACGAAGGAAACCTTTCCAGATAGGGGATCGGTGGATAATGCTGCTTATAAGATTCAAACAAAGCTTAGAAATCGTGGACGGGACTACGCAATTGACCTGTACAATAATCATACATCTAAAGAACGAGTATTTATTATACAAAATGATGGGGATGAAATCATGACAAGAGACACACTAATGCACGTTATCAAATGTGAACTAAAAGAACCAGATGAAATCCTTTTCGCTCCAGCTGTATCATTCAAGGTACGTATAAGTAATAACAGAACTAATATATATGCATCGTCTTCTATATTATTTTTTGGTATTTTTGTGTATGTGTGTTTTCTGGTATTTCTAACCCATACAACAAAATGCTTCGCCTGCATCATCTCTTCGACTCAAAATTAATATATACAGAGAAATTTAGCATGGGTTGTTCAAGGTCAACGAATGTCTATCCATGTACATAAAGAACAGGAAAAGTTTAAAGAAATGATTCCATATAACTGGTTAAAAGGTCCCGCTGTTCATCGTTTGTATCGGAAACAAAAAGAATCATTTTTTCGACAACTTTATTTTCGTATAGATCAATCATTTAAGGTCCCTCATTTAGGTCTTGGCAGTGCGGTACATATTTCAAGTCCAGGTACGACGAATTCATATATACATATATACATATACATATATATTTATATTTGTTAGTGATTTCATTTAGTTTTTATTCGGAAGGAAAAATTAATCAAAGACTAACTTATATCTAAAACAAAAATTCACCCATTATCTCCGCCAATTAAAATTCAGGTTTTCCATTGAGTTCAGTTGTCAAGTCGATGTCAACAAACGATGATCCTACCACTTTAGGTGAGATTGATTCTGAGTTCTTGAACAAGGCGCTGAAGAAGAATTTGACGTATCTAGAACTTCGAAAGATTGGATTTGCATGTAAAGAGGTTTCAAATATCATTGATGTATTCAACAAGACAACATTTGAATTTACGATGTCTAATCTTCCATGGGTTATCAAAGCAATGCCAGAACGATATCCGTGGCTGATATATCCCAATATGAATGAAAAGGAACATCAAGTCCAAAAATGCATATGTGCCAAAAATTGGAGAGAAACCATAAGTCAGAAACCAGAATGTTTAGCACTGCAAAATAGTCCATGGACTTGATAGAATAAAAATAAGATGGAATTGTTTGGATTGCGGTCTGCATGTTTTATTACTTTTGTGTAGCTTCAACTTTTCCTCCTAGCTCTTGAATATTCTGTGGTAGTAGTTAGTTTGTGGACTGGTTGCTACATTGTATAATATTATCTTAGAATGATTTTTGTTTACATTCACTACTACAGTATTACATACTGAAGAAAACTTCTGTACTCCCTTCAGTTATTGATTCCAATTAGAACTATCAGTATGCATATTCTATTGCACCTTGAATGGACACAGGCAGAAATATAAATGCTTTGAGTGGATTTATTAATCTGCAGTATGACGTAGACTGGTGATGGATATTAATACAACTTCTTTATGTGTCTCTTTTTGATATAATTTTCACCCACATCATTATACCTTCAAGGTTTGGTCATTGTGTAATTAAGTTGTGTGGGTTCCACTCAGGAACAATTTAAAGCAAGAGGACACAGTAAGTAGATCCTTTTGCTAGAAGAAGCTATGATTGATGACTTGCCATAAAAAAATGAAAACATCTGGGTAGTAGCATAACAATACAAAAGATCAGTACCCCCAAGTCATAACACCAAAGAAGAAGAGGATGGGACATATAAAGTGAATTGACCAAAACCATTGCACAATGATATATTGTCACTATAGTAATGTCCTCCACCCCCTTCTCTAATTCTTGCTACTACCAGTAATTATTGTCCTTTCTATGTGGAAAATATCTGCATGCCATATAGGTATATGGACTTGCTTGCATGGATGTGATCAAAATACAGGAAAATGTTTTACATGTATTCTATGCTGGAGGCTAGGATAAAAATATGTCTTATTCAGTATCATTATTTAATACTAGAGAATTCAGCAATAAGTCTATATTATTATTTGATAAATCCTTCGTACAAGTAACTAATTTTTATATGATTATCTTGGTGTTCATGAATGTGAATTTGCTACACATAGTTCATATGCATTTGAAGATATGTGGTGTAAGTTTTAGGAGACTGTGATTTGACTATGAGAATTGTGATGGCAGATTCATAGTAGTTAGTTCCCATCACCACTCAACAAGTACTTGAAGTACTCTAAATCTGCTATGTCATTTTGGGACATTGGATCAGTGTTGGCTTGATTGTGTTCAATTCTAATGGTTAGTGGTAGGAGATGAATTAGGAACTACTTCGTAGATGTCTTTGTACCGATTGTTGGTTCCCTCTAGAAGTAGTTCGAACTGGTTTGCATTGTCATCCTGTCCATGAACGCATTTGTAAATTGCTTCCTCATGCTTGGCTACAGTAACGTCCTTGGAACACGATTCATATGCAACACATGCAAGAACACGTTGGAACTCGCTCTGATTAACCTTTTTCTTCAATAAATTAGTTTTAACTATTGCTGCTGTTCTTTTTTAATGATTACGAACATAAGACGCTTAACAAGGACTAGCTACAAGTGGAATACGTTTCTGGGATGTGATGTGTATGATGTGATGTGAATGTTGCGGATGGATATGTGAAAGATACCGTTTTTACGATGATAGAGTGTGGGTAAGTACTGTGATATGATATAAATTGTATGAATCATAGACTATTTAAGTTACACTACAAACAACGATATGCTTTTTTGGTTGACTCGTTAATGTGAACCGTTAGGTTAGGCCTTAGATCTCGAATACTCAATGCGTTGAATTATATTTTGTAGTTAAAATTTGGTCGACTCTGTTAAGTGTCATTCACAGTGAGACACGCAGGGCAATAGTAACAATCTTATTGTTTCTAAAAATTACGAATCAATCAATCGTACTTCCCTTTTCATTACATTCAAATAGCTATTCCAATCAAAAAGTACAAGTACCCGAATCGTTGTATTTCGACCTCAGCTGATTTCGTTGTCCATAATATAAGCATTGAGATCTACTCTTTAGATTAGTTTCACAACATTTTCCATACGATTTGATCCTATCTATTCAATACACTACATCACCATGTTGAATTCTGTAGACGAAAGTACTTTAGTGGACATCACCTATTGTGTGACGGACGACGCCAGCACAGAACGAGCATTAAGGGACATGCCTGATCGGCAATTTGAAGAACAGACAGTACTATTAGATGAAGAATTGGGAGGTTATGGTGATAATGATATCAGATCTAACAATGATAAGTCGAATGATAGTGCCAAGAGACGAAAGTTCGTTCTCATTGGCGTTGCGGGTTTCGTCACGATGACCTTGATAATTCTTTTATCGACTTTAGTCCCTGGAAAGAACAATACGAACCCGATGTCGGGAGCGATCGAATCAGAGATCCAAAAAGCTACAAACATAAACACAAACACAAACACAAACAAGTCTATTGCAACCGAAATCATCGCTACTACAAATCTCACCACAATCGTAAACGAAACCGTATCTCTGCCGAACAAAACTCTAACCGAAGATTTAGAAGATATTGATTCTATGTTTGTAATTGCAACTCCTCCTCCTGGCACTTCATCATCACCGACCACCGATAGCAATAGCAGTGACTACGAAGAAGAGACATTTCCTTCAGATTGGTGGCAAGAAGAGGAAGAGGAACAAGAAATGTCTGAAGAAAAGGAGGATCATGATCGTGATCAAAGCGGAGTCATGATTGTTGACATGGATACAATCGATTCAGGTTACGAAAAAACGCACGTAGGTGGTCATCCAGTGCCGTCCACTAGTAAGCCGGCGCTGGATCCCATTAAAAGACCCACGGTCGCCGAGAACGAAACTGGTATCATTATTGTTGACATTGACACAATCACTTCAAGCTACGAGGCAGTTACCGACGAGGGTGGACAAACCAGAGACACGCCACAGCCGACTTCAGCTAAACCTTCCCGATCTCCCACGGATAAGCCAACAACTCCGCTGATTCGAAATCCTACAAACAATCCTACGAACAAACAAAAAGAAGAAGTATCGATTGATAGCAGTCTGAGCGCATTCGAAAGACCGAGTACATCTGGTTCTGGTTCAAATACAAAGAACAAACCTAACGAGGAAGAATCAATTGATGCTAGTCTGAGCACATTCGAAAGACCGAGTACACCTGGTTCCGAATCATATCCAAACAAACCGAATACAGAAAAACCTATTCCTAAGGACGTGTTCAGCGATTTCAGACCGGAAAAATCTATCGCCCAGAGTCCAACTATTGCACCAACCAAAGAACCAACAAAGAAGCCCACTACAGATCAACCCACGAAAACTCCGACTGTTAGTACTGATACTCCTACTGGTGTTCCCACTTCACCGTATGTCCCATTCCCTATATTCACTACGCTTAACCCAACGACATGGTTGCCAACTAATACAATTCATCCGACAGATTATTATCCGTGGGAGCATGGTATATATGAAACAGCAGAAGCAAAAGTAGAAACACCAACTGTCACACCGGTGCCTACTACTCCATATCCAACCGTAAGACTGTGGCCAACTCATACTCCAACAACATGGATGCCGACGACGACTTTTCGTCCTACGGTCCTTTGGAATAATAACCAACAATGGAATAATGGTAACCAACAATGGAATAATAACCAACAATGGAATAATGGTAACCAACAAAATAGAAATGGTTGGAATTAATTCAAATTCCATAACTAATAATACCGATAATCGACACTTGTGTAGTACCTATCTTGAGGTTGCTACTACATTCGACAACCTTTTTTTGAATTGAACGGTCTCTGTGTGAGAATTTTCTGCTTAGACAAAAAAAAACACAGATCTGTATGTGAAGTATTGATTTAGTGTATTTGCCAGGAAATCAGTTCCCCGTTTTGAATATTTAAAAATCCAAAAAAAGAATGCATAATTTACATGCATGAAGATATATCAATCCTACATAATACAGTGAAGAAGATCCTGTTATAGAACTTACATATTATATATACATTACATTATTATAGATAAAAACTACGGTAAATAAAATGTTAGCTTCAAACGCACTTCTTCAATTTTCTTAAAATAGTATCTATATTAGCTTTTATATTATAAAGTTCTTACGCTTTATTTCTATTTCTATTGTGTAATCAATATTTCCTCGATTGGCATAAGTTTCGTAGCACTAGCATGATGTGTATGTGCATGTCCAGCAGGGGATACAATATTATTATTACTTGATTGTGGTTCATCAAATGGAACGTTATTGTTATAATTGCTGATGCTGTAGTCATAATGATGATAATAATACTCTTCATCTGTACAAATTGTTGTAGCAGTAATATCAAGTGACTTTGTAATATTAATCATCAAAACATCTTTAGCATGAAGTTTCTGTCCAACTTTGTTGTTGTCATCATCATCATCATCATCGTCGTCGTCGTCGTCATCAGGAAACAATATTCTTTCATCTATAGATAGGAATGTTAAGATGGATGGATCATCACGATCATCATCATCATTTGCATCAATTAGTGATGGGATTCTATCATCATTTTTATTATTTTTACCTAATAGTAAAAAGTCGCGAGCAACCGATATTAATAATGATTTTTCTGACTTTCTGCTTTTTCCATTTCTTATATCTTTTAATTCGTCATCCTGTGTCTTTGTATCTAATGATGGTGGCAACTTCGATGTCCATGCAGATGCAATAGTATTCAATGTCTTTGAAAAAGTTTCATCGTCATTATCATCATTATCATCATCTTGTTGTGTGAGTGTTTCTTCGTCTTTCATCATAATAGTCTCTAACAAAAGGATCGAAGATGTACCTGTAGTATTCGTGTCTTCCTCACCATTGTTGACATTGTCGTTGCGGATAAGATTGCGGTTCAAAAGGATAGATGATGTACCTGTAGTATTCGTTATCTTTGTGTCCTCTTCATTGTTCTTGACGTTGACATTGCCATTACCATTACCATTGTAGGATACGTTATTATCGTATGTATGAGTATCGTCGTCTGGGGGGTCTACAATAATTAATGATTCCTCTCCCATCATCGTATCGTTTAGTGTCGTATCATCATAATCATCATAATCATCATCGAAATTGTTATCGCCGGCGGGATGTTTACAAGATAAAAAATCTCCATCTTTCTCTTCAGAAAATAGGGAGATAGTCGATAATCCAAGTCCAAGAAAGGAGCAGCAATCGAACAGGAGAAAAACCTCACTATTAATACTCAAGCTTATTCCGCCGCAGGAGGTTGTATTCTCTTTCGTCATGACAAAAGGATTATTCATAATAAAGGAGAATTGAAGAAGGAATATTGCAGTTATATACAACTAACACCCAAGCAACGTCTATTTGAATTGATAGACAGCTACGCTACAACGTATGTAGAAATACGATAGATTATGGTAGAGAGAATAATTTCAAACGATTGATCAAAAAGTTTTTTGCTTACTTTCAATTTCAAAAAATGAGACTCGGAGAATCCGCCGATGTGTGAGTCGTGCTTCTGCCCCGAATCGTTGAGGTGGAAATTTTGCAGTGAGGGCGTAATTAAAAAAAAAGTCTTGTGATAAAAACTAGCTAGCTACTAGTAGTAGCTATTAGAGCAAACAAAGCAATAGTAAAAGTTTGCATATATTTAAACATTGTTTGTCATTAGCCAAGTTGCTGACAACTGCAAGAAGTGTCATTTCATTTGTGGCTTGCTGTACAGTACCACCTTCAATCCTTTTGACGGTAGAGTTGAAGCATGACTGAAAATATCTGAGCGCCTGACTGAATACAGCATGTACATGCTCACAATACTTTTCAGTTAGCACACCCATTATTATTAACATATAGACATATGATACATAACTCATAGTATTAGTGTATTAAGTATTAAATATTAAGTATTAAAATTAAGATAATTGCAACAAAAGACTATTGACGAAGAATGCCTGTAATAATAGTAGAAGCAGAAGAAAGGGTGTGCTTAAAAAACAAATATAGCATCATCTCTTTGTGTTTGTGCTTATGTTGTTTGAATACAGTTGAAAACCCGGTCCAGGCCAGGCAAAACAGATACTTACTGATGCTAAATTAGAATGAGCTAATGATCATTAGCCATCATTAAGCAGTCATTAAGTCACAAACTGATTAGGGGAGGTTCAAGTATTTTTGTTTTTTTCACTATTTTTTAATTCGCTGATGACTAACTGAAGTCAATCTGCCTTTTGTGAGATAATTTTACTACTAACTACTTTAGTAAATCAAAAGTTAGGAAAAAACAATATATATAATTCTCATCGTAGCATTATGAGTTATAATAAGTTATTATATTGTTTGTATTGCGTGCTCTGGATGCGGACTTTGACCCCTTCTCTTTTTAACATCATTTTTATTTCGTTGTGACTGTTTCCAATTCTCATCACTCCAATCGTCGCTATCATTTTCGTCTGCCCCTCCGTGTCCAATTTCCGTTGAGGATTGAGAAGATTGTGTAGAATTGTTGTTGTTGTGGCGTCGACGACGATTATTATTGTTATTCTTATACCCGTTGCTGTTATTGTTATTGTTTCTGTTTCTACTACTAGACGAGTTTGATCTATGATTATTATAATTGTATACGGCTTGAATGTTAGCAGGACCTTCCATTATATCTCGAAAGTCTACTGTTTCATTTTCATCAAAGTCGAATCGTCGTTTTACTCTTTTGTAATTCAACCAAATTGTTCGACATGTAAATAAAACTAATAACATACAACAAATAGCCGCTTCCCATTGTAATATAAGCCAAACACAAATTACAACACTTCCCACCGTACATGCTAAACCAATACCAAACGTATTAAATACTGAACTTCGTTCGTCGTAAATGCCATCGGTTGCTGTCATCATTGATCCATCGGGTCCTCTTAATGCCATCCCAGCGCCTAGTACTGATAGTGTCGTCGTTTGACTAACAACGATCATATTAGCACAAAAAGCTGCCACGATCGTAATGTAATAGAAAAATTTAAGGACTCTTGCTACCATCACCATATTATCATTTCCCTATACAATTGTAGTAGCAGTAGTAGTATTCATATAATACACCCGTAGTTTTTGTTTTATTTTCGCATAAAAATATTACATGATTTCGATTGGATTCATTCGTAGATGATGATTAGAAAAACAGATGAATTGTATTGCAATGGTCGATTGGTGAATTACACGAGAAAGATAACAAAATAGGACAGAACAGAACAGGAAAAAGTACGTACCCACGTTATATTTTCTGCTGGATTGAATTCTATAAACATTGTGATATCCAATCCTGCTAGCACAGCTGCTATTGTACCAACCGTATCTGCAGTAGTCAATGTTCATTTTTTATTTATTTAAATTTTGACAGCCATGGTAAACGATACATAAAAAGAAGAAATGAGAGAATGCAATACTTGTTTTTGTTTCGTGCCTCTCAATAACATAAAAACAAAATCCAATCAATATAAAACGACGGACGTGTGCGTATAAAGGATGGTGAATGATGACTAAACTTCTATAAACTCACTCATATTGGAAACATGTAGATTGAATTCTTTTTCCTTCAAAGCGGTAGCTTGCTGCTTCAAAGCGCTTTGCAGCTGGAGTTTGTCAGCGGCTAACATCTTGTATTATATATTATATTTTGTTTAGTATTATTTCGTTTGTGTTCAGTTGTGCTTATCAATTGTTACTTTCTGTCGTCGTATGACAAAAACTCAACACAGTAGGTTCGTATTTTATTGATACAACTCTGATCGGATTACGTCGTAAGGTGTCGTTGCCGTCTGCGTCGAGATTATTTATTATCTACCGTATAGAAGAAGCAGTTCCAATAGATCATGCATATATTCAATATATATATATATTTTAAATATATATTCTATGTGTAATGACCATCATGACGAGTTGTTTAGTCGAATTTTTTTTGTCGGTTGCAATTTTGGTTCATTTTATTTGCCTCCCTTCCCAAAATTGTTGCGCGACTACTAGCCTGTCCGTTATCCGATCACTCAAGCGAAGCATACTATATAATATTAATATACACTGTATATATAATAATAGCATCTCCTATAAATGAGCAAAAAACTTCTAGAGAAGACCTATGGTAGCTATATGTAGCAGATATCCTACTTCAAGTACTATAGAGAAGAACAAACCTTTAACTGCAGTAACGAATTGCAAAAGATTCCAGTTACACCCATGATAAAATAAATAGCATGTAATTAATAATAATATAAATATCTAATTTTTATATACATTTTCTTCCGGACACGATGGACGCTAAAATAAATACTGTACAGTCTCTCTAATAATTATAAATTGGTAGCATAAATTTTTCATTGTAGGTGATCATCATCATCTTGAGTGATCATCATCAATTGCCATCTCTTCGTCGTTTTTCATGCTATCATATATGCTTCCAGTGACATGGTATTCAACACATAGATTTTCCAATTCTTGAACCTTGAAAGGTTTGGGTAGGACGGCACTGGCACCGCATTTCTTGAAGTGTTGTACATCTTCATCCATAAAGTTCCCAGTGATACCAACAATAAATGTCTCAACACCTAAAGCCCGAATTTCACTTGCAGCCGTTGGACCGTTCATCACAGGCATTTCATAGTCAAGGAGTATGAGATCGTAGAATTTACCATCACTGGCAGCCTTCTTGACCGTATTCAAGGCTTCTAGACCGTCCTCTGCCTCATGACAACGATTGCCACGATTCTCCAACAGACGTTTTAATAGCTTTCGGTTTGATTGTGCGTCATCTACAATTAGTATTCGTAAAGGAGTTTGCTGGTACGTATCCCTGAACTCATAATCAGCTTCTGTATTGTCAGGCACGACATCGGGGACGTTGTAAAGGGGGAGTGTAACAGTAAAACTTGTTCCGCATCCGAGACCAGCAGAATCGCAAACCAGACTACCCTCGTGCTGTTCAACGATACCCTTGGCTATGAACAATCCAAGACCAGATCCGTTACCTGCTTGCAAAACATTCGCATTGAATTGAACTCCCACTCCAAATAGTTTTGAAAGTTGGTCCGGACTTAAACCGGCACCTTCATCTTCGACGCATATGACGATCTCTCCGCTTGGAGGGCACGTCAAGGAATCTGATGTCTTCATTTTGAAGGTTCTTGCGTTTTCCGTAACTTTTTCAGACGATGTTTTCCTCCAGTAAACCTTGATATTAACCCCTTTCCCTCCTGGAGTAAATTTGAGGGCATTTGATACCAAGTTTCGAATTACTTGCACAAGTCGCATAGAGTCACCGATAACTTTCGTGTTTGCAATTGCCGTCGACGACTTCTCATCAGGGTTGGTGGTGTCCATGGTCATGGGTGGTAAGTCGAGACTTAGCTTGATATTCTTGGACGTAGCAGGTAATCTGAACTCGGAAATAGTTTTCTCGATGATTTCCCAAATGGGTATAACAGTTAGTTCCAGAGTTAAACTACCACTTTCAACTTTATCATAATTCAATAGGTCGTTCAATACCTCGACAGAACTTTCTGCATTGACTTGAACTTCTTTAGCTAACTTTAACCATCCAATTTCAGGTTTTTCATCGATAACCTTGTCCGTATCCTTGTTTTGTTCTTTTTTCTTTTCATCTTCAATTTCAATTGCTTTATCAATCTCGGTCGTATCGTAACCGAGAGACTCCGCAATTTCTTCTTGAAGAAGAGTAAGGGCCATGCAGACAGAGTTAAGTGGTGTACGAACTTCGTGTGATACGAATCGTACAAACTGTCGCTTAGCCTTGAGTAGTTCCTTCTTTGAATTAGATTCACGACGAACAAAGAAGTCGTACACGAAGAAGCATACACAGGTAAGGAGAACCACCAGAACGCCACCAATTATAGCGGCTAGGGGTGGTTCTGTGATGAATTCTTCGTAGTACTCTTGGGTTGGGTAACATGTGATATCGTATGAGATCGAACCATCCGTTAAGTTCGATCCTTGAAATAGCTTTTTAGATTGTGCCATATCATCATACTTTGGATCATGTAGATCAGTATCGCCTTTATAAATTGCTTGTCCACCCTCCATCCTGAATGAAGCGGCACTATCTTTAGTTTCAACAACACAATCAATACCCAAAATAGTTGCCGGGAAGGTATCATCAAGATTCTCGTAGCTGCGAGTGAAGGATAAACAGAAGAAGAAAAAGAGAGAGAAAAAGATGTTGTTGTTAGCGATACTGTGTAGAAGGGAAGAAAAGATAAAACAAGACAATGATTGATTGGGTATTCATAAGATATATACTTACATATTCATCTTTGCAAAGACCATTGCAACACATTCTGTTTTGTTTTCCACGGGGAACACGCAGGTAGCCACAAAAGCTCCCGGGCCTGTACGTGCAAGTGGATCTTTAGGTGGTGTTAAATCACTTAATGCTGTACAATACTCCTGGTCCAAAAGTTCAGGATCTAATTCCAAAGCCAATGCTCTTTTCTTACTACACTCATACGCACTATCAATACTCCGACCCTGTTGTGGGAAACCATGTACGTCCATCATCAATAATCGATGATTACCTTTCGTATGTTGATATTTTGGTGTTGCAAAACCATTAACACTTTCATATGAGTATGGATATCCATTTGTGTGATGATATTTTGTATCACTTGAATTGGTAGTACTATTTTTTGCCCATACACCAAACCCGAATGATGAAACGCCTGCATCTTCACCTGGATATGTTTCTTCTAAATATGTAGTGTTTGGTAACGCAACGGCATTTGGGGACCGTTGACCCCAACGCCCGTTGCAACGGTCTGCCGAAGGCGGACCGTTGCATCG
>Ga0115007_10001421_pt1 | contig 15441 bp, 18 predicted proteins | sample ArcOceMetagenome_2_FD_87166 | JGI IMG/M metagenome (GOLD analysis project Ga0115007, IMG submission 87166) | Marine eukaryotic phytoplankton communities from Arctic Ocean - Arctic Ocean ARC135M Metagenome | ecosystem: Environmental > Aquatic > Marine > Oceanic | place: Arctic Ocean | collected... | reverse complement strand
GACTTTTCAAGCGTCCATCGCATGCGTTGTACGTTTGCGTCTCGCGCGTCCGACGTGTTGCGGCTGCGGCTGCGACTGATTGCGGCGTGACCGACGGTATCACTTCTGATCCCCGATTCTTCGCCCACCAGGATCGAACCGGGGACATGCGAGTGATGATAATCAGGACTCGTTGGAACGCGCTGGTGGTCCGTCGAAGCATCACCACCCAGAACCATGTACTCCGGCGCTTTCCTCCAGAACTCCAACAGCACGAACGCGTCGTCCGCGCCGATTGCGAAAATCACGAAACACCCCAAAAAGTTCAACGCCCCGACCCTTTTACGATAAAGAAAACAAAGTGTCAGTCGCGTATGGGCAAACATTGTGTCAGGATTTGGGAATACAATGGGAATTGAACCCGGGTCTCCACGGTGACAGCGTAGGATACTAACCACCAAATACGTACCAGGTGATTCGGAACACGAACACGTACAGGAACATGGCGGGAACCAGGGACGCTGTATGGAGAAAAAAAGGTGTCAGTCTTTCGTAATGTGTATGAGTGAACAGTCAGAGGTAGGACATCCCTTCGCAGGACGAGTATATCGCGATATATGGACAACAGTCACCAGCTTCGGTAAAACAGGGAGGCGGGATTGGGCTTGGGAAATACGTACCTGACACGACGACTATGGCGCCAACCGCCAGCCTGAAGTCGCCGGCGTGGACGCACATCACGCACGCGGTAACAAGAAGGCTCCCCAACGCCCAACGCACGTCCCGCCAAAGCGCCGCCGTCTGCGACGACTCCGTGGACTTGGCGTGCTCCCAGCTCGCGGTGACGGTTTGCGTGGTGCGGGTGCGTCTTGAGTCTTCGTTTTTTGTGTAGTCACCTTCAAACGCGAAACTTCGGATCCCCGGGGTTGGGAATTCAACAACCGTTTCCACCGTTTTTAAAAACGGCTCAATCACCCCCGGCCCGACGCGTTCCATGATCCACCGCACGGCGGGGGTTACGCGGGATTTCCCGATGTTGGCGCCGCCGCCGTCGAACCGGCGCGTGAAGAACACCTGGCACGATTAAAAAGAAAGTGTCAGTCTCTCGGGGCATGTGTATATCCGGGATTGGAAAGGGGTCCGACGGAGTGGGGTCCGTACGTTCCGACTGTACTCCATACCGAGCAGCAATCAGGGAGGCGGAACGTGTTCAATGGGAAATTCGTACCAGCCGGGCGGAGCGCGAAACCGTTTTTGAAACCGTTTTTTGAAACGGTTCAAAAAACCGGGCGTCCACCAAAAGCGACCACGGCGCGGCGAGCGTCTGGAACGGGTTTGGAGACAGAATACTCAGGACGTGGTGGATGCTTTCTTTTTCGAGAAATACGTTCTCCTGTTCTTCGTTTTCCAGAGACACGTTCTCTGTTCTCTGTTCTCGTGCCGTTTCGTGTTCCACGTCCGACCACCGCTTCACGACCGCGCCCAGGTTCAGGTTTTTCGTGACGCGCGTTTTTAAAGCTTCGGCAGCGTCGCACTCGGACCTGGAACCGGGTGCTTTGTTAGTCTCCATTTCATGAAAGTCGGATAATACGCTTATATCCGGTTTCTCCACGACTTGAAGCAACGCACACGCCTCGACAAACCCACCGAGGACGCACGTTTGTAGCGAGTCCCGGATCGCCAAAGAGCACCCGCCCGGGTCGCACAGCGTCGCGAAAGTTTTGTCTCTGCACAAAACGTGTCCAGCGTGTGTGTTTGTTTCCGACTCGTTGCTCAGTGCAGTTTTATTTCCCGGTTGGGTAGACGCCGCTTGCAACCCACAAATACCCCGCCCTCGTTCGAACCCGCCGGAGTTTTCTTTTTCGTGCAGCACTTTGCCGAACCTAGACACCGCGAGCAGTACCTCCCCGAGACCGATCGATTCGTACGCGCCGGCGACGTCGAACACGGACCACGTCGGGTGACATGTTTTTTGGACCAAGGCGAGTTCGGTTTCGGCGAAAGTTTTTGTGCCGTCGTATGAGTAGTTACCCTCGTGTGACGACTCCTCGTCGTACCCGTCTCTCAGGCGACACACATCAGTGTACCCTGGCGCGCGCTCTATTGAGTGTTTCAGCTCGCACATCGAAACAAGCGCGTGGTCATCGAAAACATCAGTACCGGAACCGTATGAGTAGTTACCCTCGTTTGCGTTCGAAGTTTCGAAATCGGTACCGAAACCGTGTGAGTAGTTACCCTGGTTCGCGAAGGAATTCTCTCCGCTTCGTGCAACTTTGGCCAACACGTGCAGCTCGTCGGCGCCGGAGTCGCCCAGAATTCCCGCCGCGACGTCGCCGCGGAAAGTCCGTTCCAGCGTGCTTCGCGGCGGTGTTAGGAAGCCTCGTAACGTCGCAATGGGAATAGCACCGAGGGTCGAACCTAACCTCGATTGTTCCAGGGCATCGTGGAAAGCGCGGTCGGCAGTAGTGAAACTCGGGGGATGCCGGACGGTGCTGTAACTGCGATTGGAAAAAAAGTGTCAGTCGTGAGTCGGCGAGTGTGGGTTCGTAACAGTTGCCAGTACTGGTAAACGTTCCTAGTAGTGTAGTCGTCCAGGGGCAGTAAACAGTGCACTTGTGATGTATTTGTAAGAGTTGCCAGTACTGGTAAGATTTACCAGTAGTGCCCGGTAAATACTCACGCAGGGGCGGTGAACAGTCTTCGGATTTGGGAAATACCAAAAACACGCACCTGCTGTGCAGTCGTGACAACGCCTCGTCCCGCGCGCCTGAGGCGGTTTCCCGGGCCATGTAGTGCCGTAACGTCGCGTCTAACACGAGCCCGTCGTGTTTTGTCAGCGCGACGAGCATCGCGACCACAGCTAACGCGTTAAACACGAGCACGGCGCCTGCGAGAGTTCGGTTTGAGTGCCCAATGAATGTTGGAAGAGCGATTAGTACACACGTTCCGAGAATGTGCCATCACGTTCGGGGTTCGGGGTGTCACATACCTGGCCATCGCACCACGACCGTCGCGAGCGCATTCGCTGGCGAAACAATTGGGCGCATCACGCACGTTGGCGTGTCGCACGCGCCGCGCCAACTCGCGTGGACGTCGCGCTGCCACGAGACTGCGGTTTTCCTTCCGGTTCGCTCCAACGAAACGAAAGGCGAGCGTTTCGAGGCGACAGCTGGAAAGTGAAACGCCAAAAGAATCACAAAAAGCATGGAAAAAAGGATTGCGCCACGTCGACTCTGTTGGGGACGGCACTTCGTGTGGGGCTCCGGCTCCACCGGGTTTCGCGGGATGGAGTCATCGTGGGCGACGGTGCCGGTGGCGGCGCGTCTGGGTGCGTCGCGCTCGTGTTCGCGTCGCGGTCGCGTGCTTCGAGGCCGCGGTCTTGGCACAACCGCCAGGAGTTCATCCAACAACGAGTGCGTGTGCCGGTCGGGCCCGTGTCCCGCCGTGCTGGTGGTCGGTACCGACCCTGGGGAGACACAATTGACCGCGGATGCGGTTTCCAGGGCGCTCGGTATACGTGTCGTGTCGATTCTGCACGACGACGACGAAACAACCGGGGGGGGGCGGTGTCGCGACGGCGCACGGTTGTTTCTTGACCCCGGCCCGTTTCCAGAATGCTGGCACTTAAAAGGCGCCTCAGCGGAAGACGCGGCGCTGTGCGGCGCCGACCCGACCGCTGGTTTGGTGGTTTCCCTAGGGTTCCAGTGCGTCATGTGCGTAGTCGGCATAGCCAGGGAGCCTTGTTTGGGTGAAGATTTCGTGGGCGCGTCCTGCACGAACGCGGGACGACGAACCGCGGTGAGTTCCGGAACGCCGACAAGTACGTAGTCTATTTAGTTGTATTTCCCAAATCCCAAGTTCCCAACACTGTTTGCCCATACTAGTACAAGGCTGACACTTTCTTTTACTTATATCAGTCGTGGTCGCCGTCCCGACGACTTCGAAAAACGCCCCGGTGGCCGGCGCGCGCTCGGCGCTGGAAATCGTGCTTCTTCACATAAAAAAGTCACGTGTCATAGACCTAGAGTCACCACGTAACTCGCCCCGGAGCCACTTCCCGTTTCCCACGAAAGCGCGGTGGGCGGGTTTGGGGTCGGACGCGTTTCCGTTGCCCGATGACGACATGGCGAGCGCTCTTTTCGGCGCCGGGACGAACTCATATGCCGAGTTCGCGAGTAAAGACTGCTGGAGTTTAGGCGGCTTAGGGGGCGTCTCGCCGGTGGTCAGGGGGGGTGGTGACGCTGGGTACAAAGGTGCCGACTCGGGCTATAGCGGTACACGGTTCAATCCCGGAGAAGAACAAAAAGAAGACGAAAAAGAAACCAGACTAACCGCGCAGTCGTTGCGCGCGTCCCTGCGCGACGCGTTTCGCGACGGCGATTTATTGCTAACCCTGAACGTCCCGCCTTTGTGGAGTCCGGCGCGTGATGAATTCGCCACGTGCAGACCTGGGGTGTTGTGGAGACAGGAACGGGTCACGGCATTTTTTGCGAAGAGTTCCGATGCTCCGATGGAAACTTCAACTAAAAACGATACATGGGGACGGACGCTTCCGGTTGCGAGTATCGGTTCCAGTGCCTCTGACGCGCGATTCGTGCGTCAGCTCGCGACGGAGCGTTTGGTTGAACAAAGGGAATTTGGCCTGGGTAATCAAGCACGCCAAGCCACCTCGGCTCCTCCTGGCGAAGCCCCGGTGTGCTTCGTGGTGAACGGTGGCGTCGTGGTGGCGGACGATTGCGTGGCGGGGGACGTGGACGCGGTGTTCGGAGTAGGGGTCGGAAAAGCCGCGGTCACGGCGCACGTAGTGTGGCCAATCGGCCACCCGTTCGCGTTGCGGGAAGACGCGACGGTGGAGGCACTGCGGCCGTGCCCGGAAACGGGGCTGCCGTTGTGGCTGGTGGAGGATTTGGAAGGAAATATAGGTAGCGGGGGTGGGGGAAGTAGTTAGGAAGGCGGTAGCTCACAGCTTTTGCATACATTCGCTTCCGTATTATTTAGAACACTCTGTTTCACACGTGTGTCATGTACTCACCCCCACACGATGTCACACCTCTCGTCCCCGCCCCCCGTGTCGTCTTTCAGGACGACCGCTTACTTCTCCAAAACCCCTTTCACGTACACCATCCCCTTTTCAATAAGGTTCAGCTCTCGCCTGAAGCGTTCGATTTCCTCGACGTCGCCCTCCACGACGATGTCCACGGTGAGGTCGTCGTCGGCGGTTACCATTTTCACCTTCATCTCTTCTTTCCGTTCCGCGTTGTTCATGTAGTACGTGCCTGAGAGTGGCGAAACAAGGGCCATGGCGTACCACAAATTACCACCGGGCAACGCGATGGAGCACACCAGGCCAATACAAAGCAGCCCGACGGCGACGCAAAACGTGATGTACGCGGCGGTTCCTTTTTCAGGCGCGATGTTCCCCTCGAACGTAATAACCTCCCCAGCTTCTTTGATGTTGTAGTTGTTCCTTTTGAAGAACATGCTTACTTCTCTGGCGAGCTCATCCAGGGGCATGGAATCCGCGGCAGCGGGGCCGCCGACTTCGAAGGTTTTGCGGCCGACTTTGGACTTGGCGCTGCGCTTGACCAGGGACCACAGACCGGGCGCGGAAAGCATGAACAAACCTAGGGACGCGAAGTACGAGGGCTTGATGTCCTCGGCTAAGCTGCCTTGCGCTAGTAAAAACAGGGGCGCGATTGTCGCCATCAGGGGCGTTGACAACAACGAAATGGACGATGAGGTCGTTTCGGAGTCCTCCGCGAAGAACCCCATCCCGCGCGGCGTTTTGTCGCCGACAAAGTTTTCGGTGAAACGCGATGAATCATTCTTGCCGCCGAGCGCGGTGACGGTGACGGCGACGCCGCGGCGTCGACGCACAGTGCGAGTGTTGGACGCGACATGCGGCGCGCGGGAAGCGCACGCGGCCGGCCTGGAGGTCACGCGCGACGCCACAGGGGTGGCGGGGGAGCAACGCGCCATCGACGAGGTGCTCATCAAAAATTCAGTCGACGTGGCTTATCCACGTGGTCTGAAAAAACGAACGCGCGACGGAAGCCTACGGCGTGGAACGGAGTGAGCGCTCTTGGTGATGCGCGTTTTTTGGCGGTCGGAAACGTCCCTAGGGTGACGCGCTGCCGGTCTCGGAAGAGGAGACGCGCGTGCGAGTGTGACGTGGCTGGGACACGACACCGACGCCGACGTTTCGATTAATCGATTGCGGATTTGGGGTTTCTATGCACTACACGCCCCCCGGAAATCGATCGCAAACCGGCCATCAAAAAGTGTCAAAATTGCACTTTTCGATCAATCTGACATTTTTTGATAGTACTGTCTTTCAAATAATTCCGTTTTGAAAGCATGTTTGAATGGACTTTTTACATTTTTTTTCGTATGGGCTTTCAGTCTGGCCGAGGTTAGCGATCGATTTCCGGGAGTGTAGTGCATAGTTCTGGATGGTGTCGAAACAAAAAACGCAAACGATGTTCCTTTCGCCACGAAAAGCACAATTTCTCGCCGTGTCTCGCGTTTCTCTCGTCTCGCGTACCGTCTCTTCTCGTGTCTAGAAGGTCTCTAGACCTAGAAGAGTGATTACTCTAACGACTTGTTGAGACTCTTCACGGACACCAGCCGTACAAAGTGTACTGCTGACACATTCATCATTGTATCGCGTATCCTCAAAACCGAAAAGACTAAACCGTTTCTAAAACCGGTTACTAAAACGTCACCAAACTCGGCCCGCCCCCCGCGTGCTTTCCCGCCGGCCGTTTCACGAAACGGTCGTCTCCGTCGCTGAAGATGTCGTGCCCGACCATCCCCGCGACCGCCGCGGCTCGCGCGTCGGAAAACCGCATCGTTCCCTGCACGTTTTTCGCGTACTGTTCGCAAATCCCGTCTTGAAAGATATCGCGCCCGTACATTTCCCGTCGCTTCGCGTCGCTCAGCGCCGTGCCCGGGCGTTTCGGGGTCGCCACGTTACCAAACACGTCGTGGCCTTTCAAGTCGTTGGTCAGTTTCAAATCGTTCAAAGCGCCTCGGCGGGTGTCGTGTGTCGTGGGATCGGGTGCGTCGTCGAAAACGTCGTGGCCTTTCATTTCTTTTTTTTTCGTCGCGTTTTGGAAACGCGCCACGACGCCCGGCCCGTCGCCGAACACGTCGCGCCCGCGCGAGTCGTTCGCGAGCTTGGCGGTGGAAATCTACTCACAGTTGTTAGGAGGTTTGAGAAACCGATTGGACAAGTTTGGGGATGAGAGTTACGCGGTTTGAGAAACAGATTGGACAAGTTTGAGGCGAAGAAGAAAGAGGGGACGGGACGGTCAGAACACGTCAAACGCGAGACACGAGAAACAAGAGACACACGGTAGATTGAACGTTCGTTTTTTAAAACACAAAAAGCTTTCGCTCAGAAGAAACGGGTCCCTACCGAGTGTTGCGCGTTTCCGCCGCCGCCTGAGCCGCGCTGCGCGTTTTCGCTCCCGTCGTTCCCGAACGAAAACGATGACCCGCCACCCGGTGGCGCCAAGACCCTGGATGACGAACGGCCGGTCATGAAGTTTCCCACGTTCTGCCCATCCGCCCTGCCGTAGTTGTTCCCCACGGATGACACCCCGCTGGCGCCTTTGTTCGGTACGATGACTTTGATTTGCCCCGCGTGCATGGCGTCCACCAGCCGCTCCACCAAGGTTTCCTTACCACCGGCGGGAGACAACCCGTGGTCACGGCACAGCATCCTCAAATCCCCGTGTGTCATCGCCTTCACGTCAACCTCAGTGGCCTCCACGTGCGACGGCGCGTGAACCTCTTCGTACGTGATGTCGTCGCCGTACTGGTCTTCCGTGTACTGCTGTTGCGCATGCTGCTGCTGCATCTGCTGCCGCGCGGATTGCGCCGGCGCTGCGGCGCCGAAAATGTCGCTCCCGATCTGCTCCCTTTCCTTCGCCGCGAACGCCGCCGTGTCCGGCCGCCTCGAGTAGTTATCAGGCGCGTTGTCCACGTCCCCGAACGCGATTTGCGACCGGCCCCCGGGGGGCTGCGCCAGGCGCGTGCTCGATCGGTCTGTGATGAAGTTGCCGCCGTTCGGATCCGACGCGTTCGCAAACGCGTTTGACGATTGGTACGCGCCGCCGCCAGAACTCGGCTGGCCAAACACCTGAGAACTAACGTTGCTCCGGCCAGAGGAGTACTGGTCCGCCTGCGCCTGGCGGGACGCGCGACCCGGGGGAACGTACGACTGATACGATAAAAAGAAAGCGTCAGTTTCGTATGGGCAATCAGGGAGGTGGAACGTGGTGAGTTGGAAATACGTACGTCTTCGTCGCCGAACCTGATGCTGCTGTGTCCGCCAGGCGGCGCGTGCAGGCGCGTGGTGGGGCGGTCCGTGATCACGTTGCCGCAGTTCTGGTCCGCGCCGGTGGCGAAGGCGTTGCTTGATTGCTTGCCGTGGCTATTTTTGGGGGGAGGGTGGGAGGGAGGAGGGGAGCTCAGTGCCGCGCGCGCAGTCAGTGACTGACGATAACGAAAATCGAGATGCACGTTACTCTAAAAAAGCAACAACGCGTCTTCCCAGACTCGGGGTCACGAAACGCTTTTCAAAGGGTGCCCCCATCGCGACGACCGGGTGTGCCGAGTGCTCTGGAAACAACCGCGGCGACATTTCCAACTTTCGTGGTTCGAGACGTGGCCTCGATACACACGCGGCCGCGCGTACGCGTGGCCGAGACGCCGCGCGCGTGCGTCTCGAAACCGCGCGCGGATGCGTCGTAGTTCAAATCGGGAGGGGTACTACGAGGCCTCAAATCATCGGACGAGGAGACAGCGGTGGGAAGTACTTCCGCGCGGGTGTATCGCGAATTCCAAACCCGGAACAGAGGAAAGCACGTACCTGGGCACGGCGTTCTCGTCGTGGCCGTAGATGAACGACATGGTGGCTCCGGCGGCGTGAACGCGCGCGAGAGAGTGGTGCGCGTGCAAGTCAACGGGACAAAAATCGGCCAAAAATGCTTTTTCGGTTCTGTATTTTTGTACCTTCAAGGTCATATTTATTATGGAGCACTCAGGTTTGGAGCACTCTCCATCTCGCTATTTCCACTCCGGTCCAGCCCAAAGCACCCCTCACTCCAAATACGCCAGCAGCTTCGCCTTCGCCACCGCGAGTAGGTCCTGGTCCTTGCTTGTTTCGAGTATTGTGAGACACAAGTCGTACTTGCTTTTGTCCGAAACGTGCGGTTGAGATGATTGCGAAGGTTGCGCCGAGCGCGACGCCGCGCGGTGTCCCCAAACCGGCACGGGCACGGGCGGTCCGACTTGGTATATCGCGCCCCTTTCCGGATTTGAGGCGCGGTGTGTTTGTCCCGAGGATTGCGTCATACCACCTCCATCACGGTATTTAGTCTCCAAGTCGCCGCCGACTGAAAAGTTGGGGCCTGCGATCTCCACAAACGCGGTGCGCACGAAATCCACGACGTCGATCGAACCGTTCCACGCTTCGGGGAGATGAACGACGTCCCCGACCCCGCACCGCCGCGCGCTGCCGTCGCTGTTCGTGATGAACATTTTACCTTTCGTAACGACGAACACCTCCGCTACTTGGCGCGGGGTGATGTTGATGGAGCATTTAGTCGAACACCAAGACCCCGCCCTCGTCGACCCGACGTCGTACGCCACCAAGTTACCGCCGCTCAGCGCGCGCGCCGTGACCACCACCGGGTCCACTGCCGCCCCGCCAACCACGTCCTCGTGTTTATGCACGACCCATATTTTGTGAATCCGGTGCGTGACGTCCCACCTTCCACTCCATCCTTTGGGAAGAACGACCAAATCACCTGGGCCGAAGCTGAACGTCTCGCCCGTGCTCGGCGCGGACACGCTCCCGCGACCCGCCAGCACGAAGAACCACTCCGTGCTCGTTCGCGGTTTGGGGGATAACCACCCCCCCTCCGTGCACCCCCAGCTCCCACAAGACGCGGCGCCGTTTTGAATGCCACCCACGAACGGCCGGGCCGCGTCTACCGGTTGCCCGACGTCGCAGTTCGCCCGGACGCCTTTAACGGCTTGTTGTTCGTACGAGAAGAACGACGAGGAAACGGAGGCGAAATGTGGTGGCGGGGTCGGATCGGAGGTACCGGTACCCGCGGGGGGCCTGGGGGCGGTGGAAACAGCGGAGGCGGCTGGCTTGGTTTTCAACGAAAAGAACGCGTTTATCGTAGTAGGGGTCCCGCGCGGGGGGGGGGTGGCCACCTGGGGGGGGAAAAGGAGGCGCGGAGCGTTGGATCGGGGTCAGGAAACAATCATTAGCCAGATTGCCGCCAATTGCCTTTCGCGTCCTCGCGTAGACTAGGGTCGGTCACATTATGAAGTATCAAACGTACCGTGGATGGCCGCGCTCTTAGGGGAGCCACTGACGATGCGGCGAACTGGACAGACACCAGAGACGCCATGGTGACGGGGTCGCGCGAAGTGTGGGGGTGGGGGAGACGGAGCGCAGTCTCGGAATCGCCGACAGTTGTCAAAAAAGGCCTGCGGCGTGCGGTCATACTTGGACCAACACTTCTCGTCTCTTCAGTCCCTCGGCGCACGGTAGCGATGGAGCCGTCCTCCGCCCCAGCGGGTGCTTTTCTGAGCACCGTCCTCGGCACGTTCTGGACCGTGTTCTTCGCGTCCAGCGTGGCGGGTGCTACGAACCTGCTTCCCGGGGTTTCCGATACGTTGCGCGGGTTCGCGAAACGAGGCAAGGCCGACGACGGCGATGATGATGGCGATGTGGCGACGGACACCACACCGAAACGCAAACCCCGGTCGCGGCAGAGCACGGTACCGCACGCGTGGTTCACGCACTTCTACGTGCTCGGCGTGCTGGTCAACCTCGTCGTCCTGGCGCACGCGCTGCAGGTCGCGGCTGACCTGGTGACCGGCGGGAACACGGAAGGTACCGTTGATGGGAACCCGAAAACATCCATTTCCATCACAAACGAAATCGTCTCCGCGACGCGCGGGGCGCTCGTCACGGTTCTTTTCCAGATCCACGTCACCCGGCGTTTGCTTGAATCATTTTTCGTCACGAAGCACCGCGACGGGGCGCAAATGCACGTCGTTGGGTACGCAGTGGGCCTAGTGTACTACGTCGTGACGCCGCTGACTTTAGCGGCGCCCGAGACGCTTGCACGAATGCGCGCCGTATTGATGAATGCAATTGCGGATGGTAACGCCGCGGCGGCGTCCGCGGCGTATGGGCAAACAGTCACCAGATTCGGTAAAACAGTGTGGGCGTTTGCACGCACAGCTGTGCATGGTATGTACAAAATCACAACTAGTGGTGTTACTTACGATTCTTCCCAAGTCAAAGGGTTGGCCAACGCGTTCCTCAACCTTTTAAATCCGCGCGCCACGTTCGTCCTGTCCGGTTTGTTGCTCTTCGCAATCGGCAACGCCAACCAGCACGCGTGTCACGCGCGGCTCGCGAGTCTCAGAAAAGATTCGGTGACTAGTGGTGGTGGGAGTGGTAGTAAGGTGGTTGAGAGTAGGGGCACGGACAAAAGTGTCCCTGGTTCGAATCCCACGACGCACTACCGAATCCCCCGCGGCGGCTGGTTCGACCTGGCGTCGTCGCCGCATTATTTCTTCGAGGTTGTTTTGTACGTCGGGCTTTTTTTGTGCGCGGGCGCCGGTGCGGTGACGAGACTCGCCCCGATGCTCGCCGCGATTTGCGCCAATCTCTGGGTCTCCGCGAAACAAACACATGTTTGGTACGGAAAGAACTTCCCGGAGTATCCGAAGGGGAGGTACGTGATGGTGCCGGGGTGGGCGTAGGTAGTTTAGAAGTATTAATATGAAGGTAGTTCACGAGTGCATCACTTCCATCACTTCATCAACTGATGATGAGCTGATTTTGAACTTGTGCAGTCCCTTCGTCTTTTTTGCAAATGGGCGCCCCTCTCAGATCTGACTCCGCCCCATCCGCCACAACGCCGCGCGCGCGTTTTTTTCTTTGCGGACGTTAGGACCATCCCAGAATGGCCATGGACGGCCAGCTTCCTTTCATGCGCGTCCCTCACGACACCATGAGGGAGGGCTTGCCCGCTTCCAAAGCCGGGGTTTCCCATCTGGGCAAGCACCCCGTGCAGTTGATCCAAGAGCAAGGGCCTTCCGCGAGCGCGGTGGAGAAGCGCCAAATGCTGGCGAAGACGTACGGCATCGCCATGCCCGCGCGCATGGATATCGAGCGCCAGATTCTGGGTGCGCAGAAGCGTTTGCCCGGGTTACCGTCGAGCAACTTCGGCCAGGAGATCTTGTCAAACGACGTCGATCGGTTCGGGTTTGAGTCGTACCTTGACAACGTCAACGACCGAACCGACGCGCCGCGCCGGGACGCGCACTCACTGATGGAAAGCAAACTCGGTTTGAACGCGATGCCGGGGTACGGACCGGGGTCGCGGCGGTGAGGGTTTGGTGGTCCTTTTGGAATGACTTCCACGAAGGAACACGGGACGTAGGTATCACCATGTAGGTCAATGGGGTGAGAAAACAGGGTTACGTGAAGGAAATAGAACTGATGTAATACTTCCGTGTGTTACTACCACCACGTGTTACGACTCGTACACGTCGCCACTACATATTAATACATTCCTTTAGTCCGGTACTTCACTCGGCGTCCGGTAACGCCGCCAAAGGTTCTTCTGCACTGCCTATTCGCGTACCCTCGTCCTCCTCATCGTCGTCCCCGATCTGGTTTGCGCGGTACATGTCGTGTTGGTTCGCGGGTAACTCGTCCAGGGGCGTTTCCGTGACCCTGACTAAGTTAGCCCTTCGCATTCCAAACGCTTCTGTTTTTAATAAATTCATTCTGTCGTGGACGTCCTTGACCCGTTTAGACACACTAGCTACACGTCCCTGTATTGCCGATATCCGCCCCCTGTGCGTCGCCGCCGCGGGCGCCGGCATGGCGGCGACCAGAATTTCAAGCTCGTGGGACAAACGGTCGATGTGCCCGGTGAGCCTTGACTGAGCAACCGAAACGGACACGACGTGTTTGTCACACTCCCTTACCGCGGGGGCGAGGACGCGCTGCAAGCCTGGTCGGCGATTAGTTAAATGAGGGAAGCAGGGAAGCAGGGAAGCAGGGAAGCAGGGCGTCTGGTGCGTCAGTGGAAGATGGGCGAGGGCACCAGGATGGCACATAGAGTCGGCCCACGAAAAAGCATGGTGGCCCGTGGGTGCGCGTGGGTGGACGTGCCGGTCGCGCCGCCGCGGAACCCCGGTGGTGGTGACACAATCAAGGGGAACACGGGCAACGCCGTACCTTGCGAAAGCGTCTCCACGCTCGTCGCCATTCCGACAATCGGCGACGCGCGTGTCGAGGTGGTGCGCTGCGAAGCCGCGGCTCGCTTCTGGTTTCCGGCTTCGCGTTTTCCAGGCCCCGAAAGGGCGCTCGAGATATTTTTTCAAGACTCCGACCTCTCGCTTCCCACTGCAGCAGGCACCCCTCCGCGGAACGACCCCCCCGCCGAAAACGCGATGGCGTCGAGGTCCGCGCTGGTACGTCGCGGGATCGCGGCTTTCGCGGACGCGACGCGCGGTTTCGGTGTGGGCAGCGGTGGGTTCGGGCGCCAAAGTGGAATCAGTGTGAACAGGTAAGACGGATGCGCTTTGCCTTTGCACCACACCTTCCTAACGGCGCAAACACCGCAACGAGGGTGTTTCAAATCGACCGCACAAACCATGAAGCATAGCTTGTGTGGTCGCGTTTGCTCGTGGCGCGCGTAGACACCACGCACACGGGCGGCCAGCGAAGACACGAAGCCCGCGCCGACGCCACCGCGGTCGATCGCGAAGCCGATCGTGGTGTGAATCTGCCGTCCCCGCCTTTTTTTTTCATTTTTTTTTTCACGTGTTTTCAGAAAAGCGCAAAAAGATTCCACAAATCGAGTCGCCTTTGGAGTCGCCAAAGCGGCCAGGTGGTATGAGGAACAGTAGTGAGGATGACACCTTTGTCTCGCTCGCCATTAGAGGCCGAGAACGACTATTTTTCTCCCTGACACTGTTCTCCCTTCACACTTTTTTCCCTCTCCAGATACACCCCGTTGCTGCACGGCCCCTCCAGCGCTTCCGACGCCGCGGGCAAACCGCATGCCTCGCAACACTCGCGCGGCTTCGCGGCGGACGCCAGCGACTTCCCCCCCCACCAAGTCATCCCATTCCCCTCGTTGTCCCCCACGATGACGCACGGAGGCATCGCGAGCTGGAAGAAAACCTCAGGCGAGTTCGTCGCCGCGGGGGACATTCTCGCCGAGATCCAAACCGACAAAGCCACGATGGAGATGGAGAGCATGGAGGACGGGTGGGTGGCGAAGATTTTGGTGGCGGAAGGCACGGAGGACATCCCGGTGGGTAAGCCCGTCGCGGTGCTTTGCGAGAACGAGGGCGATATCGGTAAGTTTGCGGAATATGTGCCGCACTTCGACGAACACGCGGAGGCGGGGGCGGCGCCTGGCGGTGGCGGCGGCGGCGGCGATGCGGAGACCCCTCCAAAAGAACCGGCGAGGGCGATTCTGGAACGACCAGATTACCGCCCCATCGGCGAACGGGGCGTCCCGTTGACTGGCTCGCGGGCGAGCGGCATGGCGGCGGCTAACGTGGACGAATCTGGCGCCGCGGAGATCGCGAAGCCGTTCGACCCCAACGCCAGCACCATGACCGTCCGTGACGCCCTGAACAGCGCCATGGCGGAGGAGATGGAACGCGACGAGAAAGTTTTCGTGATCGGCGAGGAGGTTGGGGATTACCAGGTGCGTGTTTCTTTGCGCGGTACCGCGGACGTAACCTTCGCCGGCGTACTGGTAACTGTTACCACCGGCGTACCGTGTCGATTTTACGCAGTACGCCAGTACCTGCCACGAAGCCACACCACCAAACCTTTCAGGGATGCCTCGTACCGGACGACGTTTGTTTGACTGTTTGCCCATACGACACCCCCCCCAGACTGACCTTTTTGCGTGACTCATACCATTCACAGGGCGCGTACAAAATCACCAAAGGACTGATTCAGCGCTTCGGCCCGACGCGCGTGCGTGACACGCCAATCACCGAGGCGGGGTTCACCGGTTTGGCCTGCGGCGCCGCGTTCATGGGTTTAAAACCAATCGTGGAGTTCATGACCTTCAACTTCTCCCTACAGGCCATCGACCACATCGTGAACAGCGCGGCGAAGACGCTGTACATGAGCGCGGGAACCATTTCGTGTCCGATCGTGTTCCGCGGGCCCAACGGCGCCGCCTCCGGGGTGGGCGCGCAGCACTCCCAGTGCTTCGCCGCGTGGTACATGAGCATTCCTGGCTTGAAAGTCGTGGCGCCGTATGACGCGGAGGACGCCAGGGGGTTACTGAAAGCCGCAATCCGAGACCCCGACCCGGTCGTGTTTCTTGAAAACGAACTACTCTACGGCGAGGTAGGTATTTTCCCAATCACCACGTT
>Ga0115007_10001413_pt1 | contig 15489 bp, 8 predicted proteins | sample ArcOceMetagenome_2_FD_87166 | JGI IMG/M metagenome (GOLD analysis project Ga0115007, IMG submission 87166) | Marine eukaryotic phytoplankton communities from Arctic Ocean - Arctic Ocean ARC135M Metagenome | ecosystem: Environmental > Aquatic > Marine > Oceanic | place: Arctic Ocean | collected... | reverse complement strand
GACGTGCTGCGCTCTTCAGAGCCAGCTCCTTGATGACTGTCTCCAGGCGAGTGAGCTCCTCGGCAGTCAGCAGGGCCTGGCGTTCGATCTGAGCCCGGTGATTCAGCAAAAGCGCCGCTGCGGCGGTGTGCAAATTGGGGTAGGTTGTGTCGAGAGCGCAGCGAGCGTTGGCTTGCGCGCCGGGTGGGACATTAGTAGGATTGGCAGGATCGGCTTGCCTGAGGATTAACGGGTAGGACCGGAGGCATTTCTCGCCTACCTCCAGATCGCGAAGGGCGACACGCCGGAGTTCGGCTGGGTCCATTTCGCCGGATTTCGGTGATTTTGATTTGCTGGCGCCGTTGCCCATTGTGATCGGGGAGGGGGATCGGTAAATTAAAGTATCCGTTCAAGGGGGTAAGAGTTCCTATCCTCTGAGGTCTTCGTGAAACGCAACAAAGATTTTCGATTTCAATTACAACAATAAATAAAAAAGAGCCTATTTTTGACGTTGTATCTTTTTCCAACGCCGCGCACACGCACGCACACAGTGTCGCTGTGTTCGTGCATCCCTTCAAATGAATACTAAAGTGATGCCGCTTGCAGCCAAGTCTCCGCCTGCATCACCTAAAGCCTCGCCCGGCCCTGAAAAATTGACGGTCAATCCTTCCGCCATTTCCACAAACGGGTCCACAAATGCACGTGGATCAGTTCGCTGCTGTTCGTTATCCACATTCCTGTCAAGTGGCTCCAACACCATACGAAGAATAAATCGATTGCTTTGTCTCTTTCTATTGGCAAGCCTCCTGTTTGCAGTACCCTGCATCATGATGATGCGAGATGTTAATCATTTCTACGAAAATCCAAAGGTCATTACTTTTGATCCGTCCAACAAGGATGTCATTGACATCCATTTATACGATTCAAGTATAGTCATGCAGCAAACAACGGATCAAAATTTAAACGCAACAACGTTAACAGCAATTTCTAGAGTACTGGGAACTTCGTCGACCAATATCTCAGAGGCTTGTTCTATCCGTTTTACTCTTGCCAATGATGGCCACAGCACAAGCAGCAGCAGCAGCAGCAGCAGCAGCACAAGCAGCACAATAAGCAGGAAGATCGCAAATGTGAAAAATTGTCTTGTTGTGTTGGCATGGCCATCGACGACTCCTGCGCATGACCTTCCGGCAGTGAATCTTCGATTTTTGCAACAGATGAAAAATAATCATATACACCGATCTGAACTGACAGGATCATCTTTCAGTACTCGATCACTGAGCATTCATGCGGATTCTTGCGATATTTCGCTTACCAATATATTTGTTCTTGAAAAGTTAGAGGCATTCATCGATGTTGGAGGCGGAGACATCAGTTTTACCAATCTAAATGCATCCAATAATGCTGTCATCAATGCTCACACAAACAGAGGTTCGGTCATGGTAGTCATGGCACAAGACGTTGATTTGCAATTTGAACAAGCCGAGGGAGCTTACTGCCTTGGTGCTCCAAATATGGAAAACGTGGTTGCATGTGACGGACAGGATCGTGTGAATCAGCAGCACGCGAATGTCACCTCGTGCAAGAACGGAAGTGCACGTCTTGGTACCGATCCGGATCATGTCAATACAACCACAACCAAACCAATAAAATTAAATGTGACGTCCAAAACTGGTGCAATTTACGTTGTGGTTCGCCGTAACTTTTCTTCAATGCAAAGTTACAGCAGGATTGGGATGATGAATGATACGAACAAGTTTCAATTTCGCGCAGGTGGGATGCCAAAAGAAGGCAAACTTGTGCTGGACGATCGAACGAAACGTTATGTAGAATCACTTGCAGATGATCATTTGGCACGCCCCACGTCCGGCTTGTTTGTTACGTTCGATATGGGCAACACTATCGGCTCGACGGTGGACAAATCCAAGATTTTATACGCCTCCCGCGCCGAGCTGTTGCTGTTGGAGCCTTGGGCTTTCAAGTTTATGTCGTTAGGTTTGGTTTCACCCAGATCGTATGAAATACCACTGCGATGGAAAGTTCCACTCGCATGTCCTGCGAATGCTGCTGCCTTCGGTGTTCCTCGTGGTGTGGACTACCTCGATTTGAATCGTATGGCAAAAAAGCTGAAGGAAGAAATTCTGTTGTCCACTGCCACAGCCACTTCTTCAACCACTACTGTGGAACACACAAACTCCACAAAGCCACCATCGGTGCCGGGTGTCGGTGTCGTGGCTCACAAAAGTGCATCAAGTGGAATTGTCGCTCAAGTAGGACTTGTTTCAAGTATTTGCATTATCCACACTGTATCTCTCTTTGACGGCGAAATTCTGTTCAATTCAATCAGTGGTTACGATTCCGCTGAAATTTTGGTGGTAGTGTTGCTAAGTGTGTTTATTGCTTTGGTGGTCGCTATTGCAGCCGTAAAGATAGCAATCGTGCAGCTTCAACGTTTCGTGCGTTCCTTTCTTGTTGAGCAGACTCAGCGCTACGCTATGGGACGTCTGAAACGTGTGGTCACATCTGCTGCCTACTCAGATCCCAGGTTCAAAGACCAATACTCTCGCCATTTAGAAAAGAGCAAAGCAAACGACCACAACGAAGATGAAGCACCACCGACTGAAAAACCTAACAGTGATGGTATAATGGGAGGTGGCGATGACGAAGACGCCATTCACGACGATAGTGGCGAGGATGAAAATGATGAATACAATCTTGATGCTATTCATCATTATCCGTTCTCAATACCGGAGATACTATCCGAAACGTACGATCGGCGCCACACAAAAAGTTTGAGAAAGTTTCTTCAACTTCGCACCAAAACTGTTAATAATACAGTCGGTAAGCTAGCTGCTGCTCTTGGCTCTGGACCAAGATCTGAAATGGTTACGTTACGTGTGTTTCAAAGGTTGTACCATGGATACTGTTTTCGGAACCGGTTTCAGCCTGAGCCTTTGGATCGAAATTTTGATGTTCTGAAAGAATACGGTGTGGCGCTGAGATGCATCTTTGACCATCGTACTGATGCATTCCTTGGGATACGTTTCTGCACGGAAAAGGAAAGACGTGAGCGTATCGATGTTAAACCATTTCCACGCGAATCGGCATTGTCATTTTTTGTCAGAAAATTGTGCGTTTTATCACCCTTTGAGAGTGACTTCGTAACCTTCAGAGGATTTGCACGCAAGTATGAAATATTTACAAATCATGCCATGTCTGCAAATACACGGGCAGTTCCAGTCACCAAGAGAGAAATGGAAAATCTTGGTGTCGCGTGGAGAAGATTAACATTACGGTTCATTGAAGCCCGACCATTTCAGCGCTTCTCTACAGATATTGATATGTCTCAAGTCACATTGAAGTCAAATAATTTGAACCACCAAGATCAAACATTGGTTACTGATAATGCGGATAATGCCGATAATGATAGCTTGTTGCCAAAGTGGTTTCTGCCTGATGTGCTGATCGTATTTTGTCACGTGATCATCCTTAATATATTGGTATTACCATTTTTGGTGTTGCCACTGGTTGCAGAAGCACAGGCTGTAAGTAATAATATTGTTCCACACGGCATTATCCTGAATAATATTGTTCAACGAGATGACACTCACCTCTTAAATTCTGTCTCTTTGGGTTTTTGTTTTTGTTTTTGTTTCTCTTCTTCTTTTCTCTCCTTCTATCGATACTGTATTATATTTCAAATTTTCAGTCGAAATCTTCACCAACTCCACCTGGCATTATCAGTCAATTGCATTACCACATAACGACACATGATCTTTATGAATGGGGACGTCCAATGTACATGAAATTATGGCACATACGAATGTGGCCCGTTTTTGCCACAGCATTTGGGTTCGGCATCGGCACCTATTCTGTATCGGTTCTAGAATTAACCTTGTACTATTCATTTGAACCTTTCGATGTGAACAAACAAACAAAAACCATTCCTGGGTATTTACGCAAAATCTTGCATTTTTTCGTATTTACATGCTTGTTTGTTTGTCTTGCTGCATGGGTTGCTTACGGCACTCTTGTACTGACCTGGATGATATTGGGCGCCGTCTTGGAACCAGAATATTATGTCCCATACGCAATGGCATCTGGAAGCATAACACTTTTTGCCGGTGCAAAAGGTTCGCAATTGTACAATCAATTTCAGACAACCAAAAAAACCGTTGTGCGTGCAATTAATACACATTTGGCAAAAAATGCTCACAAACGAATGTGTCTACTTCGTAATGATGATGGCAGTGACATTAACACGAACAATTCATCGATTGCAGAGACCAAAGCTCTGCGTCTGGTTGATTCTGACTCTACACTTTCCGAAATATTAGCACGTTGTAGTGCAATTGATTTGATGATGGCTCTCGGACTTGCCAAAGGTTCAATCACAGATATTGCTAATGCGTCTGAAGAATTTGGTATGAACCGAGAGATATTTTCTGCTCTGATTGCTGCTGCCCGCCGAGATCATTTTGCTACACTCCATGCATTGAAAAAGCTGGGAGACAATGGGACGCTCGGTGTGGCAAAAGAGAAATTACGTGTGTTTTATCGATTATCTGAGAAACAAAATGAAAGCTCGCTGCGACTAGCACTGAAGGAAGCCGTAATTTGTTCCCAAACAGTTAGTGCAAAAGCACATGAAATTGAATCTGTCGTCGCCGTTGGACGTGGTGCGGTTGGTCGACTCGTTGACGTTCTCAAAGAGATTGACATCGAGAAAGGAGGTCAGCACAAAGAACTTCATGTATTGAGCACTTTGCTTGAGTTGATTCGGAACGATGGAATGGAATTTCAAAAAAGGATTTTCACCAAAGACTGGAACGCATTAGCCGCTGTCATTGGCCTAGCACCCGAAATAGCATTAGGAATTGGACAATTGTACATGCAACAAGTCCGAAGTGATGCTGCTACGGTGTTGCTGGACAGTTTGCAATGCAATACAGTTTTAGCACGTGTCGTTATGGCAGTTGCCGGCAAATCTGCTGATAATTTACGTTTGTATGGTCCGGGCTCGAAACAATTTGCAAATGTTCTTCAAGAAATTTTTGGAATTGAAATTCCAGTACGAGATCTTGCAGCTTTTGTTGCTGTATCCATGTCGTCATTACTCAACGTATCGACGCTGGCAGAAATCTGGGGTTTGCACGATGACGTCGCAAATAGTGTTTCGCATCTGATGGGTGATTCTGAAGGCATGGGCGACATTCAAATTGGTCTTGAGCCCAAACCAAACGCCGGTCATCTGCAGTGGCAAGCCAACCAGTTTAATGTTTCTCCGCCTGTTTTTCTTGGTCTGGTGTGCATTGCTTCTCGTCGAGTAAATGAAAATGATTCAAAAACGTATGTGGAAGAAGCCATTGCATGGTTTGTTGCGAAAAACCCCACCGATTTGAATCCAGACGATCTTAAAAAACTGGTCTACAACCTCTGTGTACTTTGGTCTTCGACAGATCGAGAGAGTGTCGTTTCGGCAGTCACGGTGTTGTTGGAGGTGGAAAATTCAAAGTTCACGCGATTTTTTCCGATTGTGCTACTGTCGCGTGGTTTTTTGGATCCTGTTGCATTTTTTGAGACCTATGGTGGCGTGTTTGGACTTAAAACACGACACTTGAATGCTTTATGTGCCCAACAATGGCATTTTACAAATAGCAGTGGTTCGAGTGAGGCATTTACGTGTCACACGTGGAGAGATTGTGATCGATTCCGTGCACAAACAATGAAAAGAATTGCAAAATTTGTAACAGAGAAGCTCATAACCGTAAAGTCCGTCAACCGATCAAAGCTGCGGGTCGTCCGAGGGTTGTTGTTGATGGAAGTCTCGTTCCCAAAAATATTTGAAACGATTTTGGCGTCCCGAGGCCTGTCAAGTGAAATGACTCGAAACTTGGCAAGTTTTGCGATGATGGCATGCGAGCATATGTGTAACCCTTCGGAACGTTCAAAAATATTCAGCACTCTTGGACGATTATTGAACGTAACTCCTGAGGCAGTAAAACATGGGATCATGAATATGTGCCACGATAACGAGGGTGAACTTCATGCTTCGTGGGATCAAACTTGTAGCCAATCTGTTTTAGAACGTATGAAGTTGTCTGCTGGTTTGAGACGTGGTGCGTCTCTGATTCACATGGCTGAATCTTTTGAAATAAACTCGGAATCGTTGGCAAATCTCCAACATTTTGTTTCTGATTTCGATTTGATTTCAGCACAATGTCGCTCGACAAAACAAGCTGTTGCGTGGATGGGCGACCAACTGCATCAACCACGATTCCTCATGTACGTTATTTCACGTGATTTTGAACCTGGATTTGGTGCAAGTGCAGTTGGGCCAATTGACGCCGACTTTCATCGTGAAATCAAGAGTTTCTTGCTACAAATGAACGTGTCCAACGCATCAATGTTGAATGGAATTGATGGGATCTGCCTTCAACATCCTCAAAAGCTGGCTGCGTTTGCTCCATTTCTTGGTGTTTCTGACAGTAATCACATTGTGATGGGTTGTCAGCTTTTTGGATCAGTGGATTTATCGACAATGGTGACGAATTTGGAAAAGTTTGTGGATGTTCTTAAACAAAAGGCTGGAAAACTATACAAACCGACAAAAAATGCAAAACGGCAGAATTACATGTAAGTTTTGAACTTCTTTCTCTGCCTTTGAATCTTGTTGTTTCGTTTACATTATTGATCGTTTGTCATTTCTGACTTTTTGTGACACAGGACGGTTACTGTGAAATGTTACCAGCCAAATCCGGGCAGTCTAGTGTATCAAGTGTGGAACGTTGTTGTGGCGTCGTTGGCCGTTTTTTACTCCGTGATCGTTCCGTGTGAGTTGGTAGGATTATTCTCACGCACGGGTAATATTTGGTTTTTCTTTGATATCACCTGCGACATCTTGTTTTTGATGGACATCTTGATCAGCATGATCACTCCCTACTACGATTCTAGACAGAATCGGTTCGTTACAGATGACTGGAACATTCTCGTTCATTACATCAAAGGGTGGCTACTTCCAGATTGTTTAACCTCCATTCCTACGAGTCTAATTGGTATTGCCATTCAAAAGGATGAACGTCCAGTATGGTTTCCGTATGTGAGAATTCTGAAGCTGTTGAGATTGGTAAGAGCATTACGTATTGCTAAAAATTCTGAACGCAATCGAAAAGTACGTCGGTTGAACAAGAAAGTGTCTAAATTTGGGAAGATGGATCTAGTACGAGCCTTTGCGAAGTTGTCCGGAGAGTCGAACGAACCGCTAGTTAACACTTCTGTGCTGCCCTCTGATGTACTGGCGAGTAGTGCTGAAGGTTTGCCCAAGAATATGCTTGCTGGTTTAATGGATCAACATCATGGCCGACAAGCTGAGGTCAAGCAACGTATTATAATGATGACATCCGATGGCTCCATTTCAATTGATGAATCAACAGCACGTGGGCTGACCAGTTTGGCAACTGGCGAAGTGGATGGAATTGAAGATATTGCAGAAGCCCTTGGGTTTGATCCTGATGTCGCGGAAGGTTTGGCCTTTGTTGCATCTTCAGTGACGATTAATGTACGTCACTCTCAGCTCTCTGCGTCAACATCACTGAACAAACTCACAGATAAACTTGGAGTTGAAACACAGACAGTAGCGGCGCTCTTGGCCGTTGTCAACCAAGATTACGCGGCAGGAATTGAAATTAATGCAGCCTTGACTCTGGTTGATATTGATGGGCGATATTTGACGGCAATCATGGCCGTGTATTGTGATGACACTTCAGAATCGCCACAAAACAAGACTGACATTATTGAAAGAACTATTGGTTCGTTGCGTCGACTTTACGCTCCCTCTGTGAGCGACGATGTCCTTGCTGCGTTGCTTCGATTAGTTCAAGGCGATGCGACGGTGGTCCGCGGAATTTTGGGTATGTTTAATTTTTATTTTTCCCCCACATTTATTTTTTTCCCCACAAACCAAAGACGACCAACCAATGACGACTAACACCTTATCACGTTTACTCATTTGAAAATTATTGACTGTTCAGGCGATCGATTGGGTTATTCACGCCAAGAGCGCGATACCTTGTGTTCGCTAGTCTTGGTGGCACAAAGAAAGTTTGTGGATCGGAGCAGTTTTGAACAGCCCTTTCGATTGGACTTTTCACCGAGTGAAAGTTGGGATTGGGACGCGACTCGAGATTGTGGCGTTTCAACTCGAATGATAGCCAGAGTTTTAGGTGTTGACAGGAAGCAAGTGTTCGTCATTATTGCAGCATGCCATGGGCACACTAAATCTCTTTTGAGTGTGGCTGAACTAATGGGTTTCGGAACGGATGTTAAGCAAGCTTGCTCACGTTTGCAAACCATTGCTGGGTGGTCCGATCCCAGCAATGCTGATGCCGATTCGGATGAGGATGAGGATGGCGTTGGCGGCGATAACGACTCTGTATCTAGTACTTCCTCGTCAGTCGCTTCATCAGCATCAACAGCATCAAGTGTGTTGTCTATGGGTGCCAGAAATAATCTTGCAGGAGTAAATTCGGCCAGTGACAGAATCCGGCTCTCCCAAAAAGCTGCAGATGATCTGTCCAAATTTGTGTCTGGGTTGAATCAAAAGTTTCTGAGAAACAAGCGAGACAAGAGAGGCTCAATGGCAAACACGAAAGATGGGGAAAGTACAGCCACCAGCAGAAAGCACAAGCTGCCTATCAAAGAAGACACAGTAGTGTGGTTAATTCATTTAGCTCACGGCGATATAAAATGCACAGACTGGAGTAAGTTTTACTTGTGCCTCTAGCTGCACTACGACTACTGAACTGATTTTCTTGGTTCAATATTTATAGTTTACTTGCAGGATTTTGTTCGCAGAATGCGCCAGCGCGAAAGAGATAACAAAGGGAATCCGGCAGCTACGTTCAGTCAGGTCCAACAGTTACTGGCCATTGCAGTTGGAGAAACAGACGTGTGGGCACCCGAATCACGATGGTGGGATGTGGAAAAAGTTCCGACAAATCAGACTTGGGACTTATCTGAACAAGATCTGGAAGGTTTTGAAGAAGACAATGTTGAGGGAAGTTTTGACTTACAGGCCAATTTGAACCGAAAACGACGAGGACTCAATCGCCACATGTCCATGAATCCAGAATTTGTAAGCATGGATCAGGACGATGGAGAAGGAATATTGAGTCCGCTCGGCATTGCACCATCCGACGTTCTTGTCACGGTGCAGTTCGTTGTGATGCTGGGCATCGCTGATCCACGCGTTTGGTTCTTGGAGAACGCAGACGGTGTTGTTAGCTCTAAAATTTATCCCGACACACGCATTGTTTCCAGCATTGCAGCATTAGCAGCCAACGATATTCCCACCATTGATCGCACGCTGGCCGTTTTGTCGGCGTTGCTAGTTACCGACGTAGATGCCATTCGATCTATTCTTTGTCTGGCTCTTGGAGATACCACTCGACTGTCGCATGAAGTCTCCAAAATCATTCGCCGAGCCGGCGGGAACGTTACTTTGCCGTTTGCTATGGCTTTCTGCGCTGGGGCCAGTCTCAACATTAAAGAGGTACGTTTTTGTTCTTTTTTTTTTTCCCTTTTTTTCTCCTTGTCACTAACGCCCTGATCTTTGTGGTTTGTCTCTTCGTTGTTCTCTTTTTTCGCAGGTTAAGGATATGCTTGGTCCACTCTGCAACCAGCTTAACGTGGACAATGAGATCGCGGCCTCGATCGTGTTGTCCACCCAATGTGTGGGAGCGGTGTCGAGGCGAGCTTGGCAATCCTTGTGCACCAGAGCACTGGAGTTACAAGACGAAGATGGCATTGTTACGGAAGAAGAAAGATTACTACCAAGATTTTGGCTTGTCGATGCAATTGCAGCAATCTTGGCACAGGATCCCGTGCAAATTGCCAAGCACACCACTCAGCTCGACCGACTGTTGGGATTTGACGGACTTTGGACTGCGGTGCATGCGTCTGGGGACGTGTTTGGTGCGCTCACACCGCCTGAGGACCTGTCGACATTGTCAAGAGTGTTGTACGGCATCGCACAAAACGACATGTCGGCCTTGCCGCACTTGCTGAGAGTCATTGGGATCAAGAGCGATGAAGCCATCACAAACATCACGATTCTCATCAGTGTGTTCAACCGGCAATTCTCAAGTGCGGAGCTCAATGCGCTGGAGAAAACCTTTCAACGCCAAGATACTGACAACAAAGTACCTTGTGGTGCATTGACCGCCATCAGTGCGGCACTGATTGGTGATCTGGATCAATTTGCCTACGGCATATCGCAAGTGACGCAGAGCGGTGGCAGCAGCGGAAATTTTAGTAAAAAAGTTTTTCAACACATTCATGGCTTTCCAGAGCTGCTTGTGAGCATGGCACGTAGCGATGAGCATGGTGATGTGAACATTTTCAAGCAGGTGATCCATACTTTCAGCACTCAAGCAATGGAAGGACAAACAATTCGATCACACAGCAGCCTTTACGCCAAAAGTGCTGTGGCAGCAAGAACCGCACGTTTGACTGGAAGTTGGCGTATTAACATCAGTAAGCGGGATGGAGATTCTGACAGCATCGAACCCGATATGACGGTGGGAACAACAGCGTCACCATCAATATCAGTACAAGTAACTCCATCAAACGCTACAAAGGAAACTGCAAAGGGACATGCAGCGGCTGCATCAACTTGGACAGAGGGAATGAAACATGTGAACACGTTGCCAAAACAGCAAGAAGACAAGTTGTTTCAATTCATTTATGCGGTGTTGACGATGAATTGCAAACTGATGTTAGAAACGATCGATGTCTTTGGGTTTGACACGCATCTAGCGGTGGCTTTAGCTCGAGTTGTTGAAAACACAGTAGAGACTCCGGAACAATTTCAAGACAACACGTTCGAGGAATTAATCAAACGTGTCAAAGCAACACATGGAGACAAAATTGCGACTCCTGATCCAGTATTTGCCAATCTGCTGAATATTCTCTCGGCTGGGTATGGAGCTTTGGGTGTTGGCCGAGTCGGTGTTTCCATTCACATGCATCAATTGGCTTCCAATTACCTTGATGAAACGAACTTACAAGTTGTTGATGCCGTTTTTTTGGCCCAAATCGATGCTCCGTCGCACACCGAGCGAATCGTTGCCTGCATACCCGCGGTGTTGCAATTGATGGATCTGCACAGCAAAAAATTGGAGCAATTGGTTTCGGGACTAATCTATTTGACTTCACCCATGGATTCTAAAGAGGCGGAAGCAAAAGCTTTGAAGGTGGTCGTGTTGAAATTGTCTGAGTCTTACAACACGAAACCTGACGTGATAGCCTTTTGCATTGGACTAGCTCGCTCAAACATGAAAATGGTCCAACAGATCAGCCGCCAAGTAGGTGAATTTGATTTGGATGTGATGTCTGATATTTTCAAGCTGGTTATGAGGCTCACCCCAATATGTCGCTCAACTGATGGAATTGGAAAAAACAGCATCGACCAACAAGATGTGGAAACAAACAACGGCAGCAGCGAGATGAGCACAAGTGAAAACATGCCCGCGGGGACGGTGAGTCATTTTTTTTCTGGTTATCTGTTCTTTTTTTTCTTTTTTTTCTTTTCTCGCATTGTTTGCCCTTGACCACCGCTTCTTGGTACTTCTTTAGGAAATTATACAATTGCAACCACAACAAATCTTTTCTCAATGTGTTCCAGGTGGTGACTCATTCATGTCCTTTGATGAATTTAAATTAGCCTGCAAAATTCTGGATTTGAATTCACACAATCACAGGTTGCTGGAATTGTTTTTGCTGGGAGATCAAAATGGAACTGGTTTGCTCACGGCGGACGACTTTGCCAGACTGCTGCAGAAGACCACTATGTCACTTGCAACAAAAGTGCAGTTTCGAATCGGTGAAACTGATTTGCAGTACTTGAGCCGATTCACTTTTGTCATACTTGTGCTGCTCGCCCTTTTTTCCTTTGTACTTGTTGGAGTGGGTGCATTTTCGATGAGTGGTGGGTTTGCCGCCGCTACGAGCGGTTCCATCTTTGCTGTCATTGCTGGCTTCATGCAAAGTCAGTCGGCTAGTGCTGGTGGTAAGGGTGGTAGCAGTGACACTGCAGACTCAACAGATGGTGGTATTAATACTGGGGAAATTGATGTGAGCGATACAGAGGAAGTAGCACAAATATTAAAAGATATTTTGAGCATGCACGAGGTGGACTGACTGGTCTCAATATATGTATAGTAAGTTCGATGTAAACATATAAATTATATATATTTATATATTATATAATATATATACAGGTACCCGGGTTCATGTCATGTCTACTGTACACATGCATGTATGCAGCACATAGTTATACATACACATGTAAAGAAAAAGTTGAACCGTACCTGTACATGTACATCGTAAAAAACACATCGAACAGGGGGAGCCGTCGCCCGGTCTTCGGGACTTAAAAATGATGTACAAGATCTACGGCTACCGGGTACATGTATCGGGCTGCCGTCGATAAGCAGGCCTGAATAAGGATGTTTTGTAATAGTACAATATAGAAAAACAGAGCCGACATGCAAACGTACAATTACTTTTTACGGTCAACGACAGTCGCTTCCACCACTGCCACCGAACGTGTCAACTCCGGAAGCATCACTCTACGTATCTACCAGTCCAACATTGTCAAAGGAGAGGGCTGTGATGTGACGCTGTTCAAATCCACCAACGACACGCCCATCGTCAAAGATCATTTTTATGTGTCTGGACAATTGGTGACCAGCGACGATAATTGCGAATCGCTGACCCAATGGAACTGGGAATTCCAAGTCGAACCGGGCGATCTTATTTTTACCAAACAATACTCCACCAAAACCACATCCAATTGCCTTCGACGTATCCCCAACCGTGATGCTTGGTTGGACATCATGTTTGCACAACCAATGTCAGGCGATTCCGAGCGTCCTGATCTGACTTCCGACCCCGACTTGGTACCCATTCCCTCGGACGATCTCACCATCGATTTGACCGAAGCAAAACAATGGGCCCAGTGCCTTCGAGCGGCGGTGTTGAAAGAAACCTACCAAAGCATTCAAGAAAAGAACAAAGAATTGTTGAAATCGAGTATCTTGGTCGGGCAATATTTGTTGGAAGACCCTGTGGTCGTGGACAAAGCCAAAAAAGTACTGGAACACATGGTGCACGACGAATGGGTGCAAGATCTGCAATTGGCCTCTGAGAAGAAAGATGTACGTGCTTTGATGTACGTTTTGTCCAATGCTCCGCCCACGACCACCGAACATGACTTGGTCTTGCCACGTCGACTGATGTACCGGCTGGCGACCAAGGAATTGGAGGATGCCATGCACCAAAGGGAATGGAAATTGTTGGAAACATGCCTTGGTCAAGCAGAAGAGGATGGCATTGTCGACAATGCTTTGTGCCGAAGAGCTTGGGGCCTGTTGCAAGACATTGTGAAAGAATCGTTGGCGATGGACCGACCCATCGGCAGTTGCATACGTACAACCAAATTGGTGGCCTCTAAAGTGAGAGACAAAACCGTCCAAAGCATGCGTGGGAAGCATCTAAGGGCGGCAGACCGTTCGAACTTTTCACAGGCGGGCGACATGGAAAGAAGTTTGGCCATGTCTGCGTCCATTGAATTGATCGTAAACCGTGTGATCATGACCAAAGAATCCATCTACACGGGCTCGGCCGATGGGTACGTGCGTGTCTTTGATCGTTTCACAGGAGCATTGGTGCACCGGTTTGAACAAAGTCCGAACATGATCAGCGACATTGCATTCGATCCAACAAGTCGTCGTGTGTGGGGGGTGACCTCGGACAATGCTGAAATTAGACTGTGGAAAGAACAGAAGATAACGGACGGGGAGACCAAGGAAGAACAAGGGAACGGCGAGACAAAGCTGCAACCATCAAAGTCAGTTTGGCAAGAACAACAAATGGTGTGTGCCATGATGGATGAAAAAGTCAAGACAGGTCACAACAATGAAGAAAAATTACAACAAGCAAACATCAGCGTCGACATCAATCAGGATGCTGATTTTTGGTACAACAAAGGCCATACAGGCAGCATCATGTCTGTGGTTGCCGATGGAAAGGGCAGCATCGTGACCTGTGGCGACGTGTCTGTCTGTGTGTGGGACGCCACTACGTTGGCACATCGTTTGACGTGCAAAGGTCATACGGGTCCCGTATGGTCAGTGGTAATTGTCGGCGGTATCATTGTGTCGGTGTCGAGTGATTGCACATTGCGTGGTTGGCGATTGTCAAATGGTGCGCCTCTTTTTGTTCATCCAACTGGGCACACTAATTTTTGTTGTGCTGTGTGTGCCGATCAAAGACAACTCGTTACCTCCAGTTTCGATACTAATGCACATGTCTATTCTTGGAATTACGAAACGATCCTGGCTTCGACGCAACTGCTCGATGTTTCTCCCGTAAAACATCTGCATACGTTGAAAGTGCATACGGAGTGCGTCAGGTGTTGTGTAATGGACGAAGCGACTATTGTGACTGGGTCGTGGGACGGATCGATTGGTGTGTTCGCTCGTTCTACGGGCGCAGTACTCCGTATTATTTACACACATCAAAGAGTGCAATCCATTTCATTGGAATCCCATGAACTTGCTGCGGCGTTGGCCGATGGCCACGTGTTGGTTTTGTCTCGTCAAGTTCCTGTTCTGAAAGGAACCTTTACAGCAACCACGAACAACCTTCAGGTTTTGTTGGCCAAACAGGTCATCGCATGTGTGGGGATGCCACTTGCTCTGGAGGACGAAGAGGACCACACGGAGGCCAGTACCAGCATGGATGAAAAGACAAGAGCAAAACTTCATCAAAATGTTCGTTCCGTCATGGGGATGTTTGGTTTGGAGGGAGAAGAAAAGATCGAACATTTTGACAGCAATGTCGAAAAGACGGCGGAAATGTTGGGTATTTCACCAAGAATCACTTCGCTGTCCATGACCAACGATGTGTTGGTAAGTGGTTCATGGACGGGTGATGCGTTGGTATGGAAATACGTGCGTACCAATACGGGATCGGGTCTTGCCGGTATTGAAGAAGTGGGTCGACTTGTCGGGCATACCAAAACAATCCTTGATGTTGCTGTGGATGGAAACGAGGTGGTCACCGGCGGAAGTGACAACGATGTTCGATTGTGGGACGTGGCAACGTTGCAATGTGTGTGGTGTTCGAGTGAAGCCAACAGGCATGGCGACCATGTCATGGGGGTTAGTATTTGTGGTGCCTTGGTGGCCAGTTGTTCGCATGACAAGACTGCCAAACTATGGAAGAGAAGAGACGGAACATTGTTGCGAATTTTTTCGAGTCACACGGAAAGATTGGCCAAGTGCGAATTTTTTATGGGTTCCGACACTCTGCTGACTGTGTCGGCCGACACACATGTTAAAACATGGAACACCAAGGATGGTACATTGCGAAAGACACAAGAAAGAATCCACACGCGTCCTATTTCAGCACTGTCCACCAGCAGCAGCTCCGACAACAAGGATGGCG
>Ga0115007_10001412_pt1 | contig 15509 bp, 12 predicted proteins | sample ArcOceMetagenome_2_FD_87166 | JGI IMG/M metagenome (GOLD analysis project Ga0115007, IMG submission 87166) | Marine eukaryotic phytoplankton communities from Arctic Ocean - Arctic Ocean ARC135M Metagenome | ecosystem: Environmental > Aquatic > Marine > Oceanic | place: Arctic Ocean | collected... | reverse complement strand
TTTGCGGTAAACATGCCTGAACATGAACCGCAGGTCGGACATGCTGAACGCTCATATTCAGCTACCTTTTCGTCAGATGCGGTATCGTCAACGGCCACGACCATTGCATCAACGAGGTCGAGCTTGTGCTCAGACAGTTTTGTTTTTCCGGCCTCCATTGGGCCGCCGGATACAAACACGACAGGAATGTTGAGGCGCATAGCCGCCATGAGCATTCCTGGGGTGATTTTATCGCAGTTGGAAATACACACGAGTGCATCAGCACAGTGAGCATTGACCATATATTCAACAGAGTCGGCAATAATGTCACGAGAAGGAAGCGAATAAAGCATCCCGTCATGGCCCATTGCAATTCCGTCATCAACAGCGATCGTGTTGAACTCTTTGGCTACGCCGCCCGCTTTTTCTACTTCGCGAGCGACTAGTTGCCCCATGTCTTTTAGGTGAACATGGCCAGGGACAAACTGAGTAAAGGAGTTAGCAATCGCAATGATTGGTTTGTGGAAATCCTCATCTTTCATGCCAGTAGCGCGCCACAGCGCACGAGCACCAGCCATATTACGGCCTGCAGTAGAGGTTTTGGAGCGATAAACAGGCATCAGGAGACCCTCAACAGCGTTGTTAGTAACTTTTTTAGGCCCATATTATAACAGATTCGCGCTGAGCTAATAGAAGTTCAACGGCTTGATGTATGCTATGAGGGTTACCCATAATAACCGTCGGGAATATTTGAGGCGAAAAGTGAATAGAAAACAGATTAGACAGGATCAATGGTTACGTCGAATGAGATGGATTGGTATTCCCTTGTTTATTGTAAGTATACTGTCATTATGGGCAGGACAATGGCTGGCTAACTCGCTGTTAGGTCAGATATTTATTGTCACAATGCCCGTCGTTCTTGTTATCGGATTTATATACAATATTCGATTTGTAATGATAGCAGTGGCGTTACAAAAGAAAGAGGCGGACACGGCGTCTTCATCTAAAAAGTAGCCGCTTTTCACGCTATAAGGCAACTAAAGTGATGATTTGCATCGCCTTATAGTGATGAAAAAATAGGTATATATTGCAAACTTACCTCCATCGTGTAAGTTATGCGAAATATAATGAATAGTGTCTACTTAAGTGTCTGTATAAGCGTGCAAATATTCCGGCAGCAGGCTAGGTGTTTAGTGCCGTTGAGGGTGGTTGGGCCATGACCCTGATTATATGTTAAAAGCCCAAGTATTCAAGTAAATAGCTGGCCCGAGTAATAGACGGGATCTAGGTAACATGACAGGAGTAAAGAATGAAGCTGTTGGTAGTTGAGGATGATGCGGATCTACGCCGCCAGCTGGTCAGCGGGCTTGAGTCTCGTGGTTACACCGTTGAAGAAACGGCTGATGGTCAGGAAGCGCTCTATCTCGGTTCAGAATTTTCCTATGACTTAGCGATTGTCGATTTAGGTTTGCCTTCATTATCCGGTGTAGAGCTTATTCGTCGTTGGCGTGCGGAAGAAAGAAACTTTCCTATCTTGATTTTGACCGCCCGTAGCGATTGGCAAGATAAAGTAGAAGGGTTAGAAGCGGGGGCTGATGATTTCTTAGTAAAGCCGTTTCATATGGAAGAATTATCAGCACGCTTGAATGCGCTTTTACGTCGAGCAGCAGGTCATGCTAAGCCAACGCTTGAGTTTGGTCCTTTAAGTCTGGATACCATCGGGCGCGTAGTCGCTTGTCATGATAAGCCTGTGAAGCTAACCAGCTATGAATACCGAACGCTTGAGTATTTAATGCTTAATGCTGGGAAAACCGTGTCTAAAGCAGAGTTGACTGAGCATCTTTATCATCAAGATTTTGACCGAGACAGTAATGTGTTAGAGGTCTTTATTCGTCGTTTACGTCAAAAGTTAGATCCAGAGCAGACGCTGAACCCTATCACTACGGTGAGAGGGTTGGGGTACCGTTTTGATATGCAGTCTTCGTAACGCTTCATTCATCGTTAATGAAACGGCTAGGACGCTGGTACCCTCGATCACTTAAAGCACGGCTTCTGATTGCTTCTTTTCTGTTATTACCCGTCATTATTGCCGTGGCGGGTTATGCATTACAGAACTCTTACGCCTATAGCTTGCAAGCATCCTTGGAAGATAGGATGCGCTTGCAGGTGTACATCATGATAGGCGAAGTACGTTATAAAGATAATCAGCTAAAAGTCCCCGATTACTTGTCTATCCCTAATGACGGTTACGGCTATGCTTTTATTCACACGCAGTTAGGCCAGCTGCAGTGGGAGTCTCCGTCGGCCAAATTTATTGATCAGCAGTTACATAATCAATTATTGAACACTCAATTACGGACGGGTGAAACTCGTTTTGAGTTCCTCAAAGAAGATAATTTCTACCTTTACCAATATCCCGTGCAATGGGAAACGGATGGGGTTGTTCGTCGGTACTTGTTCTCTCTGCTGGAGCCTGGTGGGACGTTACAAACTCAATTAAACAGTTACCGCACTCATTTATGGGGTTGGCTTTTCGCCGTCACTATTTTGGCATTAATCCTACAAACGTTAGTTACGCGGTGGGGGTTGCAGCCATTAAGTCAGTTGGTAGCTGATTTACATGAGATTGAACGTGGCCAAACGACGCGCTTAGCTGGGCAGTATCCTGAAGAAGTGCAAGGGGTTACTGATAGTTTAAATCATTTGTTACATAGTGAACGAAATCAGCGCGAACGCTATCGTAATACCTTGGGCGATTTGGCTCACAGTCTTAAAACGCCGTTAGCCGTTGTTCGGGGTGCCGGCAATGAAAAGCTCAGTTATGACAGCTATCGGTCGGTTGTTGATGAACAAGTACGCCGGATGGATCAGATCGTTCAATACCAATTAGCTCGAGCGGTTCGCAGCCAAAATAATACAATTGCCCACGCGATTGCCCTGGCTCCTTTAATTCAGCGTATTACGTCAGCGTTGAGTAAGGTTTACCGTGAGAAGAATGTAGAGTATTCGCTTTTGCTGGATGAAACGGCACTCTTTGGCGCTGATGAGCGTGACCTAATGGAGATGTTGGGTAATCTGCTTGAAAACGCTTTCAAGTATTCGCACTCAAAAGTTCGAATTTCCCTCGTGAGAGATGAAGAAGCGGTGCATCTGGAATTAGAAGATGACGGTCCCGGTGTTTCGCCTGAAATGCGTCATATTATTTTGCAGCGCGGAGCGCGAGTAGATACCTCCGCAGCACCAGGGCAAGGTATCGGTCTGGCTGTCGCCGTAGATATATTAAGCAGCTATGATGGGCAGCTCGAAGTGGGAGAGTCCTCACTGGGTGGAGCAAGTTTCAAAATAACCTTACCGGCTGGTTAGGTTATCTCAGGTATTTAAAAAGCACTCAGGCGCAGCCGAGTGCTTTTTGTTTGAACAGAAGAACGTCCCCAGCGCGTAAATCAGGCTTCTATCGGAGAGTTTTAGAGAAGACCTTAGAGTTGCGTTGGAAGTTGTATAGGGCCTGCTTTTTGCTCGGTAGATGCTCGATAGCTATCTCGGCAAAGCCATGCTCAATGAACCAATGCGCTGTTCGAGTCGTTAATACAAATAAAGCATTCAACCCTATCTCTTTCGCTTGCTCTTCTATCGCCGCTAGTAGCATTTCAGCGCGGTCACCACCTTGGTAAGCTTTCGCGATGGCCACACATGCTAGTTCGCCCATCTGAGATTCTTCGTACTGATAGAGCGCAGCGCATCCGATGATGGCGCCATCACGTTCTACCACAAAAAACTGCTCGACTTCCGCTTCTAGTAATTCGCGAGAGCGACGTACCAATATTCCTTTGTCTTCTAAAGGTTTAATTAGCTCGATAATACCACCAACATCGTCAATGGTTGCAGAGCGTACTTGTTCATAAGACTCTTTGATCACCATGGTGCCAGCGCCATCACGGGTATAAAGCTCATCAAGCAGTGCGCCATCATCTTTATAGCTAATAAGGTGGCTGCGGGGAACACCTCCGGCGCAGGCGATGGTTGCCATATAGAGTAGTTTGGACACTTCTGAATGGGCTACGTCAGTACTGTCGAGTTGCTGATGATATTGGCTTAGGAAGCGTTCGGCGGTTTTGGCTAATAATTCTGAGCGTATCTCACCTTTGCTATCGATAATGCCGCTTTCAGCACCGAATAGAATGAGCTTGTCGGCTTGAAGCGCAATAGCCGTTTGAGCGGCGACCTCTTCAACGGAGAGGTTAAAAATTTCTCCTGTAGGTGAAAAGCCCAAGTTTGAAATTAGTACGATATTCCCCATATCTAGTTGGGAGCGAATCCCTTTATGGTCAATACGGCGAACTTCGCCGGTATGACAAAGGTCAACGCCTTCATAGACGCCAACGGGGCGGCCGGTAATAAAGTTACCAGAGACTGCCCTGATCTCAGCGCCATGCATCGGCGTATTCACTAAGCCCATAGATAGTTTGGATTCGAAAATATTACGGATAACACCAATGGATTCCATAACGCAGAAAAGGGACTCGCTCTCCGTAATGCGCATATCATGGTGCAAGCGGGTTTCAAGCCCTCGCTCTTCGAGACGCGCCTCGATTTGAGGGCGAGCGCCATGGACGATGACTAAGCGAATACCTAAGCTCGTCATTAGGGCGATATCATGGATGATATTATCAAAGTTAGGGTCCACAATGGCTTCACCACCCAGCATTAACACAAAGGTTTTACCACGATGTGTATTGATGTAAGGTGATGAGTGGCGGAACCAGTTTACATAGTTTGTAGCAGCCGGATCAGACAACGAGGCTTCCTCTTATTTAATCTGTTCGTTACTGCAGGCAGTAACGTTTAATCATATGGCTCAGTATATCAACGGTAGGGCGTATTTGATCTAGCGCTATATACTCATCGGGCTGGTGGGCTTGGTCAATACTTCCGGGGCCCATCACAATAGTTTCCATGCCGAGTGACTGTAAAAACGGCGCTTCCGTTGCAAAGGCAACCGCTTCAGCGGTATATCCCGTCAGTTTTTCGGCGGTTTGTACCAGTTCTGCATTCGCAGCCGTTTCAAATGAAGGGATGCCGTTAAAAATAGGCGCGCAATCAATAATAACGTCGTGCATCGATTCAAGCGGCTTAACACGCTTGTAAATCCCTTCCCTCAACACCGCCATATCCATGCCGGGTAAAGGGCGTAGGTCATATTCGAGTTCGCATTGGCCGCAGATTCTGTTTGGGTTATCGCCACCGTGTATACAGCCTAAGTTTAGAGTGGGAACATCGACACGAAATGCGCTGTTACGGTAGTTCATTTGTAGTTCTTGTCTAAAGCTAATGAGCTCACCTAACACCTTATGCATAGCCTCTAGCGCGCTAGCGCCCAAGGATGGATCGGATGAGTGACCTGAACGCCCCGTAATCTTGATGCCTTCCATCATAATGCCTTTGTGCATGCGAATGGGGCGTAAGCTCGTGGGTTCTCCAATAATGGCATATCGCGCTTTAGGTTTGCCAGCATCTGCTAACGCTTGAGCACCCGACATCGAGCTTTCTTCATCGGCGGTGGCTAGAATGATTAAAGGTGATTTGAACGGTTGATCAATAAACTGCCGGGCTGCTTCGATGGCGAGCGGAAAAAAACCCTTCATGTCGCAGCTGCCTAATCCGTAAAGACGTTGATCCCGCTCCGTTAGGGTGAACGGGTTGCTTTTCCACTTTTCTTCATTGAACGGCACGGTATCAGTATGACCTGATAAAACGAGGCCACCGGGACCTTGGCCTAGTGTGGCGATTAGGTTGTACTTGCCTGGGTAACCAGGAATTGACATGATTTCTGTTTCAAACCCTAGAGTTGTAAGCCAGGTCTCTAGCAGATCAATAACGGGACGATTGCTCATGTCCCACTCGTCAGCCGTACAGCTAACGGATGGTGTAGCGATGAGTTGTGTGAGCATATCAATCAGACTTGGGATGGATTTAGACATAATAAAAAGCCTGCACAATGTTTTCTCTATTGTGCAGGCTTTCGGTAGGCGGGTCGAGCCCTCCTTATGAGGGCCCCTAACGTTTTTGCTGTATGAAAAGGATTACGTAAATATACCTTTAAACATAAAGAAGAACATAATCGCGAGCAGCGCGCCAGCGGGTAGTGTAACAACCCAGGACACAAAGATAGTTCCGACAACACGTAGATTAAGCGCCGCTAGGCCGCGAGCTAAACCTACACCTAAAACAGCACCCACCAGCGTGTGAGTGGTAGAGATAGGCAGGCCTGTACCTGATGCGACAACTACGGTTGTTGCTGCCGCGAGTGTTGCTGCAAAACCGCGGCTCGGTGTTAGTTCGGTAATGTTGTTACCAATGGTCGCAATGACCTTGTGGCCGTACATCACTAAGCCCGCAACGATCCCAGCGCCCCCGAGTAATAAAATCCATGCAGGCATCGCGGTTTTTTGAGCTACTTCACCACCCGAACTGACAACGCCTACTACTGCAGCTAGCGGTCCTACCGCATTGGCTACGTCGTTGGAGCCGTGGGCAAATGCCATGGCGCAAGCAGTAAACATCATCAATACGCCAAAGACTTTCTCCACACTGGCGAAATGATAGTCTTTATCGGCAGCAGGATCGGCTTTGATTTTTCTCAGCATCAAAATGCCGATAATCATTGTGATAGCCGCAACACCAACAGAAATTAGTGCGCTGTTAGTAAAGCTGATGTCCATACCAATGTGCTTGAGCCCTTTTGTGAAGGTAACCATCGAAATGATAAAACCAACCAAAAAGATATAAACAGGAACATACTTCTTAGAGTTTTCAAATGGCTTGTCGGTATCTAAAATCAGCTTTTGCACACTTCTAAATAAGAAGAAAGCGATGACACCGGCTGTCAGTGGCGAGACTACCCAACTGGCCACAATTTTAGAAACCTTGTCCCAATGTACAGCATCAACTGAGATACCTACCGCGGCAAAACCAACAATCGCGCCGACAATAGAGTGGGTTGTTGAAACAGGCCAGCCATAGTGGGTAGCAATCAGTAGCCATAACCCAGCAGCTAATAAAGCCGATAACATACCAAAAACGAGCAGCTCTGGACTTCCGGATAAAATACCCGGATCGATGATGCCTTTGCGGATCGTTGCGGTCACTGCGCCGCCAGCTAAGTAAGCTCCGGCAAACTCAAATAAGATAGCGATCATGATCGCTTGTTTCATGGTCAGCGCTTTAGAACCTACTGACGTACCCATGGCGTTAGCGACGTCGTTAGCACCGACACCCCACGCCATAAAAAATCCAAACACACATGCAAGTATGACGATGATGTCGCCGTATTGGGCAATGATGCTCATGATAATGCCTTTTGATTGAGATTAGCGAGCTAGCAGAAGCTGTAAACGGCTGCCGACTTGTTGGGCGCGATCGGCTAAATCACCTATACCGCTAATCACCTGATACAGGAAAATAGCATCGATAGGGTGTAGGTCACGTTCAATAGCGAAAAGTTGTGAGCGAATGGTGCGTTCGAACTCGTCATTTTTATGCTCAAGTTGATCGAGCTCTATCAGCATTTTTTCAACGATTTCGACTTCACGGCCGCGAAAACCAGCACTAACGAGCTCGTCTAGTTCAGATAAAGCCGTTACTGCTTGCTCAGAGGTCGCCAATGCCGACTGGACAAATTCAAGCATGATCGGCTGAATGATTTCAGGGATTGGCATTTCTCTGCCTAACATTATCCCTGCAATGTCCTTTGAGCGGTTGGCGATTTTATCTTGCATACGCAGCAATTCAAGCAAATCTGTTCGAGGCACTGGAAGGAAAATACTGTTTGGGAGGTGCTGGCGAACATCCTTTTTCAATCGATCAGCTTCACCCTCCAAGACCGCAATCTGGTGCTGAATTTTGCGGGCGGTTTCCCAATCATCCGCGATAACGGCATTAAAGAAGGGGATCAGCTGTTTTGCACAGGCCTGTGCCTTTACGATATGTTCTTGCATGGGTTTGAACGGCGAGCGTGCAAACATCTGCATAATCGGATTGTTAGTAATCATAACTAAAACCTGTTGAGGATTGAGTTTGCGCGCCAGTATAAGGGCGAGATACCTGTATTTGTAGTAAAAATATCATCTAATTGTAACTAAATGTTAAAAAACATCCTGTCTGTTAATTTTACATTGTAATAGGAATGAATAGAGTGGCTAATGAAACAGAAATAAAACTGGTGTTTCCAGAAGATAAACTTGAGCAAGTACAATCGGTTAGCTGTCTTAGACTCGATGATTTTAAGGGACGGCATCACTTGGTTAACCGTTACTTTGATACACCCGATTTGGTGTTGACTCAGCACAAGGTGGCACTGCGTATTCGGGAGCAAGACGACAAAATTATTCAGACGGTTAAAACGCGCGGGAAAAGCGTCAATGGTCTACACCAGCGGGGTGAGTGGGAATGGTTTCTCACAGGGCCGCACTTAGATCTCACTTTGTTAGCGGCAGCTGAGTGGCCCGAGGCATTGCCCGTTGACGAGATCAAAGAGCGGCTTCTACCTATTTTCAATACTAACTTTGACCGCTGCATATGGTGGGTCACGATTAATGAGACCCAAATAGAGGTTGCTCTTGACCAAGGTTCGGTTAACTATCAGCCAAAAGAAGGTACTTTATTACAAGACCCTATTTGCGAGCTAGAATTAGAGCTGAAGTCAGGGAGTCTTGACGATTTACTTTCGCTTCAACAACAGTTAGAGGCCGCGCTACCTTTCTTACAACCTAGCGATATAAGTAAAGCGGAGCGGGGTTATCGTTTGTTTCATCAGGCCAATAATGGCTAATCTGGATGCGCTGCATATCACGCCTATGTGTCAGCGCTAGCGTAACAATAGTTTGCCAGATATATAAAGAACATAAGAAGAGAGATATGAAACCAAATCTGTCCATTGTTCCGAATTCTTTACATGGTTTAGCTGAAAAGCAGTGGGAAAAATTAACGCCGTTATTAGCCGAGGTTGAGTCTCGCTGGCCCACGAGTCGTTATGATGAGTTGCTTGCGGTCACTGTGGGTAGTGACTTTGTTGTAGAACAGCTGATGAGACACCCCGAGTGGGGGACTTCACTATGTAGTGTTCAACAGCTTGATACTTGCCAGTCAGAAGATGGCTACAAGGACATGACTGATCAAGCACTAGCGAACATCACTGATGAGTCGTCGTTACTTTCTGCTCTTCGTTTTCTTCGGCAGCAGGCGATGGTGCGTTTAATTTGGCGTGATTTAACCCGCAAAGCGTCCATGCAGCAAACGGTAATGGAGCTAAGCTGGATGGCGGACGCTCTAATCGATGGCGCGCTGAGGGTTCTGTATCAACAGGCATGCGAACGATGGGGTACTCCCATGCATGTCTGTGACACAACAGGTGAAAAGCAACAGCAGCACATGGTTGTATTAGGTATGGGTAAGCTTGGAGCGCATGAGCTAAACCTTTCTTCTGACATTGATTTGATTTTTACATTCCCCGAAAAAGGTCAAACGGAGGGCGCTAAGCGAACCTTAGAGAATCAGGAGTTTTTTATTCGTTTAGGCCAGAAGCTCATCCATGCTCTGGATACAATGAATGGAGAAGGCTTTGTTTTTCGTGTTGATATGCGGTTGAGGCCTTTTGGTTCCGCAAGCCCATTAGCTCTCAGCTTTGCTGCGATGGAACATTATTATCAGGATCAAGGGCGGGAGTGGGAGCGTTACGCCATGATCAAAGCGCGTGTGGTCGCCGGCGATAAAGAGCAGGGTGCAAATTTGATGGCGATGTTAAAGCCTTTCGTCTACCGCAAATATCTCGATTTTGGTGCGTTTGAATCATTGCGCGAAATGAAAGAAATGATTAACCGCGAAGTGCGCCGTAAAGGGATGGAGTTGAACGTTAAGCTCGGGCCGGGTGGTATTCGCGAAGTTGAGTTTATCGCTCAAGCCTTTCAGCTTATAAGGGGAGGGCGTGATAGCCGATTACAGCAGCGTGAGCTTTTATCTATCCTGCCTTTATTACCGGAACTATCAGATGTGACACCAGAAGCGGTTAATGAGTTGGTCGCTGCGTATACCTTCTTACGTAATGCGGAGCATGCCATCCAAGCGATAGCGGATAAACAAACACAAGAGCTACCTGTCGACGATCTAGGAAAAGCTCGGCTTGCGTATAGCATGGGGTTTGAAACGTGGGAGTTGTTTAGTGAGCAATTACAGCAACAAAGAGCGTTAGTTCGGGCACATTTTGAAGATGTGATTGCACCGACTAAACCTGCAATAACAGAGAACATAGCGCACTCAAAGGGTAATGATTGGTTAGCTTTATGGAATGGGCATTTAGATGAGAGCGAGTCGCTTGATCTGCTGACTGAAAAACAGTTTGATGATCCTGAAACAGCGCTGAAGTTGATCAGTGAATTACGTGATTCGCGAACGGTACAAGTGCTGCAGCCTGGTGGCTTAGAACGGCTTAAACGCGTATTCCCTTTATTGTTTGACGAAGTCAGTTGTGTGGATAATCCGACGGCTACGCTAGGCCGGATTATGATGCTGATCAACGCCATTCTTCGGCGTTCGGCGTATTTGGTTTTATTGCATGAAAACCCGGCCGCTTTACATCAGTTGGTTAAGTTGTGCTCCAGCAGTGCTTGGTTTGCTGAGCAGCTTGCGAAAAAACCAGTGTTGCTTGATGAGCTTATTGATCCTCGTACTTTGTATGCCCCGCCGGATAAAGCGGCCTTGGAAAGTGAGCTTCGTCAACAACTGTTGCGCATCCCTGAAGATGATGTAGAGCAGCTTATGGAATCATTACGTTACTTCAAAAGCGCGCATTTATTGCGTGTAGCGGCAGCAGATATCACCGGGGTTTTACCGTTAATGCGGGTGAGTGATTATTTGACGTGGTTAGCCGAGGTGATTATCAGTAGTGTATTTGATATTGCGTGGCGAATGATGCGTGAAAAACACGGTCAGCCGATGAAAACTGCCGGAGTCCCCGCCGACCCAAATTTTATTATCGTAGGCTATGGAAAACTAGGTGGGATAGAACTGTCTTATGGCTCTGATTTAGATCTCGTTTTTATCCATGATTGTGAAGCCGATCTTATGACAGACGGCGCAAAGCCTATCGCTAATTCGGTATTCTTTACCCGGCTTGGTCAGCGCATGATCCATATTCTGAATACCTTCACTGCGGGTGGGCAGTTATATGAAGTCGATATGCGTCTGCGACCATCAGGTAACTCTGGGTTGTTAGTCAGCTCGTTAAACGCATTTGGCGAATATCAAAATAAAAGTGCTTGGACATGGGAGCATCAAGCCTTGGTGCGTGCGCGTGTGATAGCCGGGTCAGGCGCATTAGCGGTCGCTTTTAATCAGTTGCGCCGAAGTATATTGGCGAAGCCGCGTGATACTGCCGTATTGCAAAAAGAAGTCATCGAGATGCGCCAAAAGATGCGTACGCACTTAGGCTCATCCACTCAAGATGTAGAGGATGGTTTATTTAATTTGAAGCAAGATGAAGGCGGTATTGTTGATATCGAATTCCTTGTTCAATACCTTGTTCTGCAAAAGGCGGCGTCACATCCGGTTTTGTGTGACTACTCTGATAATATTCGACTGCTAGAAGCATTGCAGAGAGAATGTATAGTGTCGGAAAATGAAGCTCATACGTTACAGGAAGCTTACAAACGTTACAGGGCTATAGGTCATCGGCTCGCGTTGCAGGAGCGCTCTAAAGCCATGAATGATGAAGAAATGACAGAGTTGAGAGCATCAGTGACAGCGATCTGGCAGCGAGTTTTGATATCGAGCAACATTGACAGTTAGCGGAGAATGAAAGTCTTAGGTGCTCGTGGGTTTAATGACCAATTAGCACCTAAGGTTGGGTCTTGTGAAAGGCTTATACGTGAGTTAACCAGCCGTATTTATCTTCGCTGTGACCCCATTGAATATCGTTCAATACTTTGCGCAACTTTAGTGTTGTCTCACCAATACCGCCGTTACCAATACTGATTTCTTTTCCGTTGTGGATAAAGGTGCCTACGGGTGTTAATACAGCAGCGGTTCCAGAAAGTGCCGCTTCGCAATGAGGCTTTACTGCTCGTTCTAATAGTTCATCTACCGTGATATCACGTTCAGATATGCGCATGCCCATATCACGAGCAATAGTCAGTATGGAATCACGAGTGACGCCATGTAGGAAGCTTTCATCGAGCGCTTTGGTAATGATTTCATCGCCATCAATTAATAGGAAGTTGGCAGCGCCAGTCTCTTGTACGTCACCATTCGGACAGAATAAAATCTGATCAGCTTGTACTTCTGCGCGTGCTCTCATTATGGGAAGTAAAGCGCTGGCATAGTTGCCGCCGCTTTTAATCATACCCATATGCGCTGAGCAGCGGGAGCCGTTTTCTTCGATTAGTACGCGAAGCGCGGCAACGCCACCGGCAAAGTAATCGCCTACCGGAGAGACAAGTATGTATTGGCACGATGTAAGAGAAGGGGCCGCTGCCTTGCCTATTGCCGCTTCGGTTCCTATGTGAGTAGGACGAATATATAACGACCCTGGTGCTTCAGGTACGTCAGAGGCGAAGCGACGTACCGTATCAAGAATCATGTCGCGGGTCGTACTCTTATTAATAGCAGGCAGCGCTAGTAGTTGGCTGCTTTGCTCAAAGCGGTCTAGGTTTTTGTCCATGCGGAAAATCTTGACCGTGCCGTCGGCATGGCGGAAGGCTTTTAGGCCCTCAAAGCAGGAGCTTGAGTAATGTAGAACATGGGCACCTGGGTGAAGCTGAAGGCTGTCGCTTGCGACGAGTTCTGGAGTGCTCCAGCTAGAACCGTCAAACCATGAAATTGCCATTTCTGGCATAAATACTGTACCGAACGCAGCCATGCGAACTCCTAAATATGAATAGTATAAATATGACGAGCCGTTATTTGCGCAGTCGTGAGCATAAACTGATAAAACTGAGCTTGGCGTAGCAGTATGACTCGAGAGATTAAATTGTAATCACCCTGTTGCGAAAATGGAATTGTTTGCTGGCGCTTGGGGGGAATAATCTGTTTCTTTTTTAGTGTGTTGGTTATCTGGAGTATGATAAACGGAAATAAACTGAGACGGTCAAATCTTTGTGGCAGATATTTTGATTATTAGTGATGGCAAACCAGGGCATTTTAACCAAAGTGCAGGCTTGGCTGATGCGCTCATTCGGCTTCATCCACATTTACGTGTTGATACTCAGCCACCTATTGACATGTTTGGGGTTATCTCCTTATTTATCCGCTCGTTTTTTTGTCGTTCGTTAGCGCATCAAAAAAAGCCATTGGTTATTATTGCAGCGGGCCATCGTACGCATTGGGCTTTATTGGCGCTCGGTCGTTTTTTTAATGCGAAAACCGTTGTTTTAATGAAGCCTTCTTTACCTATGAGGTGGTTTGGTCTTTGCATTCTGCCTGAGCATGACGTGCAAGCAGGTAAAACATATCCAACTAATATGATCAGCACAAAAGGTGCTTTAAATCGGGTTGTGGCGGGCAAAAAAACCGAAGGCACAAAACTTATCTTGATCGGTGGGCCAGCGAAACATTTTCAATGGGATAACGACAACGTTCTGGATCAGCTTTCGAGCTTGTTTCGTAAGAGCCCACAGGCTAAATGGGTTGTAGCAACCTCCCGTAGAACGCCACCGTCTTTTGTTAGCGCTTTTCAACAATTAGGTTTTCCTGCTTCCTTAGTGCTAGCCGAAAGTACTAACAGAGACTGGTTACCAGAAGTATTAGCTAAGACGGAAACGTGTTGGGTTACAGAAGACAGCGTTTCGATGATTTATGAAGCGCTTACGGCGGGTTGTCAGGTTGGCGTGATTAATTTGAAACCTTTAACAAATAGCCGAGTTGTGGGGGGGCTTAGTCGCTTGAAGCAGGAAGGTTTGATAGCATCGTCGGTTAATGATGAGCCTAAGGCGGGGGCATTGAGTTTTGCCGAAGCCGACCGCAGCGCTGAAATTATATCAGGTTACGGCTGGCTCTAACCTAACATTGTTAACGAGCTATTTTCTGATAAAAATTAATGTACTGTTCAATAATTCGCTTTTTAGAGTAGTGTGACGTGTATTCTAGAGAAGCGCCACTTATCAGCTCTTGCTTGAGATCGTCACTGTTTAATACGTCGTTAATTGCTTTTGCTAAGGCTGCTGCATCATCGATGGGGGTTATTAGTCCGGTTTCGCCATGAGTGATCGCCTCGCCGGGACCTTGAGAGTTTGTGGCTACAATCGGGCATTCGTGCGCCCAAGACTCCATCACAATGGATCCCAAACCTTCATGCCTAGAAGGGCATACAAACAAGTCGGCTGTTTTCATTAATGTCGTTACATCATCACGCCAACCTAAAAACCTAACGCGTTGATCCAGTCCGAGTTTTGAACATAATGCTTTAAGGTTTGCCTCTTCAGGACCTGCGCCTGCTAGCCATAATGTGGCCGTTGGAATGTTTTTTAGGCTGTGTAATAACGTATCAAAGCCCTTATTCGTATGGAGTCGACCAGCTGCTAAAATGATAGGGTTATCTGCAGGCGTATTAAAACTGTCCCTTGGAAGTGCTGTGACAGGTGTTTCGTCCGCAAAATTTGGGATATGGACAATCTTATCTTTAGGGAAGCCGCCATCAATCATGTGTTGGCAGATGCCTTTGCTAATACCAACCCAGTAGTCAGAGTGTTTATAGTATTTGAGATTGTAATAATGGCCTAGGCGGTTTACTAAAATGTATTTGCTCGAGTTAGGGGTGGAACCGCTGGCACGACTCATCCATGTCATGACTATTTCTGGTTCAAAAGCGTTGAGAGCTTTCTTGAAACGGTAGGCTCCTAACAGGTCTAGCTTGCCACCAAAGGAGAACCCCTGGGCGTCTACGCCGTTGCCTCTTAAGGCATCTAAGCGGTGCTGGTGGTTACGTATAAACGCTTTTTCGTGTAGCTCTGGTTGCTCATTTAAACCGCTGACTAAGCGCACAAAAAAGTTTTCGGCGCCGCCATTAGCTGCACCCGCGAGTACTTGAGCTACTTTGATTGGATTCGAGGCCATGTTGATTACATCTCGTTTTTTACTGTTATATGACGAACGTTAGCCATCACGGAAAGTTAGACGTGTTGCTTGAGTTGCGCCCCTTACAAAGATAGGCGCATTACCTCATTGAGCCGTCTAAGTGGATGTCCCGCGCCCATACGTAATCATGACTAAATGCGGTTTGAGTGGCGGCTTCGACAATATATTGTGCATATAATTTTGAGTTCATTTCTTGATGGAAGAACGTGCGAGCTCGGCTTGCCCAGTAGCGGCGTTTAGCGTCGTCGTGTTGGAATTCAAGAATTTTCGACTTTAAATCGTCCTCGTTCGCGAAATATACAAGGCTTTCTTCTGGCATAAGTGTGTCGAATCGAGGGGATTCGTGGGTAAATTGTAAGATGCCATTCCCTGCTAGTTGAGCCATGCGAGCGGATGAATACCAATACATT
>Ga0115007_10001409_pt1 | contig 15526 bp, 10 predicted proteins | sample ArcOceMetagenome_2_FD_87166 | JGI IMG/M metagenome (GOLD analysis project Ga0115007, IMG submission 87166) | Marine eukaryotic phytoplankton communities from Arctic Ocean - Arctic Ocean ARC135M Metagenome | ecosystem: Environmental > Aquatic > Marine > Oceanic | place: Arctic Ocean | collected... | reverse complement strand
AAATAACTTAAATAGAATGTGTTTAACTTAACGTTTGACTAAACGACTGCTTGACGTGGCTGATAACTAATATTGCTTGAGGTTGAACGGATTCAACGTATTTGAATATTGTATTTCTCAGCCAGCAACAATCACTGTCACCTCCACGGATTTGGCAGATTTCCCAATTGAGATTTCCCTCCGATTCGACTGCCCGTGCAAGACGATGGAAACATGGAGAGGTTCTATTAAATAAACTGTATTCTTGCGACATGGAAAACAAAAACAAGGCAATGAAAAGTTGCCGTCTGCTTGTTTGTCTATTCTGTTTGTACAACGATGATTGCAAAGAAACACCCACAAAGACCTCTTGCAATAAAAGTGCCAAATTGCGGAAGGGGATTTGGTCAGAGATTTGGTTGGTTTTCACGCCGACACACAAAAAAAAGGACAGGTTGAAACAACAACACGGACCACCGCCGTTCCAAACACCCGACCACCACCACCATGCCACCCAAACGAAAAAAGGTCGATTCACGCGTACGTACACTGATCGAAAATGGGGTGAAACAAAACCATCGCTCTTTCTTTGTTGTCGTTGGCGATCGTGGTCGCGAACAAATTCCCAACCTTCACTACGTCCTCAACAAGGCTTCGGCCAAACGACGGGCCACCGCGTTGTGGTGTTACAAGAACGAATTGGGGTTTTCCACGCACCGGCAAAAAAGAGCGCGCGAAATCAAGAAACTCATTCAACGTGGGTTGTACGACCCGTCGAAAGAAGATCCTTTTGAATTGTTTGTGGCGAGCACTAAAATACGATGGTGTTATTACAAAGATACCAAATCGATCTTGGGCAGTACGGTCAGTTTGTTGGTCTTGCAAGATTTTGAAGCAATCACACCCAATCTTTTGGCTCGAGCCGTGGAGTGCGTCGAGGGTGGTGGCATTGTCGTTCTCCTGTTACGGACGATGAAATCCTTGAAACAATTGTACACCATGGCGATGGACGTGCACAGTCGTTTTCGTACTTCGGCACACCAAGATTTAGTCCCCAGATTCAATGAACGGTTTATTTTATCCTTGACACGCTGTCATAGTTGTTTGGTGGTCGACGACGAACTCAACGTGCTGCCCGTGTCTCGCCATGCGTCTCAATTGACCCCCATTTCAATGTCCGATGCCCAAGCACTGGGCAACGGTGAATCCGACGAAGAGTTGCGCAATTTAAAAATGTCGTTGGCCGAAACACAACCCGTCGGCATCTTGGTCGACCAAGCAAAAACATTGGATCAAGCCCAGGCCATCATGACATTCATTGACGCCATTTCCGAAAAAACATTGCGAAGCACGGTGGCGTTGACGGCGGCACGTGGTCGTGGTAAATCAGCGGCATTGGGCATCGCCATTGCCGGTTCCATCGCCTACGGTTACAGCAATGTGTTTGTCACTGCACCTTCGCCCGAAAATTTAAACACCGTGTTTCAATTTATATTTAAAGGCTTTGATGCTTTGAAGTACAAAGAACATTTGGATTACGAAGTGGTGCAATCCACCAATCCAGAATTCAACAAAGCAGTGGTCAGGGTCAATATCTTCAAAGATCATCGTCAAACCATTCAGTACATTCATCCTTCGGACCACGAACGTTTGTCACAGGCGGAATTGTTGGTGGTGGACGAAGCGGCCGCCATTCCTTTGCCCTTGGTACGCAAGTTGCTGGGCAATTATTTGGTCTTCATGTCCTCGACGATCAATGGCTACGAAGGTACTGGACGTTCGTTGTCTTTGAAATTGTTGTCCAAATTAAGGGAACAACAAGGAGCACACAATTACAGCATGGCCAATGCCTCTACGTTTCAAAGTGGCAAGAAAGAATTCAACGCCAAAAAAAGAGTGGACGACATCAGTGCGGGCGGTGGTCGCACGTTGCGGGAATTGACATTGCAAACCCCGATTCGTTACTCCAGTGGGGATGGTGTGGAGACTTGGTTGCATGAATTGTTGTGTTTAGATGCCACCAGTGCTGAATCGATGTCTCGATTGTCCTTGACAAAAGGATGCCCACATCCTTCCGAATGTGAATTGTACTGCGTCAACCGCGATGCATTGTTTTCGTACCACAAAGTAAGTGATGCAACTGCAGCGGTCGTGGTCGTTTTTTGTTGGGTGTTGGGTGTTGGGTGCTGCTGTTGTTGTTGTTGTTTGGCCTGGCACTCGTGTCTTCACATGTCTCCACATGTCTGACTCATTCTCTTTCCTTCCTTTTTGTTGTTGCTGCACTTTTCCCCCAGGTCAGCGAAGCATTTTTGCAACGCATGATGGCGTTGTACGTGGCTTCGCATTATAAAAATTCACCCAACGATCTGTTGCTGCTGTCGGACGCCCCCGCGCATCGTTTGTTTGTGTTGTTGGGGCCAACCAACAAGGAAGGAGAACTGCCGGACGTCCTGTGTGTGGTGCAAGTCGCGTTGGAGGGAGCCATCAATCAAGAACAAGTGCAAGCTGAATTGAGTCGAGGCAAAACCAGTGCCGGTGATTTGATACCGTGGACATTGACACAACAATACCAAGACCATGATTTCGCGAGTTTGACAGGTGGTCGAGTCGTGCGCATTGCCACACACCCCGACGTCATGTCCATGGGTTACGGGTCCCGCGCGATTGATTTGTTGACCAAATATTACCAGGGAGAAGTGGTGGATGTCGACGACGACGACGACGCGGCCTCTTCCTCGAAAAGACGTGCGGGAATCCCGGCCCACGACAGTGAAGAAAGTTACGTGGGGTTGAACAAAGAGAAATTGGGACCAAGAAAACACATGCCACCGTTGTTGGAAGCACTGCACGAACGTCCAGCGGAACGTTTGCATTATTTAGGAGTGAGTTATGGATTGACTTCTAAATTGTACAAATTTTGGAAACGAAAAAAATTCAGCCCCGTGTATTTGCGACAAACACCCAACGATTTGACTGGAGAATTCTCTTGCATCATGTTGCGTCCATTGAAAACGGACGACATGTTGGTCGCCCCCGAAACAGGGTGGTTGTGGAGTTACCGTCAAGATTTCATGAAAAGATTTGTACATTTATTAAGTTCCGCGTTTCGTCAAGTGCCCGTGGATACATCTTTGAGTGTGTTGGATAAAAAAAGCATCGACCAGTACCGACAAAATCAGTCGAAAAGTAGTAGTAGTAGCAGCAGCAGCAGCAGCAGCAGCAGTAGCAGTGATGTTGTCGGCAAGTTGTCCGCGCAGCAATTGGAAATGTTTCTCAGTACACGGGATTTGAAGCGGTTGGAAGCGTATGCACGCAATATGGTGGACAACCATATGGTAAGTGCACGGTTGTGGTTTGTTTTGGTTGTGGTTTGTTTTGGTTGTGGTTTGTCTCCAATTTACTGAACACCCCCTTGCCCCCCTTCCCCCCTTCCCATCCGCATGGTGGCCCATGGTGTTTGTTTTTGGTTGTTGCAGGTACGTGATTTGATACCAACCGTGGCTCATCTGTTCTTTTTTGGTCGGTTGGGACCTGAATTGAGATTGTCGCAATTGCAATGTGCCATTTTATTGGGGATGGGTTTACAATCAAAGACGATTGATCAATTGGCCAAGGAAACGACATTGCCGGCCGGGCAGTTGTTGGCCATGTTTAACAAGAGTGTGCGTAAAATCAGTAAATGTTTGCAGAAAATTTTTGAAGACGAGGCTGCACGTGAAGTCGATCATTCGTTGAATCAAGCAAAAAGCAAATCCAAAAACAAATTGAAAAAATTGAAAAGCAACCACAAACAAACGTTGGCCAATGATTTGCAAGAAGGTGCGGCCGTGGCCCAACGCCAACAAGAGGACGATTTGATGATGAAAAGTGTGCCAGAAGAATTTATGGAATACGCCGTGCCAGAGGGGATTGAAGAGGTGTTGGCCTCTCGAAAAAGTAAAAAATTAGGAGGTGGTGTCAATGTAGGATCGGTGTCGGTCAAAAGAAAAAGAGACGAGATGGCGGAAGAGGAACAGGCGAAGAAATTGAAATTGGCCGCCGCCGCCGCGGAGAACAAAAAGAGGAGAAACAAAAAGAAAAAATTGAAGAAAAAGGCGCGGGATAAAGAGAAAAAGTAGATGAGAACACGAGGGATTCCACTAAGAATGGGTACACCGGGTACACATCATAATTATATTTAGAAATCGATCAAAGGGTGACCTCGTACGAATGTGATTCACGTTGGAGTTGTTATTATTAAAAATTACTAATTATATAAACTACCCGGTAGATACCCGATACCCTCTTGGCTCTCCTGTTCGCTCGATGTACCAGGTACTACTGTGGTACCTGGTATTAATACCAGGGCATGGCATCCTGATGGCATCCATGGTCAAGTTGTCAATCTACAATGATGTTCTCAGATTCTCAGATCCTGTGTAAAAATCGCTTGCCCGGACGAATCACCTCCGAACACTAAACGTTGCTGCTGCGTGTGGAAGTCACCGAAAATGAACATAACCGACCTTGTACAAGCCCGACAAGAACATCGAAGTAACAAACGCTATTTAGAAGCAGATGCCATACGCGCAGAACTGCTTCAGATGGGAGTTGTCGTGTTTGACAACACTTCCTCCACCACCCCCACCACCACCCCTACCACCACAGTGCCAACAAACACAACAGGCTGGATGAAAATACAACCCCACACCACACCGTGGCAAAAATGCATGGTTTGGAGTCACCGTCAACTCAGTTACTGCCCGCAAACTCGTATGCACAACGAATGGTTTTGTGAACACCATTGCAACAAAGGAGGACTGTCCGGTCGCGTGCCATGTCCGTTGGACCCTCGACACCACCTCAAACCTGCCAAAGTGCACGCTCATTTGTCAGTCTGTGAAAGTAAACCAGGTTGCACACATGCAACCACCACCACAAGCAATACTACCACCGCCACCACCGCCACCACCGCCACCACCGCCACCACCGCTACTACCGACACCGCAACCACCGCTGCAGCGGCGGCGGCTGAAATCACAAGAAAAATTCATGATGGGCAAACGTTGGATGAATTGAAAATGTTAATTGACACAGCATTGTTGTCTTTAAACGCATTGGATGCCACCACTGGCACGCTAATACCTTTGCCCAAAGAATACGCTGCCCCCACCACCGCAAACAACGCCACTGTTCAAGGCGTTCGTAAAAAGAAAGAAATACCTCAACACGCATCCATTGTCGAACATCTATTGGCCGCCGGATCAAAACACATGACGTGCCAATGGGACAACACGGACCACATAGTTGCCATTGAATGTTGTGCCGGACGTGGTGGCCTGTCTCAGTACCTTCAACAAAGAGTACATCGCATCCAATCCCTATCGCCCATCGATTGTTATTACATGATTGATCGTTGTGTTCGTAGAAAATGTGTGGACCAGGGAATGCGAATGTACGGCGGGAATGGGAAAGGCAGCAGTGCAAGTGCAAGTGCAAGTGCAAGTGCAAGTGCAAGTGCAAGTGCAAGTGCAAGTGCAAGTACGGAAAGTGCGACGACGAAAGTGGAACGTCTTGTGATGGACATGTCTTCGTTGGTACCAATGTCCTTGGTCGAACCAAAGCACACAACTCAATTGTGGATGTATGGCAAACATTTATGCGGTGCCGCAACAGATTTGACATTGAAAGCCTCGCACTGTTGTGCTCCGGTGTCTCAGCCTCGGGAAGAAGAAGAGACCACCACAGAGAAAGGAGACTCTGTTCAAATTGTGTTATGCATGGCCATGTGCTGCCATCATTTATGTACATGGAAAGATCTCGTGGGCCAACACACATTGCTCAATGAATTCAACATCGATGAAAAGACCTTTCAGGTGATCAAACGTTTGTGTACTTTTTACACCAAAGGTCCTTCGACCAGCAAAAAGAAAACGAAAAAAAAGAAGAACAAAAAGACAACCACAAAACCCATGTCAGAAAAAGGACGGTTGGCTTGTGTACGGCATGAACTTGGGATTAAATGCAAACGTCTGATCAATGAATGCCGAAGAAAAGAAATGTTTGAAACGCACGAGTGGGTCGAATTAAAATTAGTGGAATACGTCGATTCAAACATAACACCAGAAAACCAATTGTTGATCGGTGTACGGCACAACACCACGGAATCCAGGACAACAACAAACCCACCGCAACAACCCCCCACACTTCCCCCACGCAAACGACGTCGTACGGCGGTTGCGCGGTCTTCCACTGCATCGTTGGCCTCTTTGTCTGTTCTGTCCTTGTCCACTTCCATCTTCTTTTTTGCCTGCATTCTTCTTTGCACGTGCCCTTGCTGGTGTGCTTTTGCGGCCAACGTACCCGACGAACCACCCATTCAATCCATGCCCTCCTCTTCTGCCACGTACGTTCCACCCAATGCCCCACCAGCAAGACCTGAATTGGACAAAGACAATTACGTCGTACCACCCAGTGACACACCTGAAATTCCACGAACAATGATGGAGACGGGTGTGGATGGGATTGGTGTTGACATTCAAGTTGGGATGTTGGTCATCCGTGGGCCAGATTGGAGATATGGACGGCAAGACGGGGGGAGTGTGGACGGTGACAGAGGAAAAAAAAGAGATGCCAGAAACGACAAGAAACAAAGAATTGGAAAAGTGGTTGAAATTCGACAATGGATCACGAATTTCAATGGCACGGACGGCACGACTTCGGGTGAACCGGTCACAGTGCCGGGATCAGTTCGTGTTCAATGGTTGGGAAGCAAACAAGTCAATGTGTATCGGTACGGTGCTGAAAACAAATGGGACGTCCGAGTCATTGATCAAATGATACACGATGTGAATTGGGACAGTGTGATGGATGAAATGGCCGACGATTACCGTTTGCCCAGTCAAAGGAAATCATTGCACGACAGTATTACGACAAGTCCGGAAGATTTAGTTGTATTGAAAGCCATGTACAACGAAATGAATGGTTACCGATGGCGTGCCAAAGTGGGTTGGGTGGATCGATTTGGTCCACCAAAAAGAAACACAAAGAACAAGACGAACAAGAACACCACGACGTTGAACGACAGAAAGGCACTGGAGAACGACGACACCGAAGAACAAAAAGAGAAGGAAGCAGCAGAAACCATGCTCAGTGATCCCTGCCGTGACCATTGGTCGGGCATTACTTGCAACACCAAATCCAAACCCGCACGTGTTTTTGCCATTGATTTGTCCAACAATGGGTTGTCGGGAACCTTGCCACGCAACATGGGCAACATGACGTATTTGAAAACAATTGCATTGTCGAACAATCGTCTGACTGGGACATTACCTGACACGTTGGGGGGTTGTGCGATGTTGGAATATTTGAGTATGGAAATCAATCGATTGGAGGGATCTATACCCCGATCGTTTGGTCGATTGAGTGGTTTGAAATGGTTGAGCGTGTACAACAATCAGTTGTCGGGCACGGTGCCACGTGAACTTTTAAGATTGCCTTCGTTGACACATGTGTTCATTCAACAAAACAGATTGTCGGGTGAGCGGCCTGTGTTTGCCAACAAGTTGGAAAGTTACCAATACCATCAAAACCAATTTGTGTTTTCATCCAAAAGGGATTTGTGAAACGAGTTTTCAAAGGAGTACTGGACATTTATTTGGCAAAACAATATAAATAAATACAACATTTATTTGTAGCGTGCATTGACTCTCGGGTGTACATGTACGGGTACTTTGTACACACACAAAGTACAAGGTACAACACTACAGGTACATGTATACCTTACTCGACAGGAACTACATTTGACCATGCACTGAACTCCACGGCGAAGCAGAAGAAACACCGCTGCCGGCATTGGTATTATTTTCTTTGTTGTCGACCTTTTCTTTTTCTTGATGCTGCATCTGTGCTATTTTCATAGAAAGATCGTTCTTTCTTCGTGTGCAATCCTTCGATAATTGTTCAAGTTCATTGCTGTCACTGTCACCCGAAGAAGAAGAAGAAGTAATGGCATGAACGATGGATTCATTGGTAAAGATATAGCTGTTCAGGGCCACACGATAAGCAGTGGCACGACCAGGATGATGGCTCGCCATACGATCGGCATATTTTTCCAATTCCAACGCGGATTGGAAAGATTGTTGCAATTCATCGCTGCATTTGTTATCCTCTTGATCTACGGAAGGCACCATACGTGTACTGTTTCTTTCACTTTCACCCTCACCCTCTCCGCTCTCATCGTGTGTTGTTGTCGGTGATGGAACACTTTCCGCTCGAGCATAGACGATCCCATTTTTTTCATTTTCAAGACGTTGGCGTGTCACACAATGAATACGTTCTTTACCAAGTGGTGCTGCTCGTCCACCATTGTAGTTGTACCAAGCAGAACATAATTTACACACCTTGCTTTTTTTCTGTTTCACGTTGTTGATTCGAATTTCGTCACCAATGCACGTGTCTTTGTGAACAAAAGCGGTGTAGCGACCTCTGGTGGAACGTCGGCGGGGTCGGCGTTGCGAGATGTGTTGACCTTGTAACGTCACCGCTGTGACGGCTTGGTCGTGGTAAAAAAAAGAAGAGGACAGGCCTTCTGCATGCCAATTGTTAGTCTCACCGTTGTACGTAATGCCCAATGTTTTCATATGATTGACTGTTTCGCAACCGCCTTTGCAAAGGTGTCGATTGCTCTGAGCAACGAATGCACCGTTGCAACAGGCACAGAGGCTGTCATCTGGTTCTTCGTCACTTTTACAAAACAATATACCCATTCTTTTCGTTCATGGGAAAGAAGTGTTCAGCAGAAGAATAGTATTAATAGTACTTAAGCCTACAAGGAATCGAAAAACTAGAAAATTAATTTTTCAAAAACCAGCCGACACTAGTGTCGCACTGTTTACAGCGCGGGTTCTAAGGCAAAACTATCTATCTATCTATCTATTTAGTGTCGCACTGTGCTTTCGTCCAGCCCACTAACTTTCATTGGATCAACTTTCCACCAATGTACCACCTTGACTACGGACATGTCATCGACATCAACAACACTTCTTCACCGTTCAACACCTTACGTTGCATTAATTATTCTCCTCCGGCAGAAACGTATCGCAAGGAAGAACTTCAAAAAATGGTTACATTTCCCGACCAACGAACTGCCGAACTCATCATCGCGATTACCATGTACAATGAATCTCCAGAAGATTTGAAAAGGACAATGCAAGGTATCGTGGAAAACCTAGTTGATTTACAATCCACAAATACCATTGAATCCCCAAAAATAACCATTGCACTGGTAAGCGACGGTGCTGACAAAGTCAACCCAAAAACAGAAGCATGGTTAGAAAAGCATGGATACTTCGACCCCAACCACAAACATTATTTGGAAGAAGGACAAACAGCAACAATGTCTTTTTTTTCAACCAGTAAACATATTCCGTTGACGGTCACCGAAGCCAACCCAGTGGGTGGCAGTATTGAATTGCGTTTCATCTATTTGTTGAAACGAAAAAACGCAAAGAAACTTGATAGTCACTCGTGGATTCTCGAAGGTTTGGCACCCATCCTTGAGTCAAAGTATGTCGTGTTCCTCGACACAGGCACCAGTCCAAAATTCAACGCCATTCGGATGCTCATTAACGAAATGAAAAATGATACCGACGTGGCCGGTGTCTGTGGTGAAATCACCATTGAATCTCCTTACAAACGAGCTTTGGAATCGGCAAGTCCCGTTATTTTGGCACAACACTTTGAATACAAAATGGCCAATGCGCTTGACAAATCGTTCGAGAGCTTGTTTGGATTTGTGTCGGTCCTACCTGGTGCCTTTTGTGCTTTTCAAATGGGACCTTGGGTTCGTGAACGTGGCATTAATATCGACACAGGACCGCTCAGTGGCCGACCTATTGCGCAATATTTGTTACCTCTTACACGAAAACAACATGATGGTTACGATTCGTTGGGTCCTTTCAATAAGAATATGTATCTTGCCGAAGACCGCATTCTCTGTTTCGAATTGGTCTGTAAAAATCAAAACATATTGAGGTATGTGAAAGGTGCCGTCGCTGAAACCGATCCAATGGATAGTTTATCGTCATTGATATCGCAACGTCGCAGATGGTTGAATGGTAGCCTATTTGCCAAATGTGAGGACAAATTTGTTGACGTTGTTGTTGTTGTTGTTGTTGTAGTTCTACCAGTATTGATGACATCTCTCAAAACTGATGATCATTTCCTCCACCATTGAACAGTGTACGCGTTTAAAAACTTCAGCAAACTACTCAACCAATCAACGCACGGTGCATCAACAAAAGTTTTGTTCACATTGCAATTCTTGTATTATTTCGTTCAATTAGTAATGGATTGGTTCTGCGTGTCATTTTTCTTCATTCAATTTCGTATCGCGACGGATTTGTTTTTAAAAAGCAGTACTGCAGCAACAGCAACAGCAACAGCAACAGCAACGAATCCTTCCATGGGCGATCCATCCATTTCATTCAGTTTGCAAGGCGTCTCCTATGGTTTGCAATTCTTATACATTGCTGTCATCTTGCTTCTCGTCTTGTTGTCTTTGTCCAGCAAAACAAAGGACTCCATTTGGCCCCATCGTGTGGCTTTTCTTGTGTTTGGTTTTTTTTCTTTCGAAACAATCATATTAACATCGTGGTACATACTTTCTGGCACAAGCTTGTTATTAAAGATGGCATTAATTACTTCTTTTTCAACGTATTTTGTGGTTGGTTTGATCCATGGAGAATTGCATCACGTGGTATTGACCATATTGCCGTATTTGTTTGCTTTGCCAAGCTTCATCAACATCTTTCAGATATATTCCATGGGCAACCTTGACGATGTCAGTTGGGGCACACGCCCAGAAACACCGGACGAATGCAGCAACAGGACGTATGGTAGTAGCGCGGCAGCGCAACCAATCGCCGTACGAAATGGGTATTCAAACGTAAATGATTTTATCGGTGCATTGAACGAAGGCACAGACAATGAACATGTCTCCACCAACGGTGGTTGCTGCAGCTGTTTCAACAACAGTGCCACTGAAAGTAGTTTATTGCATCGACCAAACCTTGAGGCCGCCCACCAAGTACGTCTTACGAATTTCAAATTGAAAACGATGGCCTTGTGGTTGTTTAGCAATTTGATTTTAGTGTTGGTTACCAGTACGTCGTACGAATTGGTTCCACAAAGAGACTTTATGGGTTTCATCATGGCGGTATTGTTTGCATCGATGGTTGTTCGTTTGATTGGAAGTGTATTCTATGCGTGCCAAAGATACAAAGCAAACACCAGTCCTTGGTGGTCGTGCTGTGTTCGTAAGTCGCAATAAGTCGGGACATCGAGTCGTACGTAGTGTACACAGAGGTGTGTACTACACCTTACTCTAGACAACCTTAATTACAATAAAAAGTTTCCCACACACACATGTTGAATGTACAGTACAGGTAGTACACGAAAGAGAAGATTATTGTACATTTATTTTATTGTCGACTGTTCAATCTTCTCTTCTTCCCGGGCCTTTGCCCACTACTTTTTCCACCTCTGCCACCACCTCTGCCACCACCTCTGCCACCACCTCTGCCACCACTTGCACCACCTCTGCCACCACCACCACGATTGAACGAACGTTTGCCAAAGTTTCCCGCATCATCGGCGGATTCATTGTTTTTTTTACTTCGACCTCCTTTTCGGCCACCTGCACCGTACCCGTACTTGGCGTCCTTGACCGATCGGGTATTACTTTTTTTAAAACCACCATCACTGTAACCTTTTTCTTTCCGATCATACACCCACCCCCCATCTTTTTGTCGTTGTTTTGCGTCCTTGGTTTCTCTTTCCAATTGAATGTCAAATTGTTGATGACCACTGTCCATGTCACCTTCATTATTTTTGTTCCCCCTTTGTTTACGAATTTGTTTGATGGCGTCCAACGTGGCACGTTTTTCCGCGGCTTTCGCCACTTGTTTTTCATGTTGCAATTGTTTGCCAAATTTCTTTTGTTCTTGATTCTTTTTTCGTTGTTCGAACGCGGCCATTTTCTTTTGTTCAAAAAGCAAAGAGTCACGAATCCTTTGCATGTGGCCATCGGACTTGACCATCTCGGCGTAGTAGTCGTCCGGACGCAAATACGGAACTTTTTGACGGTCCAATGTTTGTCTGGCAATGGCCACGGAAGCTTGTGCTTGTTGGTAAAAAGCTGTTTCACGCTTCAAATCGTCGTGGATTTCTTGCTGGGCAAGTACGTCGGACAGTGCCATGGCAGAGACGACGGCCAGTTTTTGTCGAAACGGCAAATCGAGCTCGATGTCTTCTAATTTCGATTCCAACCCCGCTTTGTCGTAGGTGGTCGACGTGGGTCCCGCGGTGGAAGAACCCGGATGCTGATGTGTGGTGGAGGAGGAAGAGGACGAGGTTCCGGTTTGTGCGGCTGCAAAGTCCGCGTCGGTCATGCCAGTGAGGGAACCACCCAATGCTGCAATTTCAGCACGTAATTCGGCGTCTTCGGCTTCTTGTGCGGCAATGGCGGCTTCGTCTTCTTTCGCCAAAGCTTCCGCACGGGTCTTCTTTTTCTTTCCCATGGTATGTTTGGGGTGGAGGGTGTTACGGGTGGGTGTACTGGATATGAAGGAAAACTTTTCACGCGAATTACGACACACCATTCGATTCTTTACTAGGGTTCCCAGGGGTTCCCAGGGGTTCTCTTGGGCAAACTATTTGGCTGTTTAAGAAATCAACCCTGACAAATTTATCGCGATAACAACCGCAAAGAGTCGATCATCATATGGTAAATAATGCACCTCTTCCACCACTTGCAAACCAACAAAACCACCAGACAACCTCGAAGTGTATCAACATTCAATCCCCCTTTTTTAAGACAACCACCACAGGATTTTCATGGTTGATCCGTCCAATCCCACAATGTTCAATTTAACGACGCAGAAAAAATAGACAACCAACTGTATTATCCAAAGCATTTTCGTGGCCCAGGCACCCAAAGAACCCCACAAACAGACCCCCGTACCCCCGATGCAGCACGCGTTTAATGTCAAACCTGGCACCTCCGTCATGGCGCGACCGCCCTTTCAACCCCCGACCACCCCCCAATTTTTTTTTTACCTCGCCTCTCTCGTCATCTTCCTCAACAATCCTATTCAAAAAATATATATAACTAACCCTTTGTATTTTTCTTTTTTTACCCACCTTTCTTGCAACGAACTCATTCTTCAGTCTCGCCGTACACCAAATCGTCGTGGAGGAGGACAAAAGACCATTGAAAGACCTGGTCTCAGTGAAGAAGAAATCGAAGAAATTCGTGAAGCTTTTAATCTGTTTGATACCGACGGTTCAGGCACGATTGACCCTAAAGAATTGAAAGCAGCCATGCAATCCTTGGGTTTTGAAGCCAAAAACCAAACCATTTATCAAATGATTGGCGACATCGACAAAGATGGCTCCGGTTCCATTGATTTTGAAGAATTTTTGGACATGATGACCGCCAAAATGAGTGACAAAGACAGTCGTGAAGACATCATGAAAGTCTTTAATTTATTTGATGATGATCAAACCTCTAAAATTTCATTACGCAATTTGAAACGTGTCGCCAAAGAATTGGGCGAAACCATGACCGACGCGGAATTGTTGGAAATGATCGAACGTGCGGACAATGATCAAGACGGTGAAATTAATTTTGAAGAATTTTACGCAATCATGACCAAGAAAACGTTCAATTAATTGTGGTAAATCCCTTCAACGACCCCTTCAATTGCAATGAAACCGCTTCAATTTTTTTTCGTATTTCCTGCCACGTGTTTTGAGTGAATTGTTCTTCGTTTGATGATAATAAAAAACGAACCAATGACAAACAAACACGGGGTTGAGTGAGTTGCCAAAAAGACAGTGAGAGAGAGAAAAAAAAAAAATAAAAAAATACCGAAGTGGATTTGTCAATCAATTGTCGGCGATATGTCTTTTCGTGTTAGAGTCGAAGTATAATATAAATATAAATACCAGTTCTTTTTATATACATGTGTCTATTGTGGATATTTATTGTTGATGTTGATTGTTGTGCCACTTCTTTTTTAATACCTGGTACCAAAGACCAAAGACCCACCGGACCCACCGCCCAATCTCAAAACGTGGGGCCTTCCCTATGTTGTTGCAGCATCACTGATGCCCAATTCATTCATGCTCAACCGCCGGTCTTTGTTTTTATCCAATGTTCTAAACTTTGCCATAATCGTATCAATATCTTGTTGCTCCACATTCCATTGACCATTCACCAGTTGCCATGCTAAAAAATCAAACCTCGAAATGGACCCGTCGTTGTCGTCGTCTATGGTTTTGAACAAAGTTGGGTCAATCTTCCGATTCAAGACTCTTTTCCTGATGGCTAAAATTTTCGAACTCAATTTCCAATCAATGATGTCACTGACGGCTTTGCCCAAACTCAACGTACTGAACCCCAACCACACTACCGCAAACAATTTCGTTCCTGGATTCATCACATGTGCATCCCCATACCCGACGGTAGTGATACTGATGCACACATAATACAACGCTTTGGTAAAGGTCCACCCCTCCGCCAAAGAATAGACCAACATGCCAAGGCAACCCAAAAAGACACAGGTGCTCAGAGAAATGACGACACGCCAATCGCGCTGCGACAAACCACATTTGCCGGGCAAAGTGACGCCGTCGTCGTTGTCCAACGTACTGGCGAGCAAACGTTCTTGCTTGTCCAAAATGTTCGAGACAAAAAAGGACAGACCAATGGACACAAACAGGATGCCAAACAGGACAAAGACACACGTGAAGAGTTCACTCCCATAATCGTCGGCCGCTGGATGAAAATCACCGTACCCCACGGTGGTGAGCGTGACCATTGTGAAGTACAGACTGTCGATCCAAGTGACGTTCTTGATGGTAGTGACGTTGTTGACGATGGTGGTGGCTTCTCCCTGCAGTGGGCAAATCCAACAATAGAAAATTGTACCCACCAAGATGTAGGTGAACAAGCCACACGCCGATTTTCGAAAGAAAGTGGCTTCCGATTTTTGTTCCTGCTCTTTGGATTCCAAGGAATCATTGGCGTCGTCCCAGTGGTCGGTGAGGTCCGCAAACCGCATCGCACCCGTACCAAAGGAGATGCCGTCGGTGTTGTCAAGGAGAGAAGTGTTCTCCATTCTGTCAGTGGACGCAAAGGATGTAATGATGCACTGTGAGGCACTCTGACGGCAACTCTGACGGCAACTCGGCAAACAAGACGACACAAGTGGGTAAATGTCACGTTTGAAGACATCTCAAAACGATTGGACGATTTGCTTCACTTTCACATGAACAACGTGTTCCGTTTCACCAGACTCCGGCGACTGGCACAGGCCACCGTCGTGGGCGAACGTGGGAACATTCTGTCTTATGCTCCACCTCCTGCCAAAACATTTCTCGAAAAAGTACACAGAAAGAAAGTGAAACCCTTTCAAAAAGGAGACAACAAAACAGGCAATTTTCTCATAGACAATGCTGGTAAATTTGGTTTGACAGGGTTTTTAAGCCTCTGCTTTTATTT
>Ga0115007_10001408_pt1 | contig 15527 bp, 26 predicted proteins | sample ArcOceMetagenome_2_FD_87166 | JGI IMG/M metagenome (GOLD analysis project Ga0115007, IMG submission 87166) | Marine eukaryotic phytoplankton communities from Arctic Ocean - Arctic Ocean ARC135M Metagenome | ecosystem: Environmental > Aquatic > Marine > Oceanic | place: Arctic Ocean | collected... | reverse complement strand
CACAAAGACAGCCTCCGATGCACGATTCTAAGCGATTGCAGCAGCAGAAGGTCGGCCTAGTTTGGGTACTAACAGCGTGATACGCACCAACTCCAAGGTCATGGATGAAAACATAACCTATACTGGCAACGAGAACGGATCGTCCGTGGGGCCTATTACTGTGGCATCAGGTAGGGTAATTACAGTAGCATCTGGAAGTACGTGGGTGGTCTTATGAGTACAGTCAAAGCAAACGATATAACAAACGTCACGGGTGGTATTCCTACTGTGAAGTCACAGCAGTTAATACCTACGGCTTGGGTCAATTTTAATGGCACAGGTACAGTTGCCATACGAGATTCTGAGGGCGTGAGCAGTTTGGTAGACACTGCTACAGGTTCTTACACAGTAAATTTTACTACTAACTGTGCAAATACTAACTATGTTGCTCTTTGTAACTCAGGAAATGAAAATACAGGAACAACAAATGTTCACAGAATGAATTGCTTCAATAGACAAGTTAGTAATTTTAAAATAGAGAACTTTGATGGGGCAGTCAGTGCTAGTTCTTTACCATTGTTAGACCGATTGGCTATTGACGTATTAGTAATGGGAGGCCAATCATAATGTCTACAATAAAAGTAGGTACGCTCCTAGCAGCAGACGGCAGCACAACGACTCAGCCGAGCATACCAGCGTTAGACAAGCGTATGGCAAAGGCTTGGGTTAACTTCAATGGTACGGGTACTGTAGCCATAAGAGATGATTATGGTGTATCAAGTATTACAGATATACAAGCTGGTCAATACGTGGTGAATTTTACAACTTCTATGTCTGATGCTAATTATATGGTAAGTGCCACTGCTGGTAATAACGATTCAACATATACTGAAGACGATGAATCAGATCATGGCGCGCATACTGGGTTAAGAACTACAAATGGTTGCAGGGTATTTGAATTTGACCACGATACTGGTGGAACAGGACAAGATGCTAATTACATTGGCGTACTTGTATTTGGCTCATAACTAAGGAACAAACTAATGAAAATTATATATCAAGAAGCAGACGGAAATGTTTGCGTAATAACACCAGCAGCGAACTGTTCCTTAACTGATTCAGAGACTGCTTTAAAAGACGTACCAACGGGCTTGAAGTTTAAGATTGTGGACGACTCAGTAGTACCTTCAGACAGGACATTTCGTAACGCATGGGCAGTTGATGAGGCTACGTTAACGGATGGGGTAGGTGCATGAGTAGCATAATTAGAGGTGATGATAATCTTGACTCGGCTACTGCGGGTGCTGGTGGTTCAAATAGCTTTATAGCTAAATTAGCTAGCACTCAAAGCACATCACAGAACACTTGGACAAAAATGAATATGTCTAATGAAGCTGTTGATGTAGGTAATAATTATGCCAACTCTCGTTATACAGTTCCAGAATCAGGTGTTTATTTTGTAAGCATAAGTGTTGTAGTCCCTAGCATGACTTCTGCTGCTGACCAAGCCTATGTAAGAGTATTTGTAAATGGCTCTCAATCAGGTGTAAGCGATACCACAGAAACACTAACTGGAAGTGCCGCTGGTGGCAACAATTTGCAATGTCAAATGGTTGGCTTAATGTCATTAACAGCAGGTCAATACATTGAAGCATACATTTACCAATCAGGGGGAACCCGTGTATTACCAGTAGTCGGTAATTCTTTTTCGGGCTTTAGGCTTTCTTAGGAGTGAAGATGATTACAGCACAAGGATTAAAACAATTGGGATATACACCCGAAGTAGATTTTTCACTACAGAATGATGGCGGTGATACATATATAAAGTCTTGGATTTCTAGTGATGCTCAACCCACAGATGAAGCTATTGAAGCAGCCGAAGCTGTATGGCAAGCAGCCTACGATGCCCAAGCATACGCACGTTCACGCAAGGCAGCCTACGACTTACTCAACCAATTTGAAATGCAATTCGATGATGCTGCTAACGGCACTACCACTTGGATTGACGCAATCAATGCAATTAAACAGGAGTTTCCTAAGTGATAAATATCGACATGAACAAGGCAAAGGCAATTGCACATGGCGCTCGTAGAGCAGCACGAAACGCAGCCTTTGCACCACTAGACATCAAAGCAACTATACCTGCGGAGAGTGAAGCAGCCGAAGCAGCCCGTGCAACCATTCGCACTACCGATGCAGCATTGCAAGTAAGCATGGATGCAGCCTCAGATGCAGATGCACTAAAGGCTTTGATGCCAGCAGGAGAATAGCCCATGACCAAGGCAAGAGAGTTATCTAATTTTGCATTAGACGATGTACCTACTATTCCCAGTTTTGCAGTAGGTGGGACTGTTTCAGAGTATGTTTCAAGTGGAACTACATACAGAGTTCACACTTTCCTTGCAACATCAAAGCTTGCCTTTACTGGAAGTATAGCCTGTGACTACATGATTGTAGGCGGTGGCGGTGGTTCTGCACCTGCTGAGGGTTCTGCTGGTTCTACTGGTGGTGGCGGTGCTGGTGGTATGGTTGTCGCAACCTCACAAACAATAACATCTGGAAACTATGCAGTTGTAGTTGGTGCTGGTGGCGCAGCAGGTGCTAGTATTTACGCAGCAGGTGCAAATGGTGGTAATAGTTCCTTCAACGCACACACAGGGACAGGCGGTGGTGGTGGCCCAGACTATGGTACACATGGTGCTGCTGGTGGTTCAGGTGCTGGTGGTTCAGAAAATCAAACGACAGCAGGGGCATCTAACCAAGCATCTTATTCTGGGGTTACAAACGTATCAGGGTTTGGTAATGGCGGTGGTTCTGGTGGCTCATATCCTAATGGTGGTTCGGGTGGTGGCGGTGGTGCTAATGCTGCTGGTAGTGGTAATGGTGGTGCTGGTGGTGCTGGCAAGACAAACGCATTTAGAACAGGGTCTAACGTAACCTATGCGGCTGGTGGTACTGGTGTAGAAGGTAACGTAAATGGTGTTGCTGGTGCTGCGAACACAGGTAATGGCGCTGGAGGTGTTTCAACGTCCTCTGGACATAACAATAATGCTGCTGCTGGCGGCTCTGGAATTGTAGTTATTAGATATGCCGTTTCATAATAAACAAGAGAGGCTATAGTATGACCATAGAGTACAGAGGTGAGAAGTTCTCTGGTTACAACAGCCCTAAGCGTACACCTAAACACGCTACAAAGTCACACGTAGTACTCGCCAAAGAAGGATCTACCATTAAGATGATTCGCTTTGGTGAGCAAGGGGCTAGTACAGCAGGTAAGCCCAAGGCAGGTGAGAGTGATAAGATGAAAGCCAAGCGTAAGTCATTCAAGGCTAGGCATGGTAAGAACATTGCTAAGGGTAAGATGTCAGCAGCATTCTGGGCTAACAAATCAAAATGGTGAGGAGTAAGTAATGTCATTATATGGAAACATAAACAAAAGAAAGAAAGCTGGTACTAGTAGAACTAAAGCAAAGTCCACTGTATCTCCAAAGGCTTACAAGAATATGAAGAAAGGATTTAAGAAGTGAAAGATGTTAAGCACTACTTAAAGAATGGTACAGAGTACAAAGGTAAGACGCACAAGCATACGTCAGGTAGAGTTATGACAGGTGCAAAGCATACTCCTTCTAGTAAACCTCTAACCCATAAGAAAGCTAAGAAGTAATGTGGTCAATAATCCTTGCAACAATGTTAGCCAATGGTGAGCCTCAAGTTCCATTGATCATGTCTAGTTACAGTACGTTTAATAATTGTAGAAAAGAGTTATTACGTGTAGCTAAGATAGGAGGGTATGAACCTGTTCTTAGTCCAATGGTAGGGTATGCAGTGGTTAAAGTGGAAGATGATAAAACTAGCACAGCATTCTGTGTAAAGAATATGCAGAGTATATAATGTGGTCTACTGTATCGGAAGTCTATCCCACCTACTTCAGTCCCTCACAGGCTCCACAAGGCTCTGTGCTGGTCGCTGAACCACAAGTAATACGTAGCTATGACTATAGACCAATACAGCCTCAGAAGCCACCATACGAGCTTACAGAGGATTACTACTCAAAGAGGTTATGGGTATGTTAGCTGAGTTAGCCATTGCCAATGCTGCCTTTGCAGTTATTAAAACTACTCTTGCTAATGGTAAAGAGATTGCTGATGCTGGATCTTCATTAACTAAATACTTTGGTGCAAGCCAAGCTATAGAGCAAAAGGCTAAATTAGGAACTGGTGATGTACTAGCTGCCTACCAAGCAAAACAGGCTATAGAGCGGCAAGAAAAAGAACTTGAGTGGATGCTAAACAAGCAGTCTATTCAGGGCTATTATAAGTATTGCCAGTTTAGAGATGAGTTTTTTAGGAAACAAAAAGCTTTAGCAGTTAAACAAAGAGTAAGAGCTAAGAAGATAAAGAGTAACGTAGAGACAGGGTTTTTAGTAACACTATTAACTGTTCTTTTCCTAGCAGCATTCGTTGGTATGTTAATTTATATAAAAGGGAATTTGTAAATGAATGATCGAGAGTTAACACAAGCAGAGAAGAATGAGATAGCTGAGTTAGCAGCAGACAAAGCTTATGAAAGGTTCTACCTTGCTGTAGGTAAGTCAGTTATCAAGAAGATAATGTGGATCATTGGTGCTACTGCTGTAGCTTGTTGGTTATATTTTAATGGGGATATATGATGGGCTTTGAGTTAGGAAAGAATAGTATTAACAACATGGCAGGAATAGATGATCGACTCATTGATATTGCAGAACTCGCTATCACGCTTAGTCCTATTGACTTTGGCATTCCCTCTTCTGGTGGGCTTCGCAGCACTGAAGACCAAGCTGCATTGTATACCTCTGGCAAATCTAAGTGTGATGGACGAACTAACAAATCATATCACCAAACAGGGAAAGCCATTGATGTGTATGGTTATGTTGACGGAAAGGCAAGTTGGGACACCCTTCACCTTACCACAATCGCCACTGCTATGCTGCAATCATCCGCACAACTAGGGTATGAATTGAAATGGGGTGGGCTGTGGAAGAGTTGGCAGGACATGCCTCACTTTGAGTTGAGGGATTAACATGGGATGGCTCTCAGGATTACTCAGCCCTATAGCAAGTCTAGGCAACACTTACTTAGAAGGTAAGAACCAAGTAGCCAAGGCTAAGTCAGCAGCAGCTATTGTAGGCATACAAGCAGACGCAGATGTTAAGACAGCAGGAGCTAGGGCAGCAAACAAACTAGCTGATGATGGTCAGACACAGGACTTTAACTTAGATCTAGTAGCAATGAAGCAGATGGATAAGTCCCTGCTCGATGAGGTAATGATTGCCCTTCTGCTAGTTCCTATTGCAGCTTCTTTCCTTGGTTATCAAGAAGAAGTAACAGCAGCCTTTGAATCATTTGCAGTAATGCCAGAGTGGTATCAGTACTTAGTCATTGGTGTGTACGTTGTTAAGTTTGGTATGCGTGGTTTGTTAACTAAACTAGTCTCAGGAAAGTTAGGTAGTTTAAAACTAAAATAGTAGTCTATTTACTTTTGATTAAAAATATGGTATAATATATGAATTACTTAAATGCAGTAAACAAAGTTCTAAAGCGTTTACGAGAGCGTCCTGTCACATCAGTCTCTGATACTGAATACAGTGAACTCATTGGAATGTTTATTAATGATGCTAAACTTGAAGTAGAAGAAGCTTGGAACTGGTCAGCCCTCAGACAATCTCTAACTGTTACAACCACTAGTGATGTGTTTAACTACGAGTTAAATGGTACACAGAATAATGTTAGTGTTCTTTATGTAACCAACGTCACCTCTAATGCTTTCATGCAGTATCAATCTGCTGCTTGGTTTGATGACAAGTTTCTTTCAGCAACAGTTGCAACAGGAACACCTTCCAACTATTCTTTTAATGGTGTTAGTACTGATGGAGATACTCTAGTAGATATTTATCCTAAGCCTGATGGTGTTTATACATTACGATTTAACGTGGTTGCTAGGACAGCAGACCTTGAAGCAGATGCTGATAAGTTTAATGTACCTTCTCATCCAGTAGTTATGTTGGCCTATGCTAAAGCTATTGAAGAGCGTGGTGAAGATAATGCTCAGACAGGTAACACAGCATTCGCAAATGCACGAGCACTACTGAATGATGCTATCCAACTCGATGGTAACAAACATCCCGAAGAACTGATCTGGACTAGCTAATGACAAAGCAATTACTCTCAACATCAATTGCAGCCCCAGGTTTTTTTGGTTTAAACACACAGGAAAGTAGTATTACTTTAGCCAGTGGTTATGCCTTAGAAGCTACGAACTGCGTCATTGATAAGTCTGGACGATTAGGATCTAGAGAAGGTTGGATAGATAGGACTACAGCGAGTACTGCTGTTAACCTTAAAGGACGACATGAGTTTGTAAACAACGCAGGGGTATCAGAGTTCATATCATTTGGTGATAACAAAGTATACTCAGGCCTAGCTACACTATCAGACATAACAAACTCTGCCGCTATCTCAGCAGACAACTGGCAGTGTGCTACTTTAAGTAACAGAGTGTATATGTTCCAACGAGGCCATCATCCATTAGTAAGAGAATCAGGTGCTGCTCTACAAAGGATTGATGCTGCTACCAATGCTGCTGGGACTCCACCTCAAGCTAATGCAGTGGTGTCTGCTTATGGTAGGTTATGGGCTGCTGACATTACAGGTGACAATCATACTGTGTACTGGTCAGACTTAGTTCTTAATCATGGTGGTGGTATTAGATGGACAGGTGGTACTAGTGGTAATCTAGATATAGCTACATCATTCACTAAGGGTGGAGACTCTATCACTGCCTTGGCTGCATTCAACGGCTATCTAGTTATCTTCTGTAAAAACTCTATTGTTATTTATCAGGACTCAGACACAAGTAATAATCAAAGCTACTTAGTACCTACAGATTTAAGACTAGTAGAAGTTATACATGGCGTAGGTTGTGTTGCTCGTGACTCAGTACAGAACACAGGTGCTGATATTCTATTCTTATCTAAATCAGGACTACGTTCATTAAGTCGAGTAATACAAGAGAAGTCTGCTCCTATTGGTGACTTGTCTGTTAATGTTCGTGACGAGATTACAGCACTAGAAGCTACAGAACCTGTTGAGAATATCAAGAGTGTATACTCTCCAGAACATGCTTTCTATTTATTAAGTTTTCCTACTAGCCAGCAGATCTACTGCTTTGATATGCGAGGTAAGCTAGAGAATGGAGCAGCAAGGACTACTCGATGGGCTGGTCTATCTCATAGGGGAATGATAAGCACTACTGATGGACGATTATTGTTTGGCCAAACTACAGGCATAGCTGAGTACAGTGGTTACCTTGATGATGACGAAACATATCGTATGCTTTACTACACAAACTACTTTGACTTTGAGCAGCCCACTACAGTTAAGATACTGAAGAGTGTGGGCATCACATTGATAGGTGGTTCTGGTCAGGCGTTTACAGTTAAGGCTGGTATTGATTACTCAGATGAGTACAGGTCTTACAATGCTACAGTTAAACAGACTGCTCTATCTGAATACAATGTTGGTGAGTATAACATTGCTGAGTATACAGGTGGTGGAGGCACTGATCGAGTTAAGCTATCCATTGGAGGTAGTGGTTCAGTAGTTCAATTAGGTTTTGAAACAGAAATTAGTGGCAATGAAGTTTCTATTCAGAAATTTGATTTATATATTAAAACAGGCAGGGTCATATAATGAGTAACTATACAAAGTCCACAAACTTTGCAACTAAAGATTCCTTGTCAGCAGGTAATGCTCTCAAGCGTGTTAAAGGTGCAGAGATAGATGATGAATTTAATTCCTTAGCTACAGCAATAGCTACTAAGGCTAACTCAAACAACACAGCTTTAACTGGTGCTCCTACTGCACCTACTGCATCGTCTGGTACTAGTACTACACAGATAGCTACTACAGCTTTTGCTCAAGGAGCAGGATTTGTAGCAGGTACTGTTATGGTGTTCCATCAAGCTGCTGCCCCTACAGGGTGGACTAAGGTTACCACTCACAATGATAAAGCATTACGTGTAGTGTCTGGTAATGGCGGGGGTAGTGGAGGTAGTACTGCATTTAGTTCTGCTTTTACTCACACTCATGCAGACAACTTTAGTGTAAACAACCATACGATTACTGTTTCTCAGATGCCCTCACACACTCACGGATGGACTGGTTCATATGGTACTGCTGACGCAGATGGAAGTAGTGATCGTAGCTCAGGTGCTGGTGCGAGTAACTCTTATCCAATAGTTACTAAGCTAGAATATCAAGGTGGTAACGCAGGACACAATCACGGGCTATCTGGTTCAGTAACTAGCCAGACTATTGCTCCCCACTATGTTGATGTGATCATTTGTTCAAAGAATTAAAATATGAAAATTGTATTAACCTGTCCTCTAGGACATACGTGTGAGAAAGCAGTTGATGGGTACATTGAAAGGTGTGCTTGGTACACTAACATCAAAGGTAAAGACCCACAGTCTGAGGAGATCATTGATCAATGGAAATGTGCTATGACTTGGCAGCCAATTCTTTTAGTAGAGAATGCTCAAACAAATCGTGGACAGACACAAGCTTTAGAATCGTTTAGGAATGAAGTTGTAACAGGACAACAGATTCTTGATCATAACAAACTAATTTCAAATAGAGGTACAGTATAATGTGGGGACAGATTGCAGCAGCAGTAGCACCATCATTAATAGGTGGGTTATTAGGTAACAAAGGAGCTAATGCAGCATCACAAGGTGCTCAACAAGCTTCTCAAATGCAGATAGATGCAGCTAACAAAGCATACGAAGGGGGTACATATAAACCATATGGTGTTACCTCTGGACTAGGCTCTTCTCAGTTTAACAATGGTCAGGCTAGTTTCTCACTAGATCCTCGATACCAACAAGCACAGAACCAGATGCAGGGACTAGGACAACAAGCCTACACTGCTGCTGGTGGTGACTATGGTCAACTAGCTAATCAGTTCTACAACCAACAGCGTGAGATGGGTGCTGGTAGTCGTAATGCTGAAGCACTAGCACTAGGTGGTTCTATGTTTGGCTCTGGTCGAACTGGTCTAATGTCTAGCGGAGATGCTCTAGGGTTCACTGGTGGTGGCATGATGTCTCCTGATGGTACTGGATTTGCTCAGGCATTTGCACAGCAAGACTCAGCAGATCGTTACAATGCACAGCAACAAGCACAGCAGCAAAGGGAAAGAGACATTAATATTGGTAACAGTATGTTCAATCAGTCTATGGGTCTTGATGCAGCAGGTATGGAGCAGCAAAAACTAGGTGGCATGTTAGGATCACAGCAATCACAAGCTAATAATGCTGCTGGTGGTAACTTAGTCTCTGGTATGGGTGGTGGTGCAGAGTCTAGGCAGAACCAAGGTCTAGCACAAGCTGGTAAGTACACAGGTATTGGTAATGCACTAGGTAATATTGGTTGGGATAAGATAGGCGATCAGGTTGGTGGCATGTTTAATCCTGTAAGTGACTCAGATGTAGTCAATGCTTATGCTGGTAACATGAGTAGAGGTGGTGGACATCCTTCTATGGGTGGTTATTCAAACAATGGATACACCCCTATGCCTTACCTAACAAGTAATCAAGGCATGGGTGCTAACTACACTGGACGGAACTACTAGGAGAATATTATGGCTAGTGATGTAATGAGTTTATTTGGTTTAAATCCTAATGCTTTACAACAGCAAAGGACTAATGATGCAGTGACACAAGCTTCTGCAATGAATCCTTTCTTTGCTGCTGGTGCTGCTGGTGGTGCGCTCATGGGACAAAGTGTTAACTCTGCCCTTGGTCTACAGACACCAGAGATGGCACAAGCAGAGGGTGTACAGGAGAGCTTAGAGGGTGCTGACTTAACTACTCCAGAAGGTATGCGAGATGCAGCTAGTAAGTTAATGCAAGCTGGTGATTATGCTACAGCTATGGACTTGTACTCAAGGGCGAGTAGTATGGTAGCAGCAGAGCCTACGCCTGTGGCTGCTAAGAATAGCACTACAACTGGAACAGCTAACTACACTTTAAGTGATGACTCACAAGTACTAGGGGCTGTTAGAAATGGAGATCTTATGTACTTGTCGGAAGAAGGCTGGAGGCCTATGCCCTCTGGTGCTCAAAAGACTGTTGCAGAAGTGAGACCTAAAGATTCTGATACTGATCAAGGATCACTAGGGGATTCGTACACTCTACAAATGGCTGAAGACTTAATAGTAAAAGCAGGACATACAGGTACTACAGGTATTACAAATACATTTACAGATGATTTAAGTGCTATTGATTCTCGTGCTATGGCTAATTGGATAACAGGAGAAGTGTCTCGACTTAGAGAAAAAGCTGGTGGTGGTCTTTCTCAGAATGATGCGGTAGCTGCGGCTTTAGCAACGGCAGAACTAGGTATAGAGGGAGAAGGAGGATTTAATACTAAGGTGTGGAACCCACCTAAATCTTCTACTTCTTCAACAGGTAAACCAATACTACTATCAACTTCTGCTCAATCATACGTGAACCAAACTAAATAGAAGGTAGTGTAATGGCACAAGAATATACAGAAGAACAGGCAATGGGTGCTATAAAGAATGCTCATGCTGCTGGTGATAATGCTGCTGTTAATGAATGGGCGGCTTACCTTGATAAGATGAAAGGCATTACTTCTGAGGCTGCTCCTCAAGAACAGGTTGAGCCTGAGAAGGAAGAGACATTTGGTAGGGGATTCGTAGAGACTAAGAGCATGGTTCAGAATCTTAGTGACATAGTAGGCGCAGCTACTGGTATATCTCCTAAGTTAACCTATAGAGATGAGGATGGTTATGGTCTTGGTTACAGTTCAACAGAAGAACAATATGGTGAGGACTTTGGAGACTTATCTTTTGATGAACGAAGAGTACGGATCAATGAACGTGATGCTGCTGAGGTAGAGAGGCAGTATCCTAACCAAACAGGTAGTACATTCGGTAGTATAACAGGTGCTGTTACTGACCCTTCTATAGCCCTTCCTATAGGTCAGACTTATAAAGCTATGGCTATAACTTCTGGAGCATTAGGAGGAGTGTATAGTGCCTCTGGTCAGATTATGGAAAAAGGTGAGGTAGATCCTTTAGAACTTGGAGCACATGTTGTAGTAGCTGCTGTTGCTGCGCCTGTTTTGGGGTATGGTATTGCTAAAGCTGGTGAGAAAATATCAGCTAAGATGCTACCAAGGCAGATAAATAAATCTAACAAGTTAATGGATGATCTAAATCAAAATATAGAACATGCTTTTGCTACTGCTCCTGATGCTTCTAAAATGACTAGAGCACAGGCACTAGATATAGCATCCAAGAAGTTAAAACTGTCTCAAGAACAGATAGATAAGGCATCTAAATTATCTCAAGTAAGAGTAAGGTATCCTGTTAAGGCAAAGGCTATGGAGATGCAAGCTGCTCATAAAGAAGCAGGTATGTTATCTCAGTATGTTGAGAGTATCTCTTCACGTATAGGAACAATATCCCAGCCTGTATTACAAGTTATGCGTAGGCTTGAGAAAGACTTATTAAAGAACACTCAGGCTAGAAAGAATCTAGTCTCTCCTTTAGACAAAGCTCTTAACGTATATGATCCTCCTGCTCGTAAAGTAATTGATGATCTCCTGTTAAATGGGGACTACAAAGCTGCCTCAAAATTAATGAACAGAGGAGGTAAGGCAGAACTGTCTAAAGTTCAGAAGTTAATGAAACAAGATACTGCCCGATTAAAATTAATATATGGAAAATCGTTTGATCCGAAACGAAATTACTTCCCTCGTAAGGTTAAGGATTATCAAGGTCTTCTTGCTGCTATAGGACGAAAGAGTTCCTCTGCTCAGTCTTCTTTAGAGGCAGCAGTTATAAAGCTTCTTGAAAAAGAAGGTGTTAAAGACATATCTCAATTATCTGATGATGCTTTGACTAAGGCTGTGATGCAATCCACTAACAAAGCATTCCCTAAAGTAGCTGGAGGTAAGGGAATTACATCTAAGAGAAGTCTCCAAGATGTTCCCCCTCAGTTGACCCAGTTCTATGAGAACTCAAGTGTGGCTATGCTTAAATACATTGAATCTTCTACTAGGTTATTTGAGAAGACTAAGGTCTTAGGTAAGGGGCAGGGTAAAGTACCAGATAAAAATGCTTTATTGTTTAGGACTATAGCAGATGAATTAAAGTCAGGTAAGCTAACATACAAAGCAGAGGCTGAACTTAAAGAACTAATACGATCTCGTTTTACTAAAGGTGAAGAGGCTATGGCTTCCTCATTAGCTGCTATTAAAGACATTGGATACATGTCAACACTAGGTCAAGTAAGATCCGCAGTTACTCAGCTTAAAGATATTGGTACGTCTGCTTACTTACATGGAACGATGCCTACTATTAAAGCCTTGTTTAAATATAAGAGTACTAAGGTGCAGGACGCTGGTCTTGTTGACACTGTATCAGCAGAGATGCTTAACCCTGCTGGTACTAAGAAGTGGTTAGACGGAGTACTAAAGTATAGTGGCTTTAGATTCTCTGATAGGTTTGGTAAGAAGGTACTGGTTGAAGCTTCTATGATGGCAGGTAAGAAGTTAGCCTCCTCTCCTAAAGGGGTAGTGAAACTTAAAAAGAAGTATGGTGCTGCGTATGGTGATGATTTTGAGCAACTTGTTACAAGCTTAAAGAATGGTACTGATGATGAGCTTACAGAACTCTACATGTTTCATGAGCTATCCAACACACAACCTATTTCTCTATTAGAAATGCCCAAGAAGTTTCTTGATGTTCCTAATGGTAGGATAATGTATTCATTAAAATCATTTGGCTTAAAGCAACTAACCTTAATACATAATAATATTATTAAGAAAGCTAAAGGTGGTGACAAAATAGGAGCTACTAAAGAAGCTCTTAAATATGCTGCCTTTATAGGGATAGCTGGTGGTACTGTGGACGAAGCAAAGGGGCTTATGAGTGGTCAAGAATTTAAAGTATCAGATCTTCCTGACCACATACTTAACAACCTAACATCTTTATTCTTCTTAAACAAATACGCATTAGGGGATATACAGAAAGGAGATCTTACTGCTTTTGCAGGAGACTTAGTTGTTCCTCCTGTACCACCTGTAGAGGCGGCATTAAAGCAAGTGTTTGGCGATAAGAAAGAAGAAGTTTTTGGTGAGCCAAGTACAACAGGGGCTGCTGACTTAATGAAGACTATGCCTATTGTTGGTAGAGTACTATATGATTGGGTTCTTGGAGGCAAGGAGAAAGCTATTCAGAAAGATGAGGATGAGGCAAGGAAAGAAATATTCGGGGAGTAACAAAGGGGACTAGTTGTCCCCTATAAAGTTTCCACTGGAAACTATTTACTCTTCTTCTTACGGACAGGCTTGACTACAGGTATAGGAATACCAGTGATCATGCTCTCTAGTTCCTTGAACTCATTAGGTAGTAGCTCCACTGTAGTCCCTGTCGTGAGGACAATAGACTGATAGTGGAGTACTACTACATGGTCAGTATTCAAGTACCCTGTCTCTATCTTCAGCCACTTACTCATGATTCTCCATCCAATCTTCAACCATCATATCAATACAATGACGAGCCTTAGCTAAGTCCTGCAAAGCTGTGCCTTTGTCTTGATACCTAGTGACATACTTGATGGCTGTATGCTGCAACGCATTCAAGTTGTTAGACATAGAGTAGGTCATTGGCTGTATACTGAGCTTAGTATAATGATTACCTCCAACCTGCTGATCTGATGCTAACTCAGGGGTAGTCCATAGATCCTCAATAGCCTTATTCAAAGGCTTCTTATCTAAGGCGTAGTCCAAGTCATTATCTTCCCAGTTACTGTATGGATTATACGTCATAATCTATCTCCTCTATTTCATTCTCTAGTTCTGAGAACTTATTAATAATAATATCCTCATACCTATCTACTAGGTGGTGACTCTCTAGCTGCAAGAGTTCTAACACATGAGTTTCATCCAACGCTCGTAAGCGTTCTTTCAATTCTTCTAGTGTCATTGACATAGCGTTTCCTTAAATAGTTCATGCTCACTGGCATCTCGTCAAAGCTACCATCCTTGACATCATTCATTACCCACAAGCCACGCCATGATCCATTGGTCTGAGGTGTCAAGTACTCTTCATCATGTTGATAGTAAATACCAGCAAAGAGTCCTGTCATATTTAAACCATCAGCCCTACGTGCATAGGCTATGTCCCTGTCTTGAACATGACCCATAACACAACTCATGTGCTTCTTAGTGAGCAGCATCTTAGCTGAGGCAACAGGTCTACCCATCACACCTGACGTAAAGTAATGACAGTAGGCAACACCATCCACAACGATAGGATCTAAGAACTGTTTGACTTCCCAGCCATTCAGATCAAAGTCGTTATAGCTAATCAACCCATCAAGCTTAGGATCATTCTCAGCAGCCCTATTGATTCGATCCTCATGGTTACCCATTAAGAATATCATACGAGGGTTCCATTGCTTCTTCTTGTTACGAGTCAGCCTCCAGCGTTCCTCCAGTATAGGCTGCATGAGAGCCGCCATAGCCTCGTTCCCTGCTTGTATGTCCTTGGTATACCTTCTACCCTCAAAGCTCTTCTTACCTACGTCATAGGAGCTTAGAGAGGACATATCCCAGTGATCACCTAGATGGATAATAACATCAGGCTTAGTATCAGCAGCAAACTTACCTGCCCATGTCAAATGATCATAACTTGTGTCAGGTTTAACCTGTGTATCGGGTATGATTAAATGTTTCATTTCTTTTTCCTATTCAAAGTTCGGAGTTCTCTCTCATCACGAGTCTTTACTCCATGACAGGCCCAGCATAGAACCTGATAACCATCTTCTTCTAAGAACATACGATTGATGTATGTATTCCAATCAATGAACCCATCCTTGGGACACACTACAGGATCAATGTGATCCACTGCTGCATTGTTTTTCCTACGTGACTGTCCCTTATCAGGAGGCAGAGTAGCAGGGCCAACAGTACCACAGCAAGCACATAGGTACTTCCCTGTAGAAACTCTAGCAGATTTCTTAACATCAGCCTTAACACCCCACTTACTGTGTGCTCCGCGAAGAGCAGAGATTATGAAAGACTTGTGTCTAGCTTCTGTCCATCGTCCGTTGTTACGGGTCTTGGCGGTTGCCATATCTCATCATCCTGTCTGCGTAAGTATAAGAGAATACCATTCTCAATAGCCCTCTCTTCACTGCCTAGTTTATCAACACATATATCATACATCTCAAGCTCAGTCTTATCAGCCAGTAACTTCTTAGCTTTCACTGGGCCTATACCAGCTACACCTTTGATGTTATCTGCACTGTCTCCTACAAGGAACTGCATGTAGAAGTTGAATAGACCTTCCTCTTCAGTAATATAATATTTATTCTTCTTGACAAAGTTATAGTGCCAACCAGCGAACTGATCGAAGTCTTTGTCTAGAGATATGGCGATGGACTTATCACCTTCCTGTGTTGCACGTATTGCTAT
>Ga0115007_10001407_pt1 | contig 15551 bp, 2 predicted proteins | sample ArcOceMetagenome_2_FD_87166 | JGI IMG/M metagenome (GOLD analysis project Ga0115007, IMG submission 87166) | Marine eukaryotic phytoplankton communities from Arctic Ocean - Arctic Ocean ARC135M Metagenome | ecosystem: Environmental > Aquatic > Marine > Oceanic | place: Arctic Ocean | collected... | reverse complement strand
TTTGACAGTGCTGCCATCATCAGTATCGTCGCCAATTTGTCCACTGTTGCCAGTGTTGCCAGTGTTGCCAGTGTTGCCAGTGTTGCCAGTGTTGCCAGTGTTGCCAGTGTTGCCAGTGTTGCCACTGTTGCCACTGTTCCCACTGTTCCCACTGTTCCCACTGTTCCCACTGTTCCCACTGTTGTCACTGTCATCTTCGTCCTCCCCAGCAACCTCACCATCAACAGCAACATTGCCACTACCAGCAACCTCACCGGGAACTTCACCATCAACAACCTCACCATCAGCAATACGATCTTCTACCAGATGCTTTCTGTATCGGCAAAAAACCTTTTCTAATTTTTTCATCTGAGTATAATGTTGTTCATATGGATTCGTCTCGCCCAAAAGTGTTTCTCGTAAGCCTGAAGCAACGTGGGTCACGTTCATAGTTGCCATCATTGCTGCTGCTTGGTTCGCCTCGTCACCCAAACCTTGTGCTCTTCGTCGCATTCTTTGTCTTCGCCGTAGTGTTTGTTCATTTCGACGCTTTTTTTCAGTTTTGGCTTGAGCTATGATAGTTGGAATATTGACCACCACAGAAGCTGTTTTAACCAAGACCCACCACTTTTGTGCACGTACAATGTCAACATCAGTATTTTGCACTTTACACATATGTTGATCAACCCAGTGAGATTTTGCGTTGCGCACAACACTGTTTCTGGTTAGTTCCCTTTGAGTGTTCCATTGAATCAAGTTGTTGTGCCTTTCTGCTACTTGATGTAAATGTTTTTTGGCGACTTCAACGAGTCTTTTTCTTGCGGCAGGATTACTACGAACGTCGTCAATATGAGTGTAAAGCCGAGCACGTATACTCGCGGGTCTACTTGGTGCTATTGCAGAAGTCTCTTTTGTTTGTTTAATGCTGGTGTCATCTTGTTCAAAGGCCAGCATTGCCAATTTTTCTTCTTCTCTTGCACTTAAAGTACGTCCTAATTTTTGCCTTGTGTTATGACGACGATATTTGACCCGGCGACCCCTTCTTTTCGAATGGGTTGATATTGTTTGTTCAGGTTGATGATGAGAATCTACTTGTTGTATTTGTTGCTTGTTCTCTTCACTTTGTTTTTGTTGGGATTGTGTTGATGCATTATTGTTTTTCTTTTTGATTGCACGTTTTTTATGTTGTCGTCTTTCTACTTGTTTGTTGACTGGTTTTTTGATGAGTTTGCTTTCCACAGCAATAGTCTTTGCTTCCAGCAATGCAACCAGTACATCGATTTCTTTTTGTGTGTATCCAACAACCATAGCTGGCATAGACATTTCCTCTTCTTCCGGCTCCTTGTTGGTATTCGCTTCAACAGCGTGTAAATCTATTCTTACATCCATTCTTACATCCAAATGTTCTATCCCATTGCTTGTCTGGATTGTTGGATGGTGTACAGGTATGGTGGAAATTGAAGTTGAACAGCTTTGCTTGTGCTGTTGCTTGTTTTGTGTTACTGTATTGCTGTTTGTGTGCCAGCAAAATTATTCCGTTACATTTGGCTGGACGTTGCTTGCAGACTTTTTTCACGTTGCTGGCCACTTTCAAATCAACGTGTCTTTTTTCTTGGAGCCAGATCCTTAGAGTAAAGTACTTGAACCATTATTTTTTGCCCTCTCATGTTCGTTGTGAGAAAAAAACAAAGTTCAAGTTGATCCAATAAAGTCATTGTTTACTTTGGTTGCTTGCTTGAGTGAAAAGACACCAAGGAACAGAGAAAACAGTTGCTGCGTCTCGGTAATTTTTTTCATACCGAAGATAAATATTGTGCGGGTATAAGTTACGATGTCCGATGAAGAAGTTGAAGATCCACCTTCGGCGTCCGAAGCTGAAGACGAAGATGAAGAGGAGGTTGAAGAAGGGGAAGAGGGTGGTGGTGAAGGAGGCGATGCTGAACCAGTGGAAGCCGTCGTATCGTTTGAATCATTGATGGAAGCACCCACGTTGAGTTGGGAAAAAATAAAACCAGTCTCTGGGGCACCCCCTGCTGCACGTTCGGGTCATACAATGACTATGGTTGGAGAAAAATTGTACATATTCGGAGGTTGCGGTTTGGGCCAAGGAGTAGGTCATCTTGCTGGGACAACCGGGGACATGTATGTATTTGATACAGGTACGTATAATTGTGTTTGTTCGTTCAACTGAAACTGAAATTGTTGGGGTGGGCAATTTGGCGGTCGTTTATCTTGCTCGACCAATCACAACAGACTATTGTTTGTTGGTTGCGTTGGACGGGAGATATCGTAAAATGAAAGAAAAAAATAACGAAACAACTCAAGCAACCACATTTATCGTTTTTTATCTGTTCTTCGTTGTGTTGACTAACGTCCTTATGTTTGATTCTACCTCTCCCCTTTTACCATACGTATCGCGTGATTTCTTTGTTGTCTTCTTGTTGTATTTGTGTAGGTTCGCAAAAATGGGCCTCGGTCACACCTAAAAGTTCTGAAAAACCACAAGCTCGGTGGCATCATACAGCGACAGCCGTGGACAGAAAAATTGTAGTCTTTGGTGGTTTTCAAGACAACACCAAACGATACAATGATGTGTGGGTATTTGATACACATACATTGAAATGGTCACAACCCATTAAATTGCGTTCTGAATCTGAAATTTCTGGTGGCGGTCAAATGAATAATCCTAAAATATCAAGGACCCCACAACCTCGTGGGGAACATGCTGCTTGCCAAATTAAAGGTCAAGTGTACATTTTTGGTGGGTACGGTGGACCAGATTGGTCTCGCCGTGATTTCAACGATCTGTATGGATTAGATACCATGTCGTGGTCTTGGGATGTGGTTAATCCAGGAAATCAAGGTAAAAAAGAAGTCGAAGACGAAGACAATTCCGATTCAGATTACGAACCCGAAATTTTTCCAGATCCACGGGCCGCACATACATTGTCGGCCTTGGGTGAAGATAAATTGGTTCTGTTCGGTGGTTGGAATTCACGTAATCAATATTCAGACGTTTGGATCTTTACGTTGGAGACAAAACGCTGGTCCGAATTGGAAATTGCGGAACCTTTGTCTGATCCACGTTGGAGCCATGGTGCCATTGTAGCTGAATCAATTCCACATGATCAATTGTATGTCTATGGTGGTTCGTCCGGTGAAATCACAAAGAAAAACGTGGCGGGGAAATTCTCTTCTGATTTAATGATGTTGGATTTAGTTGATGGTCGTTGGACAAAAGTAAAGTGTAAAAAACCACCAAAAGCACGTGCGGATTCTGAACTTGCTTACAATGAAGGGTCACGTAATATCTTTGTTTTTGGTGGTTGGGCCAATAAATGGCATAAAGACATGTGGAGCATTGACAGTGGGCCGTATGTTGGACCGCCCTACAACATGGAATCGGTTGAACCAGCCACTGGACCCATCATTGGTGGTACAGAACTGACATTGACTGGTGTTGGTTTTAAACCTGGGCGTGGTTTGAAAGTAAAATTTCAAGGTGGTAAATATGGTGAGGCCTCGGCATTTGCTTCATACGTCAGCGAAACGGAATTAAAAGTTGTTGCACCTGACATGCAACAATTTTTAAGAATGCCAGGACCAGAAAATTTACGGGTTGTTAATGTTGCGTTGTCAATCAATGATGATTTGAATACCATTTATCCAATCATGTACAAGATTTTCACGTTGACGGATGCAAAAAATACATTGTCTTTTGGACCGGCTTTGATGGACGGTGCTTTTGCCGGTCAAATTTGTGAAGCCATCGTTATTACCATCGATGAATATGGGGAGTTGCGTACATCACCGGGTGACACGTTTGACATTAAAGTTGTCCAAGTGATTCCACCGGAAACGTACAGCGACGAAGAATTTGAAAACGAAGGCGGTGGTGGTGAAGAGGATGAAGATGCCGAAGTTATTAAATCACCCAAAAAAAAAGTTGTTCTTCCACCCACCCGCATTGAAGTGGAAGGTGTTGAAGTTGAAGATCTTGGTAATGGTCAACATGTGGTCCGATGGATACCACCAACGGCCAACCTGTACGAAATTGAAATTGCGTACAATGGTACTTTTGGTGGTGTACCTGGACCATTGGGCCAAGGTCCTTGGGAAGTTAAAGTGGATGAAATGAATGATACAGTCGCCGAAGATGCCGGACGTTTGGCGTCCGAATCGTTTTTGAACAAAGCACGTTCAATGATGAAAGCCACCATTGATTCCATCAATCAAGTGGATAAAGATTTATCTGCTGAAGTTGTCATCGGGGACGTTAGTGCACTTTTGCGTGCCAAAGAAACCATTTCTTTGATTGACAATGGCCAAGAAGAAAAACAACGAGAGTTCGAAGCACAACGTCAATTGATTGATTATCTTGGCACTTGGCAAGGTGCAGATACGAAAGCTGACTTTCGCAAATTGGAAGCTGCTGAAAACACATGGTCTAAATTAAGAAAAGCAAGTGGTGAGAAAGCTAAAAGTATTGTGCCTGCAGAAAAAGCTACTGGGCAACAATTAACCGCACAATTGGAAGAATACGAGAAGGAAACGTATTACTACAAAGTTAGCTTTCGCGATGAAAATACATTTTGGAATTATGATCTGACTTACAAAGAGGCATCGAAAAGTTTGGACGCGGCTGCAGCCAAACAACTTGAAAAACGTGCTGAATACGACAAATGGCGCGGTTTGGCCGAAGTATTTGAATTGACTGACAAAACAACGGCTGCCAAAAAAGATATGAAATTTGTTGACACTTCGTTGAAAGGCATGCGTGCCGTTTGGCAGCAAGTTCATGAGGCTCGTACAACCCACAAAGCCACGACCAATGTGATATGGTGTGATATTGATACCGAAAAAATGGAAGCCGTGGCTAAGAAGATGGTGAAAGGTCTTCGTAAGATTCCAAAAGATTTGCGCCAATCTGAATGTTTCATCGGTTTCAGTGCTTTTGTCAAAGGTTTTGCAAACGTTGTCCCATTGCTTGCTTCGTTAAGCCATGACTCGATGAGAGATCGTCATTGGGATATGATTCGTGAACTTGTGAAAGACCCCGAACAAAAGAACTTTACTACACCTCTTCAAGATCCCGAAGTCAATCTTCAATCCATTTTGGGGGTTGGTCTGGAGGAAATCGCGGTTGCAGTGGATGAAATTGCCGATCAAGCTGTAAAAGAATTGAAAATGGAGAAATCCCTTGCGGCTCTTGCTGAACAATGGTCCGTTGTGGAATTTTTTGCCGAAGAATCATGGGAAGGTTCTGGTGTATACATGTTAAACATTAAAGAAGATGACATGGAAATGTTAGAGAACGATCAATTGACTGTTCAAGGTATGATGGGTTCTCGTTTTTTGTCTACTTTTGAAAAGGAAGTTACCACATGGCAAAAAGAACTTGCTGCTGTTGATGAAGTCATGCAACTTTTGGGAGAAGTGCAACGTCTGTGGTCCTATCTTGAACCTTTGTTCATACGATCTGCGGAAGTCCAAGCCGAGTTGCCCGAAGATGCGAAACGTTTCGTTGGCATTGATAAAGATGTGCGTCAAAGTTTGAAGGATGCGCATGCAACAAAGTTAATCAAACAAGCATGCAACAAACCGGGTCTGTTTGATCTTTTAGAAGATGCCGAAGGTCGTTTGAACTTGTGCAAGCGTTCGTTAATGGACTTTTTAGCTGCAAAAAGAACACAATTTCCACGTTTCTACTTTATGTCTGAAGCTGATTTACTGGATGTTTTATCGAATGGTTCAACACCAAGTAAAATTGTTCATCATGTGACCAAGATTTATTTGAAAGTGAAAAAAATCAATCTCATTGATGTGCCTGGACAAAAACGTCCTACGACTTCGACGTTGTGGTCGACTGTCGGTGCAGAGAAAATGGAGTTTGATAACAAATTAGTACTGAATGGTAAACCAGAAGAATACCTTCAAGCACTGTTGGATGAAATGACAAAAACGTTGAGACGTAAATTCAAAACATCGTACGCTCGTTCGCTTGAACAAAGCCGTACCGATTGGTTGATGGATGCGGAAGCTGACGGTTGTCCAACAGATCCAGGTCAATTGACCCTATTGGTAGCATTTCAACATCATGTTGCTCACGTCGAAAAAGCAATTCCTAGTGGCACATTGAAAGATTACTCTGCCAAACAACAACGTGATTTGTCTGATCTTGTGAATTTAACTGTCACTTCTTTGACGAAAACCGAACGCCAACGTATTATGTGTATGATTACCATGGACGCGCATGGGCGTGATATTGTTCAAAAATTAATTCATATTGGTGTCGAAAGAGTGTCACATTTTGAATGGCAAAGTCAATTGAAACCAAAACGTGATGAAGAAGGTAATGCGTCATGGTACGTGTTGAATGCAATTTTTCCTTATGGATACGAATACATTGGTAACGATGGTCGTTTGGTGGTGACGCCATTGACGGATCGTATTTATGTGACATCATCAACTGGTCTGTCTCTTAAGATGGGTGTTGCACCGGCTGGGCCTGCGGGTACAGGCAAGACGGAGACTGTGAAAGATTTGGCCATGAATTTTGGTTACAATATTTATGTGTTCAATTGTTCTCCGGAAATGGATTACATTTCTTTGGGCAACATTTTTAAAGGTTTGGCGGCCACGGGATCTTGGGGTTGTTTTGATGAATTCAATCGTCTTCGTGTAGAGGTATTGTCTGTTGCTACCGTGCAATTCAAAGCCGTCTGTGATTCGTTGCGTGCCGGCAACGCAAAAGTAACAATTGAAGGAGACACAGTTGATTGTAAATATTCAGTCGGTGTTTTTATTACTATGAACCCCGGTTACATTGGACGTGCTGAATTGCCTGAAGGTTTGAAAGCATTGTTTCGTCCAATGACTGTTATGGTGCCCGATATGGTGTTGATTTGTGAAAATATGCTGATGGCTGAAGGATTTCAAACTGCTAAATCATTGGCTTCTAAATTTTATGGTTTGTATTCTTTGCTTCGTGATTTGTTGTCCAAACAAAGATTTTACGATTGGGGTTTACGTGCAGTCAAATCTGTATTGCGTGTTGCAGGGGGTTTTAAACGGGCCGAACCGGATATTGATGAACAATTGATTCTTATGCGGGCGCTTCGTGATTTCAATGTTCCTAAAATTGCACAACAAGATATGGTGATCTTTTTTGGTTTGCTTGGTGATTTGTTTCCAGGCATCAATCCACCTCGACAACGTCAACCAGACTTGGAAGAAGCCATTAAAGAAGCAGTTGCAGAAATGAAACTGTGGCCCGATGAAGAATTTCTGCTTAAAGTTGTACAACTTGAAGAATTGTTGTTCATTCGTCATTGTGTCTTTATTCTTGGTCCACCAGGTGCGGGTAAATCAACCGTCTGGAAAACTTTGGGTCGTGCTAAAACAAATCGTGGACAAAAGACAAAAATTCAAGACATCAATCCTAAATCCATTACTTCTCAAGAACTGTATGGTTACATTTCAAAAGCTACCCGTGAGTGGAAAGATGGATTGTTGTCGAAATACATGCGTGATTTAGGGTTAGAAAAAGATACCAACCCCAAATGGATTTGTTTGGACGGTGATTTAGATACAAATTGGATTGAATCTATGAATTCTGTCATGGACATGAATAAAATGTTAACCTTGGCTTCAAACGAACGTATTCCATTGAAACCACACATGAAAATGTTGTTTGAAATTCGTGATCTTCGTTTTGCTTCTTTGGCAACTGTCACACGTGCTGGTGTGTTGTACATTTCAGCCGACAAAGGTACACAGTGGCGCAGTTTAATCAGCAGTTGGGTTCAATCTCGACCCGATGATTCCGATACAATGAAAGCCGTTTGGAAAGATTTGTTTGGTGAAACTGTCGAAAAAACATTGTTTTTTTTGAAAGCAACTTCACAACCTATTGTTCCTGTCGAAGATATGGCTTACGTCAACGGTCTGTTGAACCTGTTGGAAATTTTACTTACCCCAGAATATGTCAAAGAACATTCAAAAAATACGGATGAAAAAGATTTAAAAACAAAGTTGCACATCCCATTTACATTTGCATGCATTTGGGCGTTTGGTGGGCCACAAGACTTTGACAAAGATGGTGTGAACTACTCACAAAAGTTTTCGGATTGGTGGGCACGTACGTTTACCAAAGTAAAGATTCCATCTCGTACAAGCGTTTATGACAGCTGGTTGGACCCATCGGATCAAACGTTTAAACCATGGGAAGAATCCCCTTTTTATTATGAAGTTACTTATAAAAATACAACTGCCATGGAAACTGTGACTGTACCAACTTCAGAAACGTGTTCCACAACTTTTTGGGTGGAAGCGCTCTTGGCTCGATCTGTTCCTACGATGTTAGTTGGACCAGCTGGTGTTGGTAAAACACAATTGATCAATGGTGTCTTGGAAAAATTAGATCCAGAAGTACGTACAAGTCAAGACATTAAATTCAATTTTTTTACCGATGGCCGTACATTGCAATTGACCATGGAATCGCATTTGGTTAAAAAAGTGGGTACCAATTATGGACCACCCGGCAAAGCCAAGCTTGTCTTTTTCATTGATGATTTTAATTTGCCCGAAGTTGACATATACGATACACAATCGGGTATTGCTTTAATGCGTCAAGTCATTGAATACCATCGTTGGTACGATCGGGTTAAATTGGGACCCAAACATATATTGGATTGCCAATACATTGCATCGATGAATCATACTGCTGGAAGTTTTTTCATCAACCCACGTCTTCAACGTCATTTTGTGACGTTTGCAAACGGTATGCCTGGACCACAATCGTTGACGACGATCTTTTCAACCTTTTTGGACGGTCATTTGCATAATTTTTCCGATGACATTAAAAACATTTCTAAAAACTGTGTCACGGCTGCGTTGGCAATGGATGTGGCAATGACCAAAGGATTTAAAAAGACGGCCAAAAATTTTTACTACCAATTCAACATGCGTCACATTGCTGGTATATTTCAAGGAATCATGATGTCCAAACCAGAAGTTTTTGATGGCAACCCAACAAAGTTTGCGTTGTTGTTTTTACATGAAGCAGAACGCATTTATGGGGACCGTCTTGTGTCCATCAAAGATGTTGCAGCCTATCAAAAATTAGCTGGCAACATTGGGAAATCCAAGTTTCCTTTTGCTGCTGCTGAGATTGGGCAGTATTTTGGTGCCGCCGAAGCAAAGCCTTTGATCATGTGTCACATGGCAAAAGGTGCGGACAGCTTATCATACGATCAAAGCGATGACATGAAAACTTTGTCCAGTATTTTGAAAGCAACATTGGCTAAATACAATGATGAAAACGCTGCTATGGATCTTGTTCTCTTTGAAGATGCTGTAAGACATATCTGTCGTATCTCACGCATTGTCATGCAACCGGGTGGGCATGCTTTGTTGGTTGGTGTCGGTGGTATGGGTAAACGTTCTTTGGCACGTTTGGCGGCATACATTTGTCAATTTCATCTAGAAACCATTACGATTACGCAAACGTATGGTATAGCTGATCTTAAAGAAGATTTACAAAAGTATTATTGGAAAGCCGGCGTCAAGGGACAAGGTGTGATGTTTTTGTTTACCGATTCACAAATAACAAAAGAACGATTCTTGATCTACATCAATGATCTGTTGGCAAGTGGGCGCATTCCAGATTTGTACGAAATTGATCAAAAAGATGAAGTGATCAATTCATTGACCAAAGAAGCCAAGGCCAATGGCATTGACCCTGAACCTGCTGCTGTTTGGGAATATTTCTTTACTCGTGTCCGTGCAAATCTTCACATGGCATTAGCTTTTTCACCAGTTGGAGATGATTTTCGTAATCGTGCAATGAAATTTCCTGCTATTATTAATGCTACGGTGATTGATTACTTTCAAGCTTGGCCAGAAGATGCTTTGCTCGGTGTTGCTACTCAATTTTTGTCGGAAGAAGATTTGGGTGACAAACGAATTCATAAAGGGATTGCTGCTTTTATGCCATTTGCTTTTAAAAATGTCAATCAAATGGCGGAACACTTTTTAGAAAAAGAGAAACGTTTTGTGTACACAACACCAAAATCATTTTTAGAATGTGTGAGTTTGTACATTAGTTTGTTAAAAGAAAAACGTGAAGCTTCCGAATCAGGCATCGAACGTTTGGAAGCTGGTGTTCATAAGTTAAAAATCACAGCAGAGGCTGTAGCACAAATTGAAACGGAGTTGGTCATTCAATTGGCCGGCGCCGAAGAAGCCAAAGGAGCGGCTGATAAGATTGCGACTACCGTTGGTATTGAAAAAGCCAAAGTAGCGGAAGAAACTGACGGGGCGACCGTCGAGGAAGAAAAATGTGCTGCGATTCAAATTCGTGTTGAAGGTCAACGTCAAGAAGCAAATATTGAATTGATGAAAGCGGAACCTGCTATTAATGATGCTATGGCTGCTTTAAACACATTGAATAAAAAAGATTTGGGGATGGCCAAAACAATGAATACGGCACCTACGGGGGTTGCTGAAGTGTTTGCTTGTGTTGCTACTCTGTTGGCAAATTGTCAGTTTGAGGGGCCCATCAACATGGTTGCTGAAAACATCAACTGTGACAAAAAAGGTCGCGTAAAAGATAAATCATGGGGCGGCTGTAAAAAACAATTGCTGGGTAACATTCCACAATTTTTAAGTGCTCTTATGGACTACAAAGAATGCATTGACGCGCACGGTGTGCCTGAATGTAACATTGAATTTTCTAGACCAATGCTTGCTGAAGAAGAATTTGATCCTGAAATCATTATGGGAAAAAATTCCGCCGCTGCCGGTTTATGTTCTTGGTGCATTAATATTGTGTTGTACGCAGATATATTTAAAAAAGTAGAGCCACTTCGTATTGCATTGGACGGTGCCCAAGCTGAACTTGATGCTGCTACTGAAAAATTGGTTGGGATTCGTGCACGTGTGGGTGAACTTCAAGAAAAATTAGCCGGTCTTGCAGCTGATTTTGATGCCGCAACGAAATCCAAAGAAGAAGCAATTGAAACAGTGCGTTCGGGGAAAGCACGTTTGGATCTGGCTCAACGTTTGACACGTGCCTTGGGTTCGGAAGGTGTCCGTTGGTCCGCCAATATTCTTGTACTTCAACGTGATTTTGATTTACTTGTTGGTGACGTGTTGTTGGCTTCGGCGTTTATTTCTTATGTTGGTCCCTTTACAAAACCTTATCGTACAGCAATGATCAATGATTATTGGGTACCGTTCATGAATCAAGCTGCATTACTTGCTGAAAAAATGGGTGATGAGGAAGAAGAGGAAGAAGAAAAAAAAGAAGATGACCAAGAAGAAGAAGAAGAAGTCGATTCGGACGAAGAAGCTGTCGAAGCAGCTGCACCAGTGGATGGTATTCCCATGTCCGACAATGCAAATCCTCTTTTAATCTTGACAAATGAAAAAGAAATCGCCATATGGCGGTCCAATAAATTACCAGCCGACCGTGTTTCTACCGAAAACGCTTCAATTGTCACAAGCAGTGCTCGATGGCCTCTGGTGATTGATCCACAATTGCAAGCTATTAAATGGATCACGGACAAAGAAAAAGATCGTGAATTGGCCATTGTACGTATGGACAACAAACAATTAATTCGTAAATTAATTTATGCCATGGAAAATGGTAAATCATTAATGATTGAAAATTTGCTTGAATCGATTGATGCAATTCTGACCCCGGTTGTAACACGCGCTTGTACCAAACGTGGTCGTAAAAAATACATTAAACTTGGCGATGATGAAGTTGAAATGCACGAAGATTTTCGTTTCTTTTTACACACCAAGTTGTCCAATCCTCATTACCCACCGGAAATTCAAGCTGAAACGGCATTGATTAATTTTACGGTCACTGAATCTGGATTGGAAGAACAATTGTTAAATATGGTTGTTGGTATGGAACGTCCTGATTTAGCGGAAGAAAGACTTCGTTTAATCAATGAACAAAATGGGTTTAAAATTCAAATGAGTCAACTTGAAGATGATATTCTTCATAAATTAGCAACAGCGGAAGGTGATATTTCAGAAGATCGTGAATTGATTGAAGGATTAGAAAATACAAAGGCTGTCTCCAATGAAATTAAAATCAAACAAAAATTGGCCGCGGCAACATCTTTGAAAATTCAAGACACGACCAATAAATATCGTAGTGTTGGTGCACGTGCCTCGTTGCTGTTCTTCTTGTTGAACAGTATGTTTAAAATTCATACGTATTACATTTACGATCTGCAATCTTTTGTGACTATTTACCAACGCGCCGTGCGATTGACGGGCGAACCCGATGCAATATTATTAGGTAAAAAAGACGCGGAAGATGTATCATCGCCCACAGCCAGTGGTGGTGAAGAAGAGGATGAAGAAGGCAGCGAAGAGAAAAAAGGCGACGAAGTTGCTGAAGAGGAAGATGATGGTTTGCAAGCAGAGATCGATGCCGCCATCGTGGCTCGTTGTGAAACATTGATTGCTTCCGTTCAAAAATGTGTGTATGATTTCACTCGACGTGGTCTGTTAGAAAAAGATAAATTGACCATAGCAACCATGTTATGCTTAAAAATTGCTTTGGACGAAAAGCGTATCAAAAAAAAAATGCTGGATTATTTGATTGAAAGTCCTTTGGATGTCACTGCGGTACGACCTGAACTGATCGAAGAATACATGACTGAACTGCAATGGCGCCGTGCTGTCGTACTTGAAAAAGTGAGTAATACATTTACTGGCTTTGGCGAAAGACTTCAAGACGATGCAGATCAATGGAAAAAATGGATTGAACATTCTAATCCTGAAGATGCTATCATTCCGGGCATGAAAAACATTAGTCAAATCAATCGTCTGTTGGTTCTTCGTGCTCTGCGTCCTGATCGTTTGGTCGTTGGCTTAAAAGTGTATGTCCGAGAAGAATTGGGCGACGAATACGTGGACCAGGCACCATTTGACATGAATTCTGCGTATCAAGAAATGTCAAAAAATACACCGATGTTTTTTGTTTTGTTTCCGGGTGTAGATCCCACCGTTTGGATTGAGGAACAAGGTGAAAAAGAGGGGTTTACTATTGCAAAAGGTAATCTTATCTCGATTTCAATGGGTGAAGGGCAAGAAAAAGTTGCGATGCAAGCAATGGATCGACTCAGCACGGAAGGTGGTTGGATCTTTTTACAAAATTTGCATCTAATGCAACAATGGACACCGTTGATGGAACGTAAATTGGAAAAATTATCAGAAACAGCTCATGACGATTTCCGTGTGTTTACAAACGCGGAACCACCGTCGTTTTACTTTTTGAAAAATATGCCCGAAGGTTTTATGATGAGTGCCATTAAAGTGGCCAATGAATCTCCATCTGATGTGCAGTCGAACATTCAAGCTTGTTGGGCTACTTTTAATCAAGACATGCTTGACAATAGCCACCAACCAGATTCTTACATGGCGTGTTTGCATACGTTATCCTTTTACCATTCTGTCATTTTGGGCCGACGTCGGTTTGGACAAATTGGATGGAGTCGGCCGTACAGTTTCAATATGGGCGATTTGCGTTGTTGCAAAGATGTGGTCAAAGATTATTTGGAAGTCAACGACAACATACCTTTCGAAGATCTTCGCTATGTTTGGGGTGCAATTATGTATGGTGGTCACATTACTGATGCATGGGATCGTCGTACAAACAATGCTTATTTAGAAGTATTGATGGTGCCACAAATCATGAAAAACATGTTGTTGTGTCCCGGCTACAAAGCACCGGATCCTAAAAAATTCACTTACGATGGAATTAGTGAATACGTGAGCAACAAATTGCCCTTGGAAACTCCAACCATGTTTCGGATGCACGCGAATGCCGAAGTGGGTTATTTGATTACCAACGTACAAGAGATTTTCCAACAAGTTGTTCTGTTGGGTGGTATCAAACCCTACCAAGGTGGTACCGGCGGTGGCGGTGGTGGTGGGCAAATCAAAGTGGGTGGTAAAAAAAAGAAAAGTGGTGACGGTGGTGATGACGCCGAAAGTAAAGTGAAATTAATGTTGGTTGATTTGTTGGGAAGATTGCCCGAAAATTACAACATGGTTGTGTTGAAGAGTGATGCTGCGCCCAATTTGGAACAGCAAGACGCACCGTATACATTGTTGCTCTTGCAAGAAATTACAAGAATGAACACATTGTTGAGTGACATGCGTGTCACCATGCAAGATTTACAAAAAGGTTTGAATGGTGAACTCAATATGTCGGAAGGTATGGAACATTTGTTGGAAGCCATGTCCATCAATCAAGTGCCAGGACGAAATGTTTTTCACAGAACATCGTGGGAAAAACATGCTTGGTGGTCAAATAAATCATTGGCCACTTGGTTTCCCGAATTGATTCAAAGAAATGACCAATTGTGGAAGTGGCGCGAGCCTTTGATTATGCCCTATTGCATGTGGTTTCCTGGTTTGTTTAATCCAATGGCCTACTTGACTGCCGTCATGCAAATTACGGGTCGTGTTCGTAGTCTTCCATTGGATCAAATGACGACAGAAACATCAATCACTGTTTTAACCGATACCGAAGGACCAACCTCTCATCCAGAAGATGGCGTCTTTGCGCACGGTCTGTTCATTGAAGGTGCCAGATGGGGTGCGGTTGACGATGAAGATGAAGCCTGTGTTGAAGGTGAACCTGATTTGTATGAAGTAACAGGCGTCAAATGTGGTGGTCATATTTGTGACAGTTATTTGTTTGAATTGATGCCAATATTACCCATTATGTACTTCAAAGCTGTCATGGTGGACAAATCTTGGGAACCAACCAACGAAGGTTACTTGCGGCATGACCCCGCAGTGTACGATTGCCCGTTGTACGTGACACGTTTTAGAGGTCCGACTTATACGGTGATGTGTCAATTGAAATCGGTTGATCCTCCGAACAGATGGATATTAGCGGGTTGCGCGATTATTTGCCAAGAAGATGAGTAAGAACAGTGCACGTGGGGAAAAGAGAAAAAATAACGTCTTCGTCAAAATTAGACACGTGTTTGTAATATAATTGAAAAAAAGAATTTAAAAAAATTCCCGAGTCTTTCTTTGTGGTTTGTTGTTATTGTACAGAAATTACAAAAACATACAATGAGAGAACTCAAAACTCAAAAGGAGAAGTATAAAAATATTTACCATGATGGTAAAGAAAAAATTAATTTCATATTTACCTTTGATTAAAATAAATTACCATCTTACAGAAGGTACCTGTACTACTGGCACCCTGGCAACCTCCTAGATGTACTCGACCTGCTGTCTGCTACAGTATTTTCACTTTCTTTTCGATTTCGGATTTCAACCGTTCTTTTTTGTTCACCCTTCTAAAACTAAAACCATTGAGCCGTCTGTTCACTACCACCACTGCCACCACTGCCACCACTGCCACCATTACCGACACCAACACCATTACCACCACAAACACCACCGACACCACCGACACCACCATCACCACCATCACCACCATCATCACCATCACCACCACCGACACCACCGACACCACCGACACCACCGACACCACCGACACCACCGACACCACCGACACCACC
>Ga0115007_10001405_pt1 | contig 15560 bp, 11 predicted proteins | sample ArcOceMetagenome_2_FD_87166 | JGI IMG/M metagenome (GOLD analysis project Ga0115007, IMG submission 87166) | Marine eukaryotic phytoplankton communities from Arctic Ocean - Arctic Ocean ARC135M Metagenome | ecosystem: Environmental > Aquatic > Marine > Oceanic | place: Arctic Ocean | collected... | reverse complement strand
CGGCGGTGATCTGACACTTGAGCCCAGCGCCCACGATGCTGTAGTGATGAAATTAGTCTTGCCCATCGTTAAATGACAGCATTGTCATCCATCCCCTCCACCTAATCGTTAGACTTAAGGTCGTTGATTCACTTATTACCTTAATGTTTAAAGCGATTGGGTTATGCCGACGAAAGCTGTTGCTTCCCTATTGAACGTCACCTCGATACTGCCTGTGTCGGGGGATGCGTTACCTATGAATTCTTCATGAGATTGAGATGAAACAGAAGACGAGAAATATACTGATAGGCCTCCTTTTGATAGCCGTTGTTGCCATCGGCGTGGTGTATAAATACACGATGGCGCAGCAGGTTCAGCCGGCCTTTATCACTGATGCGGTAAAGCGTGGGAATATTGAAAATGTTGTGTTGACGAACGGTGTGCTGTACCCCTCGAAGTTGGTGAGTGTGGGTGCTCAGGTGTCAGGCTTGATCGAAAAGATAGATGTTCAGGTGGGGGATGCGATTAAAAAGGGTGAGTTGATTGTTCAGATAGATAACCTGACGCAACAAAACGCCCTAAAAGAGGCGGAAGCCTCACTTAGGAGCCTTAATGCTCAATACACCGCAAAGCAGGCCCAGATTAAAGTCGCATTATCTGAATTTAAACGTAAACAACAATTGTTGGCGAGAGGGGCTACCTCCCAAGCGGAATATGATACGGCGGAATCACTACTGGCCGTTTATCGGGCAGAACTCGATCAGCTTAGCGCTGAGAAAGAGAAGTCGATTATCAGTGTGGATAACGCCAAGCTTAATCTTGGGTACACCACCATAGCATCCCCTATTGACGGCACGGTGGTCTATGTTTCGGTCGAAGAGGGACAGACCGTGAATACCAATCAGGGGACGCCCAGTATTATTGAGCTGGCACAGCTAGATGTGATGACCATTAAGGCGCAGGTGTCTGAAGCCGATATCATCAATGTGAGTGCAGGGCAGGAGGTTTATTTCACCATCTTAGGCGCGACGGATAAGAAGTATCACGGTGTTTTACGGGCGATTGAACCCGGTCCTACTTTGCTCAGTGGTGATGATAGCGACCTAACGATTGGTGATGATGAAGCGATCTACTACAACGCTCTGTTTGATGTGGATAACCCCGACAACCTATTGCGCTTTGGTATGACTGCGCAGGTCTCCATTATTTTAGAACGGGCAGAGGATGCATTACTGGTGCCTTCACAAGTATTAGTCGCTAAACGGGGGGGCAAGGCCGCTTATAAAGTGCTGGTGAAAAACAAGGATGAGGTGGAATACCGCGATGTGACGGTGGGTATCAATAATAAAATCTACGCACAAATATTGTCAGGTCTTACTGACGCAGATGAGATTGTGGTCGGCCAAGCGTCAAGCGGTAAGGGGGCTGGAGCGGCGAGAACGGGGGGGCTTGGTGGTGTGCTCGGACAAAGTCGACCGAATTTAGGTCCAGGTAGAAGGTGATAAGCCATGACTGAAGCACTATTAAATGTGGTGGGTGTGAGTCGTAGCTTTTCTGCTGGAGAAGACGAACTAACGGTATTGAAGGAGATAAATCTCCAGATTAATCGTGGCGAGATGGTGGCGATTATCGGCGCTTCGGGTTCGGGAAAGTCGACCCTGATGAATATCCTCGGCTGTTTGGATAAACCCAATAAAGGGCATTACTTCATCAATGGCCAAGATACCTCGGCGATGGATGAAAATGAGTTGGCGGCGCTACGGCGTGAATACTTCGGCTTTATTTTCCAGCGTTATCATCTATTGGGTGATTTAACCGCATTGGGAAACGTCGAAGTGCCGGCCCTTTATGCGAATGAAGGGCCTCATGAGCGACAGAAAAAAGCGACGCAGTTGCTCACTCGGCTGGGGTTGAGTGATCGCTTAGAGCATAAGCCAAATCAGTTGAGTGGTGGCCAGCAGCAGCGGGTGAGTGTCGCAAGGGCGTTGATTAATGGCGGTGATGTGATTCTCGCGGATGAACCGACCGGTGCGTTAGATAGCACCAGCGGTGAAGAGATGATGAAGCTGCTGCGTGAGCTACACCGTGATGGCCACACGATTATTTTGGTGACACATGATCCGCATATTGCTGAGTTTGCCGATCGCGTGATTGAGATCAAAGATGGTGAGATCATTGGCGATACACGTAATGATAACGTCAATGCCTACCAATCGAGCGACCGTGCGGCAACCGAGCTTGTCGATAACCCCCCACAAACCCATCCACAAACGGCTAAACAGCAAACAACTAAGTACCGTATCAACTGGTCTCGCTACCTCGAAGCGCTAAAAATGGCGTTGATTGGGATGTCTAATAATCGTCTGCGTACGTTTCTGACCATGCTCGGTATCATTATTGGTATTGCCTCCGTGGTATCGGTGGTTGCACTAGGGGCTGGGTCGCAGCAATCGATTATGGCGAACATCGCGTCTATGGGTACCAATACCATTGAGATAAAACCTGGAACCGGTCGCGGTGATCGGCGTTCTGGACGGATTCGCACACTGATGGCGGCGGATGCTGATGCGCTGAAAACCTTGTCTTTTGTCGATAGTGTTACCCCAACGGTGAGAGCCAATGTGGCGATTCGTTATGCCAGTGAAACGGTGACCGGGTCAGTGCAAGGGGTGGGCACGGATTACTTCCGTGTGCGCGGTTATAGCTTAGCGCAGGGTCAGTTTTTTGCTGAAGACAGTGTGGTCGCGATGGAGCAGGTGGCGGTGATTGACGAAAACACCGAGCAAGCGCTTTTTGCTGAAGGGAATGCACTGGGTAGCGTTATCTTTCTTGGTCACCTGCCGGTCCGGGTGATTGGCGTAACAGAGCCCATTGAAAGTGTTTCTAGTAACAGTGATGAACTGAATGTTTGGTTGCCTTATACCACCGTATCGGGGCGTATTTTCCGGCAAAACTATGTCAGTGATATCACCGTCAGAGTGGATGAAAATGTCGAGAGTGAGGTGGCAGAGCAGGGTATTATTAGCCTGCTAACGATGCGTCATGGCACGGTAGATTTCTTTACGATTAATACCGACACTATACGCAAAAGTATTGAGAAAACATCAGCCACAATGACCATGCTTATCTCGGCTATCGCTTTTATCTCGCTGCTGGTGGGCGGTATCGGTGTCATGAATATTATGTTGGTTTCTGTTACCGAGCGGACCCGTGAGATTGGTATACGCATCGCCGTTGGCGCAAGGCAAACGGATATTATGCGGCAGTTTTTAATTGAAGCGGTACTGGTCTGTTTTTGTGGTGGTGCGTTGGGGATTGGGCTAGCTTATTTTGTTGGCGTAATCTTTAGCTACAGTGGCAGTGATTTCCAGATGGTTTATTCGGGTACCTCTATCATTGCAGCGTTTGCTTGTTCGACATTAATTGGCGTTCTGTTTGGTTATCTTCCCGCCCGTAATGCCGCACGACTTAATCCTATTGATGCGCTTTCTCGCGATTAGGCTCGCGATTTTTACAACATTAGGTTGCAGCATACGATACTTTTCCAATAAAAATCCGGTTTAAAACCGGTTTTTTATATAGTGCTCTACAGCGAGAGTCGTTCGATATGACCGTTAAGTCATCAGCGGTTCTTTATTTCCATAAAACTGTCGTAATTCCTTGATCCCAGTATGGTAATCGCCGTAGCATGAGTTTGGAATAGGCTGGAGCACCCCATGAAAGAGCTATTAAAGTTAAACGGATTTTTTGCATTTATATGCGTCGCATTTATTAATGCCTTTGTCGATCTTGGTCATAAAATAATCATTCAAAATACGCTCTTTAAGGCCTATGACGGTGATTTACAAATACTGTTGACCGCCGTGGTCAATGGCTTGATCTTGCTACCCTTTATTTTACTTTTCACCCCCTCGGGATTTTTAGCGGACAAGTATCCTAAAAATAAGGTGATGCAGCTCTCTGCGTGGGGCGGTGTGGTGATCACCTTGTTAATTACGGCGTGTTATTACCTTGGCTTATTTATCCCTGCGTTCGCATTAACGTTTGTTTTGGCTCTGCAAAGTGCTTTTTATTCGCCTGCTAAGTATGGATATATCAAAGAGTTAGTGGGTGCGAATAACCTGAGTGAAGGCAATAGCTGGATTCAGGCGGTGACGATGATAGCTATTTTAAGTGGCATTGTTGTTTTCTCGCTGCTATTTGAATTGAGTTTGGACGGCGCGGCGCAGCTTTCCCCTGAAGAGAGCTTAATGTTGTGCGCGCCCCTCGGTTGGCTTTTAGTGACGGGTGCGGTTGTTGAACTGTATTTAGCGTATCAGCTGCCTGAGTTGCAGAAAACGGATAAGAAAGCGATTTTTGATACTAAGGCCTATCTAACGGGCCGGGCTTTAAAACGCAACCTTGGTTTACTTAAAAGTAAGCGACCTATCTGGTTGTCGATTATTGGATTATCTATTTTTTGGTCCATCAGTCAGGTGATGTTGGCGGTTTTTCCTGCGTTTGCCGAAGAACATATGGATCAACATAATACCTTCGTGATTCAAGGCATTATGGCGTTTGCGGGTATAGGGATCATGGTGGGGTCCATAGTGGCGGGGCGTTTCTCTAAACATTATATTAATGTTGGTTTAATTCCTGTTGGGGCCGTTGGTGTTGCGGGTGGACTGATTCTCTTACCTCAGCTCGATACTATGGTTATACAGGCGGCGGTCTTCTTTTCGATTGGCCTGTTTGGCGCATTAATGTGTGTGCCATTAAATGCATTAGTACAGTTCCATGCGGGTGAAACTGAAACGGGGCGAGTCTTGGCGGGTAGCAACTTCATTCAGAATCTTATGATGCTGAGCTTTCTATCACTAACGGTGCTATTTGCGTGGAATAGTATTGATGGCCTCTGGTTGCTTTGGTTGCTGGCCGCATTAGGGTGTGGGGGCGCTATCTATGCGATTGTCACCTTGCCCCAGGCGTTTATTAAAGTCTTAGTGATGCTCCTGTTTCGCCGGAAATATAACCTTCAGGTACTGGGTTTTGAAAACTTACCTGAAGCGGGTAAAGGGACGTTGCTATTAGGTAATCATATTAGTTGGTTAGATTGGGCAATGATCCAGATGGCCTGTCCTCGCCATATCCATTTTGTGATGGAGCGCAGTATATATGAGCGTTGGTATCTCCGTTGGTTCTTAGATCTATTTAAAGTAATTCCTATCTCTCAGGGTAAGAGCCGTCAGGCGCTTGAGCAGGTACGTGACTTAATCAGTAGTGGTGAGGTGGTGTGCTTGTTCCCTGAAGGTGCGATCAGCCATATAGGCCAACTAGGTGAATTTAGACGCGGTTTCGAAAAAGCCTGTGAAGGGGCGGACGGTGTCATTGTACCTTTCTATATGCGTGGGTTGTGGGGAAGCCGTTTCTCCCGCTCGACCGATAAAATGAAAACCATTCGCCGTAGCGGTTCTAAGCGTGATGTGATCGTTGCTTATGGTCAGCCGATGCCGATTGATAGTTGTGCAGCTGAGGTTAAACAGAAGGTGTTTGAACTATCGATTCGCACCTGGGAGCAATATACAGAAACCCTTGAAACACTTCCAAGTGCCTTTGTTCGTAGCATGAAAAATGCCGACGGTGGTTATGCGATAGCCGATGTGGATGGTGGGCCGCTGAGTCACCGAAAGTTGTTAACCGCAACGGCTTTATTTAGAAAACGAATGGTGCAGACCGCGGGAGATAATATTGGCTTGTTGGTACCGACGTCGAGTGCCGGAGCGATCGCCAATATGGCTGCGTTAATGGCGGGAAAAACCGTAGTTAATATGAACTTTACAGCTCCCGTCAGTTCACTAAAGTCCGCGTTGGAACAGGCGGATGTGAAAACCATTGTTACATCTCGTCGTTTTGTTATTAAGCTGAAGGCTCGAGGGGTTGATCTTTCTGAGCTGTTTGAAGGCCGTGAATTGCTATACATGGAGGAGATTAAAGAGCAGATCAGTAAAGCTGAGGGGCTGTTGACGTTAGGGCTCGTGTCGCTGCTGCCCACGTCATGGTTACAATATTGGTTGTGTCATAAGGCGCACGTTGATCAAACGGCGGCCATACTGTTTTCCTCAGGTAGTGAGGGTGCGCCTAAGGGGGTGATGTTAAGTCACCGGAATATTATGGGGAACCTGCGTCAAACGGCTGATGTGCTCAATGTACGTGAAGATGATTGTATTATGGCTACTTTACCCCTGTTTCACGCGTTTGGGTTAACAGTAACCTGTTTTATGCCACTCATTGAAGGGATGCCTGTGGTTTGTCATCCAGACCCAACGGATGCCGCTAAAATAGGTAAAGGTGTGGCCCGTTATAAAGCAACATTGATGTGTGCTACGTCCACTTTCCTACGTTTATATACACGGAATAAGCGGGTTCACCCACTGATGTTTCAGTCGCTTCGGGCGGTCGTCGCGGGTGCAGAGAAGCTTGATGCTGCTGTGCGAGACGGGTTTGAAAAGAAATATCATGTACCGGTTGTGGAAGGCTATGGCTCTACAGAAACTACGCCGGTAGCCAGTACTAATTTACCTGATGCTTTAGATACAGACTGGTGGACAATACAGGTGGGCAACAAACCCGGTACGGTTGGTATGGCCTTACCCGGCTCGACCTTCCGTATAGTGGACCCGGAAACCTTAGATGAGCTCCCTATAGGTGAAGATGGGTTGATTCTGATTGGGGGGACTCAGATTATGCAGGGGTACCTGAATGATCCAGAGAAAACTGCGGAAGTGGTTGTCGAATTAGAGGGTATTCGCTGGTATAAAAGTGGTGATAAAGGCCACTTAGATGACGATGGATTTTTAACGATTGTTGATCGTTATAGCCGTTTCGCTAAGCTGGGCGGGGAGATGGTGAGCCTTACTGCAATAGAGGGCGAAGTGCGTCGTATATTAGAGTTGTCTGAGCAACCTTTAGTTGCAGTTAATCTACCTGATGTGAAAAAGGGCGAGAAGGTCATTCTGCTTATTGAGGGGATTGACGTTGATGATGTGCGGGACCGTTTGGTCAAAGGTGGAATGACGCCGATGATGATACCGTCAGATGTCTATAGCGTTGAGGCCGTCCCTGTTTTAGGCAGTGGTAAAACAAACTTTAGTGCGGCCCGAGAGATGGCTGAGGCTATGGCTCGCCCCGTATAAACAGCGCGGTGTATGTGCTTCGTTTTAGTAGGAGTTACCTCTGTTAATGTAATTCCTACTAATCTACTTGGTTATTATGCGTTATACTGTGAGTCTATATAATTTAGAAGGTCATAATGAGTTTTTTTAAACAGTTTTTTAACCGACATTATAAAGCTCAGAAAGCGGAGAGAACCGTGTCAAATATTGAATCTAAAGTCACTGACTTGTTAGCGGAAATCGATGATCCGTTGATGGGGACTGATCTTATTACTGCACACCATGTTAAAGAAGTGTCTTTAACCTCTGGTAAATTAGTGATCGCAATTGAGTTGGTTTATCCAAGCGAAGGTGTGGCAGCAACATTTAAACAACGTATCAGTGAAAAAATGTTGGCCTTGGGTGAGGTGTCTGAATGTGACGTGATTTTGAGTCATCAGATTGCTTCCAATCAAGGGCAAAACCAACTCCCTTCGATGTCAGGTGTTAAAAATGTTATTGCCATCGCTTCAGGTAAAGGGGGGGTTGGTAAATCGACCACGGCGGTGAACTTAGCGTTGGCGATGGCGGCTGAGGGTGCCAAAGTCGGTATTCTTGATGCCGATATTTATGGCCCAAGCCAGGGCATGATGCTCGGTGTAGACGAAGGAGTTCGCCCTTCTCAACATGATGAGAAGCATTTTAACCCTATTGAAGCGCATGGCTTACAATCGATGTCGATGAGTTATCTAATCGAAGATAATACGGCGATGGTATGGCGAGGCCCAATGGCGGCAGGTGCGTTACAGCAGCTGCTAACGCAAACACGCTGGCATGATCTTGATTACCTGTTTATTGATATGCCACCGGGCACCGGTGATATTCAGTTGACGTTATCGCAGAAGGTACCGGTTGCGGGGGCCGTTATTGTAACAACGCCGCAGGATATTGCTTTGCTGGATGCGAAAAAAGGGATAGAGATGTTCCGTAAAGTCGATATTGATGTACTCGGGGTCATTGAAAATATGAGTACCCATATATGCAGTAACTGTGGCCATACTGAAGCGATCTTTGGCAATGGCGGTGGAGAGGAGATTGCTGCGCTATATGATACTGAGCTCTTAGGTAAATTACCCTTGGCTTTATCGATTCGTCAGCAAGTTGACTCTGGCTCACCAACTGTTGCAGCTGATCCTGAGGGTGAGTACGCACTTATCTACAGAGAGGTAGCACGTAAGTTAGCGGCAAGGTTGGCTACAAAAAATGCTAGCCATGTTGAGGTTCCTTCAATCGTGATATCTGACGATTAATAGCCGCGTAGTTTGCTAGAATAAGCGACTTTTTTTACGTTTGTTGATTACTTGACTGAGATCAAAAAGTAACCAGTTATTTTGTTAGACTCTAAAATCTTGTCTACACTGATAGTTCTGACGATTAGATAGACCACATAAAAATAAATGAGGGTTGTTGTTATGGATTATAGAGAGACAGCAGATATTAAAGAGATACAGATGAAGCCTTCAACGCCTTCCCGTAGCGATATGGCAAGGGAGCTTCGTAAACAAGCTGATTGCTTAAGAGATGAAGGTAATACCGCAGCAGAGTTCTGGCTTGCTGAGCAATATGAGAAAACAGCTAACCTGCTTAATTAATCTGGTTTTATTAGGTATTGTTAATAAATAACATAAACGGCCCTTAGTGGGTCGTTTTTTATATGTGTTGAGTGTGATTGATCTTTGTTCATCTCTATGAAAAAAGGTACAATACGCGGCTAGCAAATTATTAACTACTGGATAGGCCAATATGGGCATTAAAGCTGATCGTTGGATTCGTCGTATGGCGGAAGAGAAAGATATGATTTCACCCTTTGAGCCGGGTCAGGTTCGTGAGGTTGCTGGATCACGTATCGTCTCTTATGGAACATCGAGTTACGGCTACGATGTGCGTTGTGCGAATGAGTTTAAAATATTCACCAACATCAACTCATCCATTGTTGATCCCAAAGATTTTGATGACGGCAGTTTTGTCGATGTTCAATCAGATGTTTGCATCATTCCTCCAAACTCGTTTGCGTTAGCGCGTACCGTTGAGTACTTTAAAATCCCTCGGGATGTGCTAACTATCTGTTTAGGCAAAAGTACATACGCTCGTTGCGGTATTATTGTCAATGTCACGCCTTTAGAGCCTGAGTGGGAAGGTCACGTTACGTTAGAATTTTCTAACACTACGCCATTGCCCGCTAAAATTTATGCCAATGAAGGGGTTGCTCAAATGCTTTTCCTTCAAGGGAGTGAGGTATGTGAAACCTCATATAAAGATCGTGATGGTAAGTATCAGGGGCAGACCGGTGTTGTGGTTCCTCGTACTTAAGTTTGACTGTATCTATAAATGATTTTAAAGCACGAAAAAATTAGTCTATTTTGGGATCAGCTCCAAGAAACCATTGAACAGCTTCTATCCAGTAGAAGTGACGATCGTTTCGAGGCGGAGCCGTTGCTCAAACAATACCGTGAACAATTACAAAAAATTGATAGCAACCTGACATTTCATTTTCAGAGTGATGAAGATGAAGAGGGGGCTTTAGAGATGGTTTTTGGCTGTGACGGCTTTCCTGAATCCATTCATTCAGTTTTAAGTGTGATTGGCGCTGCTCCTGAACTGTCGGGTATTGAGTTTAAAGCATTTAATAATCGTTATGACCCGATTCCTCTATCCGTCAATATTGGCGATGAGTTTTGTGAGATAGATGACTTTTGGTGCCGTGTAAGTGTTGTAAATGATCGTATGCATTTAGAGATCTATTTAGAGAATGCACCTAAAGTGCTCGATATGGATCCACGTGTTGAGGCTGTTATGATCTATCTAGACGCGCTTATTGGTGAGTATGAGCTGATGACCCGAGTATGGGCATTAGATTGGTTTGAGATACCTGCTTCGCCAGAGGATTATGGCTTAACCAGATTGGTTGATTTACGTGATTATTTTGACGAAATTAAACAGGGCGCATCGCCGATAGGGATCACGTTGCATTAGTTCTGCACTCAGCATTTTTAGCTATATCGTAGACTAAAAGTGCTGAACGCAGTCGAGGCTATATAAACGAGTCTATTCATTGCTCAGTTGTCTGAGAGAATATAAACGCTGCCTTCTTCATCTTCGGTTTGTTTTTCACCTGCTTGAAATAAAATACGCATTTTTCCCCTTCCTTGTGTTTTTTAGTTGCTTCCTAAGTAACAATCGACCATTGTTTTATTAACCTTAGCGTTTACATTGCATTTTTCATTATTTGGCTAGGAATTAGGCGTTTTATGAGTGGATTGCTAACAGCGTTACTCGAAGAGATCCGTATTGAATATGTTTCGCGGATGCAGGCCAGTGGGTGCAATGAACCTTATTTAACCGCTGAGCGTTTATGTCATGAGCGGTTGTTCCTTGAAGCTGATCTGTTGGCTGAGATAATAGAGCAGGACCCAACCCTGCTGGCTGCACGTGCAGGCGATTTAATTATGAATCGCCAAGAAAGCGAGAACCCTTCGGTTGGAATTATCGTCTGTAGCAATATATTAGCGGCTGCGTTAGAAGGGCTGTTGGCTGTGGCAGTTGATCGAGCGTGGTTAGAGGTCGATGATGATGGACGTATTTTAGTTGATGATGAGGAGCTGCTGAGAGATAGTCAGTACCCTATTAGTATCGATTACAGCCGCTCAGAAACGGCAAAGCGAAATATTAGTCAGGGGAGTGTTAGTAAACTATCTCAACTATTCGCTGCTGCAGAATCAGATTATCTTGATTCATTACAGCAAAGTACGCGTGATGTGGATGCTTATCAGCGCGCTTTGGATATTTCGTCAAGCCATGCTGTTTTTGCGCCGGAAGAGATCTCACCACTTGTTGCCGAAAACCCGTTACTGTTAGGTCTGAGGCCTGAAGATATGATGGACGAGGACCTGTTTGACGGTGACCCGCCTGCGGGTTTAATCATTAGCGCCCATTTGACCCATATGATGCTCCAGCACATGCTTGAATTAGGTGTGGAGCAGGGCGTATTGGTGCTGGATAGTAGCGGTCACATTATTGTGCCCGATCTGCCAAAAGCCCCGCCAACTATCCACTAGCTAAACCTGTTAAAGGGTGTCGAAATTAATCTTGTTTTCCGCCACATGAAATAGTGATGCCACTACTTGGCGGTCATAACGCTTGCCGGCATCTTTTAGAAGGGTCGCTAATGCTGTTTCGACCGGTAAGCTCTCTCTGTATGCCCTTGGGCTAATCATGGCAACAAAATCGTTAACGGCTGTCAGTATTCGAGCGTTGAGTAACAGTGCATCACCGGATATGCCTTGAGAGCCTGAGCCATCCAAGTACTCATGTTTTTGCAAGATGGTTTCTAGTACGGGGCCGTCAAACTCAATATTTTGTAGTATTTCCCGTGTGTGTTGTACTTCGTTTTTGACCACTGCACGCTCTTCTGCTGTAAGCGGCTCCGTTTTTGTGAGTAACGCTTGTGGAATGGATAACTTTCCTAAGTTACAAAGGTTTGCTGCAATCTCAAGCGCATCACGATCACTCTCTTTGAATGCCATTGCGTCGGCGACTGCGACCGCTATTTTGGCTGTTTTTTGCGAATGGTTCGCTGAGTAAGGGTCGTGTAGATCGATCGCATTCATGAGTGATTGCATGATTTGTCGAAGCAGTTGGGTTTGTTGTTTCTGGTGTTCCTCAATCAACGTAATGTCATGGAAATGCAGCATCACCGCTGATGTTTCGCCATAGAGCATGGGGACTAAATTGATAACAAATGTACTGACCTTTCCTTTGAGTTCTAGTGACTTTTTAGATGTACTCTCTTTTTGATTTGCAAAGCACGCTTTAATGAGAGGGGACAGCTGCTCAGCATAATGGCTTCCGAGTACTGAGTTTAGGTTTTTCCCTTCGCTATCTTCTGGGTCTATTGCAACTTGGCTGGCTAGGGCGTGGTTAATAAAGGCAAGGTTGATGTTTTGGTCAACGATCATAACCATATCGGTTACATTGTTATTGATCGCATCAAGTAGGCTGGTCTTCTCTTTTAGTGCAAGGGTGGTGGCGCGTAGTACTTCATTTGACTTCTGTTCTTTCAGTAGGTGGCCATACCAGCCGGCAGCAACTAGCATTGCCAGTAACGCCAGAGTGCCAAGTATCAGCATCATTTGCAGATCAGCTTGTTCGTCTAAACTTTGTCCGAGGGCATCCCTTCTGTCGACTTTAATGATGAGCTTAAGGTCGGTGCTGGCAATATTACGGCTAACGGCGAGCACCTCAATGTTACGGTAATCTATTGCCTGAATGAATTGGCCGGGTGTATTAAAGGCCAGCGCTGCTGCGGTTTGTCCGTTCGTGGGGATGAGCTTGTTAAGGGTTGAGTCTCTATCTTGGCGTAAAGGGCTTGCATATACGAGGCCGTCATCCTTTTTCTGTAACAGGGCTGATTCTAACGACTGTAATTCGACACTAAAGTTGCGCAGTAAACTATAGAGCTCATTCTCGGCGTTTTTAATACCGATAAGGTAGCCTATTATCTCATCTTCGGCGCCAAATTGAGGTAAACCTGTTATTGCGCTAACGAATGCAATTTGCCCGACTTGGTTTTCATTTTTCCATATATGGGTGGGAGAAACGCTGCCGATTGTTAGGTTTGATTGCAGTGTGTCTTTAATTGCTTGGCTGATGGGAGCTAAGCCAGGTGTGCCTGCGACCAGTTTTAAGTCGGCGTCATAGAGCGCAAGTGAGGTGTTAGCGATAATTCTTAAATTTGCATTAATGCTGCTTCGCGCTTTATCGGTATAGCCTTCACGGTTAGCGGCAGCAATAATTAGGTTGCGCAGATAATCAATTTGCGCGGTTTTCTCTTGTTCAGCGGACGACTTTCCATTTAAGCGTTGAAGGTATAAGCGAACGGAGTTGTTATCGGTGATCTCTTTCAGCGGTGCTTCTGTTGCAAACATCCACCGTGTAACGCTTAGGCTTTGATTGTCGGCCAGGGCTGATAGTGTGGTTTGCCAATGCTGTACACTTTGTGCTTGTTGGTTTTCAGTGAAACGGTTAATTAACAACATACATATCAAAAAGATAAGTGTGAGGCTGATAACTCCAGTAGTTAATATGCGCTTCATTGTTAAGGCCCGATATGTGTAAGTAAGTTATGAATTACAGATAGCTTGATACTAGCAGTAATCTTAGTAAACCGGCATATGTAACCACCAGCGTTTTTCATTAACGGTGTACAGAGGGGTGTAGTGTTTAATGTTGCGATGGGATATGACCTGCCGACTTTGATTATCAAGAATGAGTTCATCCCCTCCGTACTTGACGGCGAGTACCGCGTGGCCAATACGTAAGTTTGTGTCTTGCAATACAACAATGCGTAACTCATCGTTACTGAAACCGAGTAAACGTAATGAGAAAAATTTCGTGAGGGAGTAGTCCTCACAATCCCCGCTTCGTGATAAAAATTCTTTCACTACGGCCCAGTAATCCGCTTTTCCGTAATTGTCTATATCTTGGATGTAAGGTTGGCGGTTTGCATATTGGTTGACGCGCTCAAGTTGCTGGCGTTTTGGTAGACCTCTGATGCTCTCAAGAAAACTATACCAGGGCTTTAAATTGCATAGGCCGGATTGGCGACATATCTCTTCAGGAGTGTCTTCTCTTAAATGACGCTCCATGTAGCTAAGCCAATCAGGCAGTTCACTCAGTGTGCGCTGGGGTAATTCTTGTGAGCCAAAGAGCCCCGCATGGGTTTGAGGTGCCCATGTCAAAGGGAAAAATAACATGGCTCCGAATATGAGGAGTGAACAGCGTGCTCTCATTAGCAATTATCTCAATATGTCCCTGATCATGTAAGCATATCTAACTAAGCTAAAAATACTACTGCTCAAGCCGTTTAAAGCTTATTTCAGACAATTAGCGTGCCCGTGGCGATTAATGTTGATGCGCATTATGGCTGAGCCGTACCAATAGTACTGAAATATCTCATTTGAATGAAAAAAAATACAGTGGATGTTTGGTTGTTTTTTGTACTGTTTTTTACGATAGGGGCTATTCTTAGGGTAAGTAAGAACGTAGATGATAAATTCAAAAGCTGTAGGGCGCAGCTTTTGAGGGGGTGTGTGATGAACTTAAAAATAGGTATTGTAACGGCGTTAGTCTCTTCGTTGTTAGCATCATCGGTTTTTGCAAATCAGCAAGAAGATGATGAGCAAGATTCGGTTCGTGAGTGGGGGCCTTGGGCGATGCCGGTCACGACCGCTGCAGGGCCTGAAGCGGCTGTTAATCCCCTTTTACTTGCGGGAGGCGGGGTGCCTGAATATGTTTTTTTTGACCCTGATATTTCAGGTAATCCTGATAGCGAGGTTTCTGGAGGCTGTTTGCCAGGTGCCGCTTGTGGTTATGCTACTTATTATCCGCTCGTACATGATTTTTCTGAAAGTGAGCGTCAATCACTGCAAAGACGCTCACCCAATGGGTTGTTGGTGCGAATGGGGGTGTCTAGTTTGACGCCTGTTGTCGCTGGGTTTTCTATGGAAGGCTATGAATCTGAAAGTCAGAGCATTAGGCGTTACGATGCACTAGGTTTTTCTGTGACGCCTAATGGGGATGATCCCCGCTATATTAATATCGAGTCTCTAACACTAGATGAGCGAATGCGCTTAAATTCAATGTTAACGCATTATGGTTATGATGAAGACAATCTACGTTTAGATGGTTTGACGGATACGTCTATTCGTTGCTTGGGTAACTGTCGTGGGCCTTTTGCGCCGTATATGAGACTTGATCATGGCCGCTTAGGTGGTTTAGACGGACGAAACGTATCTCATGGGCTTTGGTTCTCTAGTGCGCTAAATCGCGACGAACAATACGCGCAGGCTTATTTGGGTAGTTTTATCTTTGGCGTGAGCTCTACCTTGGATGATCTAACAGCGCTGCAAGATGAGTTGAGTGCTATGAATAGTTTTGCTGAGCTGAGTGGTGATCTCATTGCTCAATATAAAGGACATAGTGCATGGGGGGCGCCTGTGCAGTTGAGTGTTAACTTCTCAAATCAAACGTGGGGAGGTTCTTTTAATGGGGGGTATGATGGGCAGGTGATGACCTATGCGAGCGAAAATGGAACGACAGTTGTTGGGCAGGTCGGTTTTAATATTCAGGGTGGTACAATTAATGGTATTAATCTGAGTGCCGACTCGAATGCGCTCAGTGCCTTTGATGGCGCTGTTTCAGGCACTGTTAATGCTTCTTTTTTCGGTGAGAAAGGGGGCGAGATTGCGGGTGTGGCCGATATAGTTAAAACGCTGGCAGGTACCCAACCCAATGTACCTTCAGTGAATGTCGAAGGTTATACTGATGCGGTTCACGTAACAACGTTTAATACGAGTCGTCAGATATCACCGCAAGCGAGCGGTATCTAACGGG
>Ga0115007_10001404_pt1 | contig 15568 bp, 19 predicted proteins | sample ArcOceMetagenome_2_FD_87166 | JGI IMG/M metagenome (GOLD analysis project Ga0115007, IMG submission 87166) | Marine eukaryotic phytoplankton communities from Arctic Ocean - Arctic Ocean ARC135M Metagenome | ecosystem: Environmental > Aquatic > Marine > Oceanic | place: Arctic Ocean | collected... | reverse complement strand
GGACGCGCTCTAAAAACGGCGATAAGTCATCTTCAGGGCTGTTGAGTAATCGCTCGCACACTAACACCCAATGGCTTATGTCTGTTGTAAACTGGAGATCAGGCAACTGGCGGATCAAATCTAACGTTACCCAAGGGCTATAAAGAGACGAGGCCCGGTGCGTTTCAAAACTACACAGTAATTCATGCTTCTGGGCTAACTCTTGCGCACGTCCAAAAAATTCAACCTGCTCAGTAAAAGGCCAACGATCATTACCGGGTAATACGTTGACAAAGCGGGGGGCAAGATCCGCAGCATCACCTAACTTGCGCTCCAAACGCGCTAGATGTTGAAGGCTAGTTTCCGACTGATTAGGGACAACATCTGAGCCGGTAAAAATAATGCCAATATAGCTAAGATCAAAGTCGCTCAGTACTTGGCGAAAATGCAGTCGTTCTTTTCGAGACAATGAAAAGCGCGCTTCAACACCGACGTACCCATGCGTATTTAATGAAGCAGCTAGTTCTTCCAGTGGCGTCGCCACACCCCATAGCGTACGAAAAACATCTAACTCCATAGCCTCATCCCCCGCTCTGTTTTGCTCATTTATCGAAAAGTGACACCCGGCAAAACACACAACATTTCATACAGAAGATTGGCAGCCAATTGGGACGTATTACCACTGACATCATAAGGTGGCGACACCTCAACCAAATCACATCCAACGAGGTTTAGCCCTTTACAGCCACGCACAATTTCGAGAGCCTGTATAGAAGTCAGACCACCGACTTCAGGCGTTCCGGTACCGGGCGCCCAAGCAGGGTCAATGCCATCAATATCAAACGAGAGATAAACAGGTCGTTTACCGATAGCACGGCGTATATTAGCCATTAAAGGTTCAAGTGATTGATACCAACATTGTTCGGCAGTCTTGAGGTTAAAGCCCTGCTTCTCGCCCCATTTAAAATCTTCAGCGGAATACCCCTGTGCTCGCTGGCCTATTTGAAAAACAAAATCGCAATCCAGTAGGTTTTCCTCTACTGCACGTCTGAATGTTGTACCGTGAGCAATTTTTTCGCCGAACATAGTGTCGTTGGTATCGGTATGTGCATCGATATGGATTAAAGCGACCGGGCCATGCTTCTTATTTAGCGCACGTAAAATAGGTAATGTCAGCGTGTGATCACCACCCAGTGTTAGCGGAATCAATGGATACTGATTGAGCTGGGTGTAGTAGTCTTCGATGATATCGACGGACTTCAACAGGTTGTATGTATTGATCGGCACATCACCGATATCCGCCACCGATAACGAATCAAATGGCGCGGCGCCTGTTGCCATATTATAAGGGCGGATCATGACCGACTCTGCACGAATCTGACGCGGCCCGTAACGTGTTCCTGCTCGCTGCGATGTACCTATATCCAATGGAATACCAATAAAAGCGGCATCCAAACCGTCTAACTCTTCAACAAACGGCAATCGCATCATGGTCGCCCGGCCACCGAACCTAGGCATATCATTTCCGCTTTGCGGCTGATGTAGTGGTTTGTTCATTCTCAACATTCCTCAACTAGCGATGCGCAACAACGCTGTGCGCTCAAAACATAGATCTATCCTAGGTAAGCAACCTTGACCATTAAATAGCAAAGCTGAAATAATCACTTCATAAATTACTGAAGTGAATTCTGTAATAGATCCTACAACAAAGCCTAAAGCACACGCCCGGAAGCCACACATGAGATCTGAAAAGCGTATTAATATCCGCCTGTTAGAAGTATTTATTACCGTCGTAAAACATCAAGGATATTCAGGCGCGCAGCAAGAACTCAACCTCACCACCTCCGCGATTAGCAACTACATGAGCGAACTAGAAAGCTACGTGGGGTTTGTGCTCTGCCAACGCGGCCGCTCGGGCTTTATGTTGACAGAGAAAGGCCAGCAGTATTTACACCAAGCGGTTAAATTACTGGATGAGATGGACCAGCTAGAAAGGCATGCCGAGGCACTCAAAGGTGATATGGGTGGTACGTTTCGTATTGCCGTATTAGATGCGACAGTCATGGACCAAACACTATCGCTACCAGAAATCATCCAACAATTTAACCAACGCTTCCCCGCTGTACACCTCAACTTACAAATCCGAAGCCCGCATGAACAAGTACAGGGCATACTCAATAACCAACTCGATTTAGCCATTGGTAACTTCCCGTCTAGTGTGAATAACGTTATCGAAGAGAAACTCTACCGCGAGCAACATTGGCTCTACTGCAGCAATACTCATCCACTCTTTACCGATCGCAAAGTGACCATAGAGCAAGTCACGCGTTATGGATTAGTCACGCGTAGCTACTGGAACGCAGCGGATTTAAGAAAACGGGGATTTGGACACAGCACCGCCACAGTAGAAAGCATGGAAGCTCAACTTGCACTGATACTCTCAGGAAAATACGTGGGCTACCTTCCCGAACACTATGCACAAACGCACATGAAAGAAGGACGACTACGCCCACTATTACCTAGCGAATTTGGCTACCAGGCCCCTTTTTCTTTAATCTGCCGACGCGGCCGAAGTAAAGAGCTTTTTATACGTTCCATGCGGGAAATGCTGATTAAGCAGACATCACTACGGGCTAAATAAAACCAAAAAACTCGCTCGTCGAAAAGGACTGCTCCACGAACGGTGTGTCCATATACGTCTAGCTACTCAACAGTAATCGTGATTTTCTCAGATAACACAGGCTTACTATGAGGCACGTGCATATAATTACCCAACAGCAGCTGCAAGGTATGTTTGCCCGGCGCTAACATAATTTCCGTTTCGGTTTGACCGCCACCGAAATGCTTAATTTTATCCGTTGCCGGTAGCGGCATACTCATATCAGGTAATTCATCAGCATCGATCAATAGATGATGATGGCCTGTATTTTTCTGATCAGTGCCCGCCGGTGCGACACCCATATTCTTTAGGCCAAAAACTACGGTCACTTTTTCCCCAACGCTTATACCATTGACGGGCTGTAGAAAGTAAACTTCAGCATTTTCAGGTGCCTCTGAAATCATTCCTTCACCGAAGGCCGTCAAAGGCACCGCCGCGACAACGCACACTACAAATAGGCTTTTAAGTTTCATGAAAAATCCCTTTATTGATTAACGAACCCTTCCCACCATAATCAAAACACCTTAGATAGCCATTTATAAAATATATATAGGCCGAGGTATGGAATTAACTCACTGATATAATAAGCCTTTAGCGCTATGATATTTTTTCTACTATTACTAGATAACCATGCGATTTCGTTCTAAAGCGTATTTTAGGCTTCGGTTTCAAGATTCTTTGACGATTGCTCAAGTGACACAAGCGCCTCCCGTCTCTGCTCAATAGCCGTCTTTTGCGTCTTTTTCTGCTCTTGATCCGTGCTTTCTTTTAGCGTGGCTTCTAAAATATCAATCTCCTGTTTGAGCTTCAGCTTCTCATTTTCTAATTTTTCTGCCTGCTCAGCTTTGTCGAAAGCCACCTCTTCTGCCGAGGTTTCTTGGGAGGTAGATGCTGGTGCAGCACTTCTCGGAGTAGGTATTGCACTCACGCCATCAGTCATTGGCCGCTGGTTCATATAAGAAGGAGACATTATTTCGATACCCTGACCGTGCAAAGTATCAAGCACATCCCCGTACAAGTTCGACTGCATTGAAATCATACGCTTAGCCTCTTCCAGAAAACCAGACACCCTGTATGTCACCGCAAAATTGCCTAACTCCAAGATATGCACAAAAGGATCCGTAAGGCCGCAGGTTTTAGCAGCGTCCATCAGTAGCGACTCCACTCTTTTATGGTCAACTTCGTACCCTAATGATAACGAAGCCGAAATAATGGTCCCCGAACTTCGAATCGTCGCTAATGGATTACTAATGCAATAGGTATTAGGTAGCGAAATGAGATCTCGCGTTTCTGTTTGGATTTCCGTATCAAACAAGCCCCTCTCTGACACACGTCCTATATGGTCGCCAATACGAATAAAGTCTCCGACCTTGAAAGGCTTAGTAATACGCAGCAGTACTCCTGCCATCATGTTCGTAATAATTGCAGTTGACGAAAATGCGATAACGGCGGAGATAACAATACCAAACAGACCGATCAACTGGTTGCGTGAATTCTGGTTGATAGGCATCACGAGAATGATAGTAAGAATTCCAAGCAGCGTTAGCCCAAGCATTGTGAGTTGGCGAGGAAACAAGCGTTCATTACCAAGATCAGGACGTCTTTTGATGAACAGGAAATGTGCTAACGATAGGGTCAATACCACCGCGATGACTATCGCAATGAAAGGCCCAAACAGAGTAATTATTTCGATCATGTATTAAAAATCTCCATAGACATTATATGAAAGCTCGTCAGCAAGGGCCGCAGAGTCAGGGAGCCATAAGCTCCCTTCTCTACGTTGATATTACCCACAGAGTAGGAAAGCAGGAATAATGTCTACAACCTTCTACCTAATCCGGCTTTCCCTTTTTCAAACGGTGTCTATTCGCCTCAATCGGGTAAAATGTTTGTCCATAAATAGAACGCGGCAAACGAACCGTTGTACCGTAATCCACAGGCCAATGCTTACCGGGTAGATGGTAAGTACCAAACAAGCGATCAAAGATAACCGTATGAGCCGAATAGTTCGTATCAATAGCCGGCTTCTCAGAGCTGTGATGCCAATGATGAAATTGCGGCGTCACTAAAACATACTTTAACGGACCAAATGGGATATCCAGATTACAATGAATCAAAATAGCCTGTAACGCTGCGAAAGTTACATAAATATTCAGCGCAGTCTCATCAGCGCCCAATAGGTATAAAGGAATCATAACCATAGCTCGTTCAGAGAACACCTGAACAAAGTGCCCACGAGACCCCGCCAGCCAATCTAAATTTTCAATCGAATGGTGTACCGCATGAATCGGCCATAACGTTTTAATTTCGTGGTACGCACGATGCTCCCAATACAAAACGAAATCCGCACATAATACGATTAGCACTACCTGCACCAGCATGGGCATCGACTGCACCGCATCCTGAACACTGGGACTTAGCGCCCAGCTAAAATGGCTAGCATGATAGTTAGCAAAAATTAAAATGGCAGAAATAGCCAAATGGTTAAAGCAGAAGTAGAACATATCCACGGCCCACTCCGGCCGAGTAATTAACTGATCCCGGTATTTAGGAAACAGCTTTTCCAGCACCATAAAAATCACGGTTGAGCTTAAAAAAGCGAGGATAAGCCAATCAACACCCAAGGATAACTCCCGTGGCTCAACGGCCCCTACGGGGATGTTATAACCGCCTAAAGCAAAAGCGATCAGCGTTAAGCCAATGCCGGTTAATGCGTAGTATTTATATTTCGCACGATTTAATACTAGGGTCAGCACACCAAATAGTAACGAAAAATACATCCCGTATTTAAGAACACTTTGCAACTGCTCGGCATCGTAAACTTTACGCAGCTCGGTAGTTGTCAGGTAAGACGGATACAAATAAGCAAAAACGGCTAAAAGACTCAACATCCCCAGTGTTACCGACAAATAACAACTGATGCGTCCTTCACCTAAACGAAACTCTTTAGCAGGATTTTTCTCAACCTGCCTTTCCATGTACTGATAACTATCTTTCATTTTTATTTAAAAACCCTAACAGCGCTTACTCCGTTATGAAGAACGATATAAAGTCGCCTCACATAACACCTATTATTCATTCAGACCAAACGGCAAATTCGTTACCCGTTAGATCAGTAAAGTGGAATCGTCGACCACCCGGGAATGGAAAGATATCTTTAATAATCTTACCGTTAGCAGACTTTACTTTTTCTAGCGTTTGCTCAAGCGCAGCACTATACAGTACGACCAGCACACTACCAGAAGCCGTCGTTGCCTTAACATCGGATTGATAGAAACCGCCGTCCAGACCTGCATCACCAATGGCAACGTACTCAGGCCCATAATCAACAAAGGACCAACCGAATACCGAACTAAAAAACTGCTTAGTTGCTGCCAAGTCAGAAGAAGGAATTTCAAGGTAATTAATCTTTCCCGTTTCTTTCATAATCACTCCCTGATATTAAAATGTTAACCACTTTAAGCATTCTTGAGCTTGATTGTACCAATTCAACACCTTCGCGCCTCAACCAAATCCTATGCTAAATACAATGTTTAAACACTATACTCACGAAACAGCCTAAAGACAGGGGCTATAGGAAGGAACTAAAGAGCAGAATCTAGGCCGAAAAAAGGGATACGAAGAAGAAGCGGTTGGTAAATACCAATATTTGATAGCGCAAAGTGTGCAACTAAAACGAGCGAGTATAAGCTTACTGCTTTGCTTTTTTAAGTTTGTACATTAAGGCATCACCTTCAGCGAGCAAAGCTTCAACCGTACGATGCTTGTCACGCTCATATTCCACAACACCATGTGAAGATGAAATATCGTAACCACGATTCTCTGTCCGATTAATGACATCAAGCGCGTGCTGAAGGCGTCCTATCATTTTTTCCGTTTCTTGCTTCGAGCTATTATTGAGTAATGCCGCAAACTCATCACCGCCTAACCTAGCCGCTACATCTGAGTCTCTGAATGCCATCTTCATTTGTTCAGCAAAGACAGTGAGCGCTCTATCACCCTCTGCATGCCCAAACGTATCGTTAACCGGCTTAAAGTGATCGAGATCCATATATACTAATGACGCCGGGACCCCCTCCCGAATACAAAGATTTAAGCTATGTTCCGACAGCAGCATAAATCCACGTCGGTTTAAAATAGTAGTGAGGTCATCCATCGTGGATAATTGAATAACCGAAAACTCCCGCTCCACAATTGAAGCTAGGTCAGAAAGAGCCTTGAACTCTTCTTCGGTAAAATTTCTTGGTTCTTGGTCAATAATACACAAAGTCCCTAATTTGTTTCCGTTAGGGGCTTTAAGCGGGCAACCCGCATAAAAACGAATTTGTGGATCGCCAGTAACTAGGGGGTTATCAGCAAAGCGGATATCATCGATAGCATTAGGCACAACTAATATGTCATCACCGAGTATCGCGTGCCCACAGAATGAGATATCACGCAGAGTTTCACTCGCATTCAACCCAACACAAGATTTAAACCACTGCCGATTTTCATCAATAAGACTAACTAATGCGATAGGCACCCCAAACAACCGCTTTGCCATACGGGTTAATCGATCAAAACGTTCTTCAGGTGGAGTATCCAACACGGCTAATGATCGAAGCGTTTCAAGTCGCTCCTGCTCGTTTAACGGAATGTCAGGCTTTATCACTACAGCACTCCTTTTGGAACAAGCATTAGTAGGCCTTTATACATACTATGTCGGACATTAAATAAATTTATTTAGTTACTCTAGTTCAGTCAACGCGAGTCTGCCTATTTTAAAGAATATTAAAAAAGCGACATAACCATCATCTATGCCGATAGGTATGCCGCCTCCAAAGGGGTATAAAAATAGTGGTGCACTTATGTACCAGACCGTCTAGTGGTTAGCCAACAAGCTGAAAGTTGGCTTCCATACCTTGATCTCGTAAACTGATGAGTTGTTGGTAATGAGGCGATGCGTACCATGCTTCAGCTTTCTGCTTTTCAGGAAACGCTATGATCACCTGATACTCCGGGTGTGGCTTGCCATTTAATGGCAATGCTTTCCCTTTGACCAAAAACTCCCCCTCAAACGCTGAAATAGTAGACGCCGCTTTAGCGCTATATTCTTGTAATAATTCCGTATTTTTGGGGGTAAACCCCACGATAATGTATGCAGGCATCGTTAATTCCCAGTTGGTTTACGTTGTATTGCGATAACGAAAACCATGCTAGCATCAGAAAAACAAAGAACAATAGACCAAAAATTAACTCACTGTTAAGAAAAAATGAACAATATAAAAATACTGCCACGCTTAATGATCTTTGCAACGGTTGCTCAAAAAAAGTCATTTACTGAAGCAGCTAAACACTTGAACGTTTCAAAATCGGCTGTTAGCCAACAGATCAGCGCACTAGAGGCCGAACTTGGGGTAAGCTTATTAAATAGAACAACGCGGGAACTATCACTAACGGCATTAGGCTCAACGTTACTCGAGCGCTCTACCCTGTTACAAGATCAAATAGCGTTGTTATTTAATGATCTAGAAGAAGCGGGAACAAACCCCAGTGGCCGTTTTTCTATTACTTATCCAAATAGCTTACAACCCACCGTTATCATCCCGGCCGTACAACAACTTATGGCCGAATATCCTAACCTAGAGCCTGAGCTAATAGCGGATGATCAATCACTTAACCTGGTTGAACATGACTTAGATGTTGCCATTCATATCGGAGAACTCCCCGACAGTGGTTACAGAGCCCTACCGGTTGGATCACTCGTCGAATTATTCTGCGCTACACCGCTTTATCTTAGTAAAAAAGGAAGTATCCCCACCGTGCACGAGTTGATTACGCACCGCTGGATTGCAACCTCATGGCAAAACCCCAAGACAACTATCACGCATTTAAAAAGTGGGGGGAAAGAAACCATAGAGTTAAATCAGTTTGCAAAATGTAATACGTTAACAGGCGCTATTGATATGGCGTTAATGCATTTAGGTGTTGTACTCGTGCCCGATATAATCGCCAAACCCTTAATACAATCAGGCCAGCTCGTGCATATAGCCAAAGATATTCAAGGCCCCCAATGGCCTGTCTATACAGTACACGCCTACAAAAATGAAAAGCCCATCCACATCACTCGATTTCACCAAATAATCTGTCGAATTTTTGAGCGGCCTGATCTCACCTACTCGGATCAATAACTCCACTAGTGAATCAACGATTTTCGAATCATTTATTGATCCCAAAGTCATGGATGACACACTAACTACGTTTAATGACTTTCATCCGATAGGAAGAATAGGACAGCCAGAAGCTGTCGCCAACGTTTTCAGCTTCCTATTAAGTGATGAAATAAGCTGGGTTACTGGTGCCATATGGGATGTTGATAGTGGCGTAATCGCTAGGCAAAACTAAGATCACATTAATACCAATTGAGCTGTCTTACGTTGAACTACTCATGTGTTTTTTGCTGCCAACCTTTTGGCCTCTCATCTAGATCAACCGGTGCCGTTATCAGAATAAAGATAAATAGTATCAAAGCAGACAGTCCTACAAGACCAACGGCTAATCGATATAGTTGCTCCCTTGTCGCTTTACCCAACACGGCTGATTTTATGTATTTTAAATGTGTTAACAGATGAGCAGACATGAGAACTAAAAACATGACAGAACAATAGAAATGTAGATCTCCCCACTCATGCCGAGTTAAGCCCCACACTGCCGATGCACCACTTCGTTCCGGTAAAGAATACTCGATTAAAAACCCCGTCGCTAACATAGCGACGAGAGCCACGAATGACAATAAATCAATGACTTTTATTAACTGGGACTGCTTCATAAAGATATGCCTTTGCGTGTCTAATTAGGTTGCTTCATCGTTTTTTAATAGGGATAAATATGCGCTATAAATATATCGAAAAAATATCGAAGTGTGTCACTCAACTCCTTGAAGATTCTACCCTATCAGGCAACCAGCGACTTTCGCTACCCTAACGTGAACTCGGCTACCCGCGTTAAATTCGATAGCATCGTCAATAATCCCATCAGAAAAAATCAGCCCGCCTTCCGGCATATGGGATGCTAAGCTAAGCTCGGAATCGCTGGAAATCCGCCCAAAAACAATGTCTGCAGACGTGGATTTAGAACGAAAAGGTTCGCGCACACCAAAAACTAATTCGTCGGATTCCCATTGCAAATCCATGTCGACTGAAGGCTGTCCACTAATCCCTTCTGCCCCAGCAATTAAGCTCGACATCCAACCAGACATCCCCATTCCCGTTGAAACAATCACACCAGAGGACGATTGAGTTTCGCTTCGACCATTGATGTCAATTTGATAACGAGCTGACACGGGCAATCGTGGCCCGATATAGAAATCATTAACGGCCAAAAGGCACTGCCCGTCGTCTAGTGTTGCTTCAGCCATGGTGATGCGACGAGTCGTTACGTTAGCGGCAAGTAGTATTTCTTTAACGACGGTACCACACTCCTGAACCGAAAAAGGCAGCAACCTCCCATCGAAGATATCAGGTAATGGGTTGATCGCAACCACCCCCTGCCCTGTCAGATACTTAAGCACATTAGCAACCAGCCCATCTTGACCAACCACGACGGGGATATCATCAGGACCAAATAAAAAGTTCGGTAAAAAGTGGCGCTCCAAAAGTTGTACTCGCCCTAAAACACTCAAGGCTGAAGAAACCTGCGAAATGGCACTTTTCATACGCTGATGCTCTTCATCATACACAGCAAAAGACTGGCCTCGACTTTCAAGATAAAAACGGACTTGCTCACGGGTATTATGCCGTGCGATTAACTCATCTAACCGGGTATCCCGGTAGATGAGTACGATTTTTCGCTCACTTAAGCGACTCATGATTCACTCCGCTGTAATAAGCTACCGAGTAGATCAGGAGTGATATTAAGCTGACCTATTTTATCCGCATTAACTGCTAATCCTTTAAACGCTTGAGCAATAATACGATCAGGCTCCATTCCTGAGTTCGCAATGGCCTCAACTAAGGAGGCATCCAACTTGGAAAGCGCCAACATCATTTTTTCTATGGTATAAGCTTTCGCTTCGCCTTGTTTTTTCTCGTTTTCGGTTGCCAAGTCCACCAGTTCTTTACGCTTAGTTTCCAGCTCGACATTAGCGACCATCTGCTCTTGTTGTATTTCGCGGCGTTTTTCTTCCATCACACGCTCCGCTTCGATTTTGCTCTCACTGATTTCTCGTTTTTTTACTTCTAGAGCCAGCTCAGTACGCAGCTCACTTTCTTTAATTGTTCTCTCTTGTTCAATGGCCGATTTACGGCGCGCATAAACCGCTTCATCCGCTTCTCTGAGGAGCTCTTCACGAGCGGCTGTTTCAAGTGCGCGGGCCGTTTCGGGCGCGGGTCGAATAGCTTGAATCGACAAGTCTACGAGTTCAATCCCCAATGTCTCAAGCACGACAGAGTTGGTCATTTCTTTCTGAACGGCGCTCACCAATTTTCGCGTAGCCGCCAATGCCTCTTGCAGGGTATAACTTTGCACCTCAGCTCGTACAATAACCTGAGCAATGTTTAACACTCTATTGATCAACTTTTCCGGATCATCACTGACATAACCATTAGCCGATTGATTCAGTGAAAAATTCATCATTGACGAAATTTTCTCCGGATCATTAATACGAAAGACCATCTGACCTTGAACCGTTACTTCTTGATAATCTGCCGTGGTTTCTTTCAGAATAAACGGCGCTTCTTGCGTTGCCATGGGTACTGCTACCAACGTAGTGCCGGGTTCAAAATAAACAAATGATAAGCCTTTGCCTTCTTGCTTGATTGCCCCCTTTCTATAGCGGAAAACATAAGTAGTAGGTTCTGCTTTGTAGTAACCGATATTAATCATGGTATGTACTCCCTTACTGTTGTGCTGCTCGACGACAATATAGTGGCTTAGAGCCACTATATTGTCAATAAAAAAACCAGCACCTCCTCATTGCTCGGACTAAAAAACGCTTCACGAATGAAAGTTGCACTATATTCGCAAACCTATATTATTGGCTAATCGCCACTAAAGTTAGCAGGTCACACAATGACAAGCCAAACAGAGCAGCAATTTCTCGCTGCATACAATCAAAAAAATTACGATACGCCAATATTCTCGGTAGATCTTGCCGTTTTTACCTTGCACAATGGCGAGTTAAAAACATTACTGGTGAAGCGCGGAAAACACCCGTTTCAACATCAATGGTCTCTGCCAGGCGGCTTTGTCGACTTAACCCAAGATGCTGATTTACAGGCCACCGCACGACGTAAATTAATCGCCAAAACCGGCGTTGACGCGCCGCTTTTAGAGCAAGTTTCCTCCGTTGGCAATACTCAACGCGACCCTCGCGGCTGGTCAGTTACAACGTTATATATGGCCTTAATTCCTTACGCCCCTACCTCAGCATTCGTTGACTCTGTGATGGATGCACAATGGTATAGCTACCATGAAATCGCCGGTTTAACGCTGGCTTTTGACCATCACCATTTACTCAACCTTGCTCGGGAACGCTTAAAAAATAAAACGGCCTATACCGTATTACCACTCCATGTCATTAAACGCCCTTTCACACTGACACAACTGCAAAAGTCATTTGAGCTCCTCATGGATACGTCTCTTGAAAAGAAATCCTTTCGCCGTAGAATTTTAAATGCAGAATTGCTCAAAGAAGTCGGCGATGGTATCCCCGAAGGCGGCAAGGGCCGCCCAGCGGTATTATACGAACCCGCGGCAGGCTCCGAGTCCCATTTATTTGTCAGAGTGTTTGGGGAAATAACGTGAGTATTTTATAGTCCTAGGCTAAACAACTTAAGCAGATTGGCGGACTCATCAAACAGCATAATACCAAGATTGGCGTACCCACAAAAGGCACTCTTAGGCGAAGGTCCATGGCACAGCGTAAAAACACCGAGTATTAATCAGGCATTATCGAATGCTTATTTAAAAACTCAGGGACTTTATGCGTTGCGCGATGGTTGGATCAAGCTTCACCATTCTCAGTGGAACACCCTGTGCGGACCCGCATGCAGGGTATTGTAGGGGCTGAGGGTTAGAGACCATCGGTTACCCGATTATGTGTTTGATTTTGGGGCATGTAACTTTACAACCTTACCCGAATTATTTTTACTTGCTTTTACTTTCTTGATTTTGCTAAGTAAATGCGGTGATACATTCCATTTTTGCCCCGATTCAGTAATAACCGTAACAGTTTTTTTATTGAATTTTACAAGTGTTCCAATTTGGCGACCACGACCTGGAGGCTCAAAGCTAACCTTCTCACCGGGATCAAATTGCATCATTTCATTGTGATTATGAAATGACTCTAGAAACTTAAGACGCTCAACTATTCTATGATTTAGTGAAACAAGTTCCTCTTCTGTTAACTCATCAATATCTATAGTCATAATCCGCTCTCGATTCGTTCTGACACCTAACGTCAAGCTTACCGGTGGAATAATTTGGCGCGGCTTTTTGCTTTTCTTTGCAAAAACCGCGACAGATTATGGAGTCCGGTAGCGCCTTGTTCACTGATTTATTGCCATTGCATTTTCAGATCACGATGTGATTGAGCGCAATCTCTTAAATATAAATTGATTAAGCTTTGATAAGGAATACCCTTATCGTCGGCTAACCCTTTAAAATACTGCGAATTTCCATATGATTTTGCAGAGCCTCTATAGGCATATGACGCCCGGCTCACCGAGCAAATTTTTGATAGCGGCTTCTGTACATTTTTTTGCATAAAAGGTGACCGCGAAAATTTGTCCGGTGCAGCCGTTATGTGCTATTGCTCACTCTCAAAATGTGCGAAAACTTCCGCACCTGTCATATTTTGTGTTTCGTTAGAGAAGCTATAATAGTTAGGCTTCTCATCAATAAAAATTTGATGACTAAACTTAATCTGCAAATCGCTATCTAATAAACCTACTGGAAAATGGTACTGATCAGCTGGCTTTAAATAATAAAAAAGGCTTGTACCACACTTGTTACAGAACCCTCTTTCTGCCCACTCTGAAGACTGAAAACGAGTAATAGATGACTCATCATTTACGCCTTTGAGTATGCCGCTATCAATTGCCAACATTGGTCCGCCTAACCAATTTCTACACATGCTACAATGACACGCGGCCATTTCTGTTTCTGGGCTTGCAAACTCAATCTCCAACTCAACAGAGCCACACAAACACTTTCCTTTAGTTTTCATGCTTTATACCTCCTTCAACATTATTCATCGAACTTTTAAACGCACTTAACGAGACTGTCGGATTAGACATTTAGCACAACAAATACTCATCCCACAGCGCTCCTTGTTGATTATTAATGTCTACCACCGACTTTTGATGGCACGCTTTTGATTTAATTCAAACACGTTTCATCTCATTTCACGAGCGCTCACACGGCTTATTTTGGCGCGATGACCTTCCCGTCAATGGCCTTAATGCATCACCTCAAACACAGTGAGGTCGAGCTCGTTATTAACGACGTGGTTGAGGGTATAACCCGGTTGTATCTGATCCGCAAAACGCAGCGGGATCATCTTGGTTTGCTCGTAATCGTAGTGTTTAAATCGTGCCATCCTTTGCACCTAGCTGGGTAGCGTAGGCTGCCCAGTGCAAGGCGCTTTTTGCATTGCACGATTGTGCTTGGCCTTGTTAGCAGCTAGGCTTGGCCTGACTGCTGATTTTGCAGACGCTCTGCTAGCCAAACTTTGATGATTGACTGACGAGTTACCCCCAACCGTGAGGCCTCTTTGTCCAAAGACTCTATCATCCAGATAGGGAAATCAACATTGACTCGTTTCTGCTCTTGATTCACACGTTTTACAGACGTGAGATCAAGTTCTGAAAGAATATCATCTTCGTTGGAATCAAATTTTTGATCGAATTCTTTAGCTTTCATATAGGGCCACCTCTGCTTTTCGCGACCGCCGAACTGAAATAATAAGGCCCATATGGGTTATACTCCATTTCCGGGTAACTTAAGTAACCGTTCACTGCGCCATACTCTAATAATATTTATTGATTCACTTTCACGAAGATAGACTACACGAAATTGAGAAGGAATAAGTTCACGGATAGATTCATCACCAAACTCTGGGACTACCCTGCCAATATCTGGGTGAGCCACAAGCGTTTCTATGTGTTCAACAATTGCCACTACAAAGTTTTTCCCTATTCGCGGCACGCCTTGCTCATGGTAATACTCTTTAACGCTTTCAAGGTCGTCGATCGCTGACTTAGAAAAGGAAATGTTCACGAACTATAGGCCTAACTGTGCTTTCACATCGTTAATTTCGGTCGTTTTACCTTCTTTTATTTCCATCAACCCTTGAGCAACAGCCTTAACGAATTCAAGTTCTTCTTTGATGTTCTCGTAATCTTCAAGGCCCTGAACAACTGCAACCCCACGCCCTCGACTAGTAACAAGAACCGGCCGATGTGTGTCCTTTGCATGATTCACAACCTTACCTGGATTAACCTTTAGGTCAGACAGCGGAATAATATCTTCGGAGAATTTTGTTTGCATGATCACAGCCCTCTTTTAAAGACCTATATATAGCACCTATTAGCAGGTATCGTCAAAAAGTCTAACGAGACTGCCGGATTAGACATTCACATAATAAAACCTCATTTCACGGGCGCTCACACGGCTTATTTTGGCGCGATAACCTTCCCGTCAATGGCCTTATGCGTCGCTATTTTCTCACTGGTGTGCACCATGAAGATGATGTTCTCTCGGCAGGCTTGCGCTATTTTTCGGCTGGAGGTAATGCCACGTGAATACGCGAAAAGGACAATTTTGAGCAAGAGTGCAGGATCATAAGCGGGAGCGCCGTTATAGTCATTTCGATAACGGTATTCAAACACGCTGAGGTCGAGTTGGTTATCAACGACGTGGTTGAGGGTATATTCAAACGTACCCGGTTGT
>Ga0115007_10001400_pt1 | contig 15589 bp, 14 predicted proteins | sample ArcOceMetagenome_2_FD_87166 | JGI IMG/M metagenome (GOLD analysis project Ga0115007, IMG submission 87166) | Marine eukaryotic phytoplankton communities from Arctic Ocean - Arctic Ocean ARC135M Metagenome | ecosystem: Environmental > Aquatic > Marine > Oceanic | place: Arctic Ocean | collected... | reverse complement strand
CCCCAAAACCCCAAAACCCCAAAACCCCAAAACCCCAGGAATATGAAAAATATGTATTTTATGGTGTAAATGTCCTCTTATCTGCATATTAATAATAATATATGTATTTTATAATTCTTACATTTATAATAGAATTTGAACTTTTGACTCTATAATATTAAAAATTATCATTAAAATTGAAAATTATGAAGCATTGTGATCTATAATAATATGTATATTCAATTTATAACATGTAAATGAAAGTTAAAATATAATAAAATGTATTTAAATGCAAAATATTAATAACATGAGATTTTACGAAAGAAACAATTAATTATTATATTCCAAATTCATTATATAGATTTCCTCTATTCTAATTAATTTTAATTGATTTACTTGATTATATTCTCTCATCAATTTTAATAATATGTCACATCCAGCGTTCATGGATTTGTGATGAGATCGTTCTGGATCGACTTTAGATTCTTCACTTCGTCCAAGTAGAAGTCGTCGGCCTCATCTTCACTCATGTATGGAGACGCGTATGGGTCTGAATCGGCTTCGAGCAGGGATCTGTTTGCCCAGACGCAGGATTTTCCATCAGCGCTTCTGACGGCTCTTGGAGCGCATGGGTAGCAGTAACCATTCTCATCTGTGAATTCGTTTTGAGCGCATCCTGGGTCATCGCATTGGGTTCCATCAGCAGAGGGCTTCTTGAATGATGGGCATGCTTGGCATTGTCCATTTGGTAATCTGATCTCTAAGAGTGGGTTGCAGCGTCCTTGTACGATCTCTTGGCAGCCATCTCCGTAGCTGACGACAGTGGATCCTGCTGGGCATTCGCATACACCTGATGCTGATCGAGTCTATTGTGAGAATGGGCAAGGTTGGAATGAAGGTTGTTGGTATTGGCATCCAAATTGCGTTAGAGTGTATCCCTGTTGGCATACGCATTGACCTAAAGAATCTCTATACTGACCTGCGTATTGGCAAGCTTACTGTTGGCATCCTGGATAGTAGGTGATCGTTTCTTGACCTGGTGGGCAAACGCATTGGCCAGCGGTGTCAAGAGTCTAAGTTCCAATACATGTTGGTTGGTCAATCTTCTGGCATCCGGTGGAATAGTTGATCTTGAAGTATCCCTGTGGGCATACGCATTAACCATTGTAGTATGTCTATCCTGACAAGCAAGCAGGTGTGACTGGTGTTTGCACGCAACCAGGCTCATATGCCACAAGATCGAATCCAGTCTGGCATGCGCACTCTCCAGTTGATGTGACGTATTATGATGAGAAGCATTTGAGTTGGCAGTATCCACCTCTAATTTCTTGTCCAGCTGGGCATTAGCAGTCATTGCCAACTAATACTTGTCCATTGAAGCATTCTGGCGCAGCAGGAGCGGTAGAACCGGAAGTGTCTGGACACGTAAAGTCGGTACTGTAGGTGTAAGTACCACCAGCGGCTCCACTTGTTAATTCAGCACCATTAATTCCACAATACTTCTGGAGAATACATGCATCCAAGTATGCAAGTGGATTGTTAGAGCTGCTCTTCCAGATGTATCTACCACACTTTTCAGCGGCGGGGCAGATGGAGTTATCAGGAAGACCAGTCAATCTAGATGTACAATATTTGAAGGTTGAGCATTCCTTAACTCTCTTTGCATTTGTGGAGGCATCTTCTTAGGCAAGAGTACACTTAGTTCCTTCTGGAGCAGTTGGTGTTGGCGTGGGTGTAACTGGGGCGACGGTACCGCCTGGAGTTGCCACCACTGGAGCTGGTGTTGCTGGATTAGGGTCTGGGCATTTGAATTCAACATTAAGGTCCGTGTTGTAATCACCGTTTGTATTACAATATTCGATCAAGACACAACCGTTAATGTAGTATGCTGAACCACCAATTGTTTATGTCCACTGACCGCAAGCTGAACCAGCTGGGCATCTGGAATTTCTATAGAGGCCTGCACTGTTATCATAGCACCTAGTTGCAATTGCTGGAGAGCAATCTTGTTGTCTCTTTGGATCTACTGGGCTATCTCTCTTCGACCTAGGGCAGTTTGGATCTTCTGGCGCTACTGGATCAGGGATCACAGGTGTCACGGGATCTACAGTTGGTTCGGCTTCGCCAGGAAGCTTCATTGTGCATGTTCCTTGGGCAGCTGGTGTCTTGAAGGCCTACATGAATGCAGTAGTGTCCGCATACTGACCCCAAGCCATGTCGTGGGTTGCTCCCAAAGTGATCCTGAAGTGTGCAGCAGTTCCTGGGGCCAATCTCCTGGTACCATCGAATCTGATGTAGTCTCCTTCCTCCGTAATGCTAACTCCTCTGAGAGCTGCTGGGACAGATACAGTTGAAGCGGCGTCATTGATTGCAGCTCTGCTGTCTGTGGCGAATGAATCGGCAGGCAAGTTCTTGGCGTGGAAGACGAGCAAGTCGCTGTCGATCAGTGATGTGCTTCCGAGGGCAAGGGCGTAGGTTTGGCCCTTCTTGACGGTAGCAATGATCCTGATGCTTTCCTTATCATCTGTTAGTGAGATTTCAGCATTTCCTTCTCCATCTGTACTGGAGCAAACGGCGTCAGGTTGAGGGCATCGAGTTTCAGAGCAGCCTACACCAGCTCGGCAGACGTTGCAATCGAATCTTCCCTTGATATTACCCTTAGGGCAATACAAAGCAACAACTGCCCTTCCAGCAATACCAAATCCGACCTGTGTGGTGCTTCTCCAGATTAATTAGGTGAAGTCCTCAGCGACGGCTGAATATGATTTTGTACCCCAGTCATAGCCTGCACCCTTCTAATACCAGAAGTCGGTGGCCCAAGTGTCCTTGGCGGCGGCAGTGACATCGTCAGCCAAAGCTTTGTTCCATCCGCATCCTTCAGTTGATGGAACTGTCATCGTACCGTCAACTGATACAGCGAGGCTATCAGCTAAGTCTTGTGCTCTCTTGGCGACATCAATATCCAATTCAAGGTCTGGGACTCTATGGATCCTTCTCTTTGCGTTATGAGCTTCCAATCCCTTTGGTTGATAGCACTTACTGTATCCGTCTAGGGTAACATCATCAACGCAGGGTTTCTCGCAGGTGTCTGGCTTGATCTTTGCTAAGTAAGCAGATGCATCACCAACGTTGATTCCAGTTGTTCCTGATGGGCAGTACCAAGCCATCACGAATCTGCCTCTTCTAGCGAATGCAACCTTTCCATCTGATCGATTCCAAACCATTCTGGTGAAGACGTCAGCTTCTGCCTTAGGACTTCCAACTCCGGTGCCGAAGTTATATTTAGCTTTCGCTGCATACCAAGCGTCGGTTGCAAGGTTCTCATCTCTGACAGTATCATCACTAGTACCAGCTGGAGCTTCGTAGAAGCTCTCAAGGCAATCTTTATAAGCGATGTTTCTATCGGCAGGGGCTGTAGGAGCTTGCTTGTCGTTCAACATTGTTTGCATCGCTATGGCCATATCGGTGTCAGTAAGGTATGGGTCAGCACAATGAAGTGCTCTCTTTTTGTTGTGGGCGTTCAGTGCCATAGTGTTATAGCAGTGATCGTATCCATCTCTGGTGCACAAGTAGGCTGGAGACACGCATGAGCCGTCAGGCTTGCACACATTTTCTTGGTACTCCTTTACGGTGGTTTTTGGCATTGGTCGAGTTGGACAATACCAGGCAAGGGCATATCCGCATTTGATACCGAAACCAACCTTATGAGTTGTTCCTGGCTCAAAGTTCACTCCTTTCCAGATCATTGTAGCAAAGCGAGTAGCTTCAGCACGTCTATTGGCGCTGCTGCTTGCTTTTGGTTCTCCATTTTCATAATCCCAATGTGCATAGCCTTGATACCATTTGTCAGTAGCTGCGTCAGATGACATGAGAGTATCCTAGTTTGAATTCTAGAAGTAGTTCTCACCACAATCCTTGTATCTATAAGGTCTCTCTGATGGAGCTGAACCTGTGAATGCAGTGGAGCATGCCTTTGTTGAGAGCATTGCTTGAGCTGCCTTGGCAATATCATGATCAAAAACAAGGTCTGGTGAACCATGTTGTGCTCTCAATTCATTGTGTCTAGCAATCTATTTCTGATTATAGCATTTGTTGACAGTGTCTACTTCACACCATTTTGGGCATCCAGCTTTGCAAACATTGTCCTCGAACGCCTGTGATGTATCTGGGTCGTTTCCTGTTGGACAATACCAAGCAACAGCTGTGGGGCCCTTGACACCAAATCCAACCTTTTTACCTGGACTTCCTTTCCATACCATTTGGGTGAATTGATAGGCAGACGTTTTAACGGAGCTAAGGGTAGCTCTGTCAGAGGCGAAACTGTAGTTATCAGTACCACGATACCATTGGTTACTAGCTTCAGCGGTGGTCAAAAGGTCATAATTATCTGTTGCTGTGTGCGTACTCTGGCCACAATTTCTGAATGCGAATGGTCTCTCCTAAACATCTGACATATCCTTAGTGGCGTCCAACAAGGTTTGGATTGCTTTGGCGGCAGCCTCATCTTATAGGAAACCAGTGTCCTTAGTTCCATGAATTGTTCTATAACTGTTATGTGCTTTAAGTTGTCTCTCATTGTAACATATATTCCATTTGTCGGAACCAGTTCCTTCAATACAAAGTTTTTGAACATTGGCTCTAAAGGCGGATACAGTTCGTGGAGTATTTCCTCCTTCACAATACCAGGCAACAACAGTCCTGTCTCTGATACCAAAACCTATGGTGGCGGTGTCCTTCCAGACAACTTATGTGAACTCATCTGAATTATCTTGCACAGCTACACTCTTTGGCTTATCTAAAGCAAAGTCATAGTCAGTCCAACCAGCATACCAGTCAGCAGTTGCAGCATTAGTTGTGAAAGCATTGACGTAATTTGTACCAGTGAAGATATTTTCACCACAGGTTCTGAAAGCTGCAGGTCTCTCACTTGATGTGGGCATCTCAACTCTATCTCCTCTTGTCATAGCATTAAGCATCACTTGGATTTGGATGGAAGCTTCCTGATTGAACTCGAGGTCACGAGCTTCATGGAGTGCTCTCTTGTCGTTATGTTGTTTGCGTTGTCTGTCGTTGTAGCATTTGTTATACACTCTTGTTGGCTTAACGAGAGCGCTTGAAGATGCTGAATCGAACACCAAGCAAGCCTCGCCAACGTTGGCTTTGAACACGGCAGCATTGGTTGGGGCACTTGGACTGTTTCCCTTCTCGTCGCAATACCAAGCAATAACATTCCTTCCTTCGATACCGAAGGCAACTTTAGTGGTACTCCTCCACATCATTCTGGTGTAATCAAGAGCAGCTTTCTTCTGAGCTGTAGTGGCAGCGCTCTTTGGTTATCCAGTGGCATAATCATACCATGGGATACCATTGTGGTACCAAGCATCAGTAGCAGCATGGCTTCTGGATAGGGCAGCAATTTTGGCATCATCGAGCTCTACAAAGATGTTCATTGAGCAGCCATCTGGCACATAAGCCGTGATTGAGGCTTCAGTACCATCGAACTTGGTTGTCATCAATTATTGGATCGTCTCAGCCTTCTCATCATCACCTAGAAGTGGTGGAGTGATTGTAACTGCGCCAGTGGCAGCGTCGACCCATTGATGACCTTCTCTTAAGTCATTATGTCTGGCTCTGGCCAATGCATTGTAGCAACTGTTGAAGCCCTTAGCGGTACATGGCTCTCCAGCATTGGCTTTTAAGGCTCTGTCTACGGAGGCTGTGCTACCGTCTGTACCAATGACTTCGACTTCAGCAAGTTACAATGATGTCTTCGTGGTTGTCTCGACTCTCACGATGACACCGCTGATATAGGCTGGTGCCAATCCGCAGTTAACAACTACTTCTTCACCAGATCCAACAACGGCTGGGGTGGTGCCACAAGTAACACCATCAATCAAAACTCTATACAAAGTGAATTGAGCAGGATCAGCTGGGGCTGGTGCATTTCTGAGCTTGACTGCGGAAATTTGCATGGGTGGATTCCTGACCTCACCTGACCAGAACATTCCAACACCTGACAGAGTCTGCATGTATGATGTATTATCTCCATCATTAGCATTGGATGCAACGTTGGTTGAACCAGCTGCAAGAAGTCTATGACCAGCGGATGAGAGACGACGTCTGGATCCAGCTGTCAGATCAAGGAGTGGTGAACTCTGAACGTTCTCAACTCCAACCTTGGCCAATGCAGTGAGTGGTCTAACGTCACAGTACCAGGAAACAACCCATTTGTCTCTGACGCCGAAGGCAACTTTCCTTGTAGTCTTCCAGATCATGTAAAGTAATCTGTCAACTTTTTCATTATTGGCAGCGGTCCTAACCTTTGGTTTACCGGTGGCATAGTCAATCGCAGCATCTCCGTCTGTATACCAAGTCTCGATTGCCACATTAGTGGTTGCGACTGCGGCGAGCGCGGAGGCAAGAGTTGATGTCTCGGTGTAGATTGACTCGGCGCAATCCTGGAACTCTTTGGGCCTTGCTGACTCAGCTGGCATTACTCCTGCGAAGCCAGGCTTGTCCATTTCAGCTTGGATGGCTTCAGCAGCAGCCTCATAGATTACAAGAGGATCGGTTTCTTGATGCAAAAGTCTCTTCGCATTGATGGCCTTAAGTGCCATTGTGTTGTAGCATGCGTTCATACCGTTCTCAATACATGTCTTCTTCACATTTAACTTGAAGGCGGCAGGGCTGCCAGGCTCTCCAACTGCTGGCTTATTACCCGCTGGGCAATACCAAGCTACAACCCATGGACCCTTGACACCAAATGCAACTTTCTTGCCTTCGGCCCAGATCATCTGAGTGAATCTGTTGGACTCAACGAGTCTGGCTTCCTTCTTCTTGACAAAGCAGCGGTGTTTGCTGAGATCTTTCTTGTCAGCTAGTCTTCTTGGATTATCACCGGTGATCATTAGACCATACTCTGTTTTAGCCTTCTTATAATACCAACACTTTTGTTTGCTTTCATCAGGAAGGGATGCATCCCATTGGTAACCGAGACAGTTGTTAGCAGCAATTTGACACCAAGCTTGGCATTCATCTTTTGTCCAAATTGTTCCAACAGTGTTTGTAGTTCCACATTTAGTAGGATCGGCTTCTGTACCAACAATATTATTAATCTCTGCTATTGCCAATGAAAGTATAGCACCAGTTTTATCCTTACTAATCTTGATAGATGTTCCGTAAGCAGGTGAGGCACATTTAACCGTAAATGCTTTAAGTGCTGTATTTGCTGATGCTGCAGCAATTGTTAAGCAAGGATTAGTTCCAATTGTAACAATAGCTTTATCTAATGATTTAAGAAGATCTGGTGCTTTACCAGTAATATCAGAATCAGCGGGGTAGATATCAAAAGATGTGATCTTTTTACATCCATTGAAAGTACCTTCAAAGTAGGCGTCAGCATTTGCTAATCCTGCCTTTGAAATTGCTCTTGTTCCTAAGCCTGTGACTATAAGAGGAGCAAGAGAACTAATAACACCATCATAAGCATTAGAAGCTGGATGTGTTGATAAAGCTGGGCTCATAACAGATTTCACAAATGCTGCTTTACCTGTTGCTGTTAAATCATTATTAATCATAGGAGTTCCTTAAGCAAAGTATTATTCTTTTTGACCATTCCATTTTGCTACTGTGGGTGGTACAGTTGCAACGTAACTAGGGAATTTATGTACACCAACGTCTGGGATAGTCTTATCGTATTCATCAAACTAGTTATAGCTCATTCTACATTCACCTGAGCTCTCAATGAAATCAGTATCTTTGTATTGGGTGGTAGCTGGCTTTCCGTGGGTGAAGCCGAACTTTCCATATTCTTCAATGCCCTTGTACCAGGTATCACTCACGACGTTGGTAGTTCTCATTGCAGCTTAGTTAGCCTTTGTTGGATCATAGTAAACTGCTTCATTACATTTGGAGAAAGCGGCGTTTCTCTCAGTTGGTTTAGGCATGAGACCGGCGAAGCCGTTCTTGTTCATGTTCAGTTGGATGGCTCTGGCAGCATCTGCGTCGAGTGCCAAGTCAGCAGTCTCATGGTGGTTTCTCTTTTGGTTGTGGGCAGCAAGCGCTAACTCGTTATAGCAGCCATCATATCCTGTAGTGTCACAGAGTTTACCAATGTTTGCTCTAGATTCAAGTGGGTTAGTGTAATCACCACCAACGCAGTACCAGGCAACAACGTACCTGTCCTTAACACCGAAGGCAACCTTCGTGGCTCCCTTCCAAACCATTTTCTGGAATTGCTCCATCTTGGCAGTATCGGCAGCATTGCTTCCAGCGTTAGGTCTGCCGGCAGCGAAGTCATAGACAGTTCTTCCTTCGAACCATGTGTTGGTTGCGAGATCTGTAAGATAGACATCACTGAGCTTGCTCAAGTCAGTCGCTCCAAAGACATTCTCACCACACTTTCCGTAGATACCTCTTTGAGTTGAGGAGATGCTTCCGGAGAATCCATCAACTTCAACCAAGGCTTGGATAGTCTTGGCCATGTCAAGGTCCAACTCAAGTGGGACATAACCTTCAAGGCGTGCTCTAGCATTATTGTGAGCAAGGAGAGCTTCGGCGTTATAACAAGCATTGTATCCATACCCAGCACTAGTGTCAGCTGGGACATCCTTCATACAGAGGCCTCCAACGTTTTTCTTGATGGTTGGATAGCCGATGAACTTACTGGTGGCTACTAAAGGATCGGCAGCTGGTCTAAGTGGCCATGGGTAGAATGGCCAAGCATACTGTTGTGGTAAATTCTTTCCTGTAACGTAACTCATGTTGTCATCACAATATCTTGCAATAACGAATTTTCCTCTAACTCCGAAACCTACCTTGGTAGCCTTCTTCCACATCATTCTTGTGAAGTCTTGATACTTGGCGTATCTAGCTTTTTCATTCCAAGCCATTGGCTCACCATTAAGGTAGTTGAATTCAGTCTTTCCAGCATACCAAGAATCGGTAGCAACTGATTTGGTAACCAATTCATTCAACTTTGTTTCATCTTTCATCTCGAACACGTTGTCCATGCATCTCTTGTTGATTGCTTTGATAGCATCTTTCTGGGCCTGCGTAGTGGCAGTATTTCCTGTTGTGTATGGGCACAGATACTTTCCTTTTACATTAGTTGCTGTTGTGGCCTCGCCTTCACACAAGTCGATGACACCCTTCCAAAGTAGATCTGTCTTCTCGTCCATTTGGAGCTGAAGTTCCTTGGCAATTGTCTCATCAAGAGCAAGTGGAGGAGTGGCATGGTGTCTTCTGGCGGCGTTATGGGCGTTGAGGGCAACGTCGTTGAGGCAAGTGTTCATACCACCTCGTCTGCACACAACACCGATGTTCTGGAGGGAGGCAGATGTCTCAGCTGGAGTTGCCTTGGCATCACAATACCAAGCAACAACCCACTTACCTTTGACACCAAAGCCAACCTTGGTGGTTGCTGCCCAAACGACATTGGCGAACTGGTTGGAAAGCTTCACCTTATTGACATCAAGCAAGTCTCTTGGCTTACCTGTGGCGTAGTCGTACCATTGCTGGCCATCATACCAGGTATCAACAGCGATTGCAGTCTTTCTGGTGGCTTCCAAATCGGCAGTGGATGCGCTTGGAGCTTCATATACATTCTCAGCACAATTTTCAAAGGTTCTGTCAGTTTCTGAGTCTCTAATTGATCCATCAAAGGAACTGCCAGCAGCATCGAGTCCAGCTTGAATGCGCTTAGATGCTTCAATATATCCAATCAGTGCTTGTCCTTCTTTATGCTTAGCTCTGTATGCATTGTGTGCCTTGAGTGCGATCTCAAGATAGCACTGGTCAACTCCATCAACGAGGCAGTCTTTCCTTACGTTATCCTTGTAAATAGCGGGCGTTGCTGCCGTGCTGGCAGGGCCTGCATTTCCTGGGTCATAGCAATACCAGGCTGCCACAAACTTGCCTCTAACTCCGAAACCAACCTTCTTGGTTGCACGCCAAACCATAAGAGTGAATTAATTGGCACGCTTGGTAGCTTTAGCGTTGTCTGCTGTAATCTTGATGTTCGCGGCAGCGAGGGCGTCCTTATCAGCCTGTGCAGCAGTGGTAGCAAGAGCAGGAAGGAGTGCCTTATGCTTAACTGCACCTTTATCAAAGTCAAAGTCAGCTTTTCCTTTGTACCATCCTGCAGTTGCGGCATCGGTGACAGGCAAGTCAACGACCTTCACTGGGTCGGTCTCTTCGTAGACGTTCTGCGCACATACGCCAACATAGGAGGTAGCGGCAACGGTCAGAGTACTAGCCATGGCACTCAGTGATGCGGCTGGGACAGCGGCCATAGCTTTCTGAAGTGCCGCGGCGATGGCTCCATCCCAAACGAGGGCTGAGGCTTCGTGTTTGGCTCTTCTCTCATTATGTGCGGCTGTTGCTAATTCATTGTAGCAGACGTTCACCGTCGCTGAATCGACACATTTGGCGCCGACATTTCTGACGAACTCTGCAGCTGGTTAGTTAGAAGTTGGCTGCGACTCGCAGTACCATGCAACCACCCATTTACCTTTCACACCGAATCCGACTCGTGTGGTCTTTTTCCAAACCATCTTTGTGAACTTGAAAGCGTCAAGGGTCTTTGAAGCGTTTGATGGATCTTTTGATCTTCCAGTTGACTCATCGTACCACTTTCCACCTGCATACCAAGCCGCAGAGGCGGCGTCGGTGAATCTCAGACTGGCTGCGCCTGCACTGGTCTCTTGGAACACGTTCTCACCACAGTTGTAGTGTGCTCCTTTATCGGCGATCACTCCGGTGAAGGCAGCATCGAAGTCAACGAAGCTCTCCATCTTGTCCTGGATCCACTTGGCAATGTCTTCGTCGACTGTTACGAATCCTGTGTCTCTATGAAGGGCTCTCTGGTTGTTGTGGTATCCAGCAGCAGCCTGATTGTAGCATCTGTCGTATTGCTTCTCACCTGGTGCAGGGACCTCTGGTACCAGACATACATCACTGACATTGTCAACGAAGTCCTGAGCTGAGTTGGTAGGTGCGGTGCCTGTTGGGCAGAACCAGGCGACGACGTACTTGCTGTAGACACCAAGTCCGACACTGCCTGAGCCCTTCCAGATCATCTGTGTGAAGTTGAGAGCATCTTACTTCATGTAGGCCTTATCCTTTGCATTATCATCGCCTACTGGGTACTTAATCTTTCCAGTTGCGAAGTCATAGTATTGCTTTCCCTTGTACCAAGTCTCTGTTGCGATACCTGTGGTCATCACGAGTGTCTCGAAAGGCGCAGAGTTCTCGAAGTACTCGAAGAAGTTTTGACCACATGATGCGGTGCTAGTTGCTGCGGCCATTGCAGTCTTCAAAGCAGTTTTGAGCTCTTCAGTGGTGCCTTTGGGAGTAGCCAGCTTGAATGCATCAAGTGCAGCTTGAAGCTTATCAGCGACTGCAAGATCTAAAGCAACCTCCTTGGAGCCATGCTTTGCTCTCAGTGCGTTAATTTGCTTATGAAGTCTGTCGTTGAAGCATGTGTCTGCGGCACTAGTGGCTGATGCGCGACATCTTTTGCCCACATTCTTGATGTAGTCAGCTGCGGCTCCTACATTGCCCTTGGTGTTACAGAACCAGGCAACTACGTATTGTTACCTAATACCGAAGCCGACAGAAGTGGAAGCTTTCCAGAGCAGTTGAGTAAAGTTGTCTGCCTCTCTCTCAGCACTAGTCTTGGGGATTAGGAAAGGAGCTTCCTTATACAAAGTAGATGCTGCTGTTACAGGGGGCTCGAACTTATAAGGATATAGTCCTGTTTTAATAGGATATAATGCTTAAAATTCTTTGTCAAATGGGCCAGTAGCACAAGTGCCGGTAGCGACAGTTCCAACTGTATATTTAGAAACTCCTGTTACATAAAGACCAGCGGGATCTCTTTCAGTACCACCAGTTGTGATACATTTCTTCTTACCAAGAGTATAATCATACCATTTACCACCGCCATACCAGTTATTCACAGCAATGTTTTAATCAGTCATCAGCTCCAGGGCTGCGGTCAGTTTGTACCAATTCCATACTGCAGTAGTAGGTGGAAGGGCCGTATTAAGCAAAAAGTAATCAGAATCTCTTTCAAAGTATGTAATCTGGTTACATTTAGCAAAGTCACCACCTGGGGCAACACCGGCGAAGTCTGCTTGTTTGATGAATCCGACCTAGAAAATAGGATCCGTGGAACCACAAGGAGCTTCTGTACCTAATATACAAGCAGCAGTAGGGGTAAAGTTGGTTTCGTATGGAAGGGCATCTAACATTTTCTAGAGTGCCTTAGAGGCAGCTTTATCAAAGTTCAAATGTTGCTAATTTTTGTGATTCAATCTGTATTCATTGACCTTAGCATGTGCCAATTAACCGAAGCATGAGTTGTATCCGTCTTTAACGCACTCTCTCATGACGTTCAGCTTGTTGGTAATAGCCAGTCTCTGATTTTTCCAATAATCTGAATCTCTCGCAGGACCTATTGGCGTGACTGGACTAGCTTTGAATGCCGCTGCATCAATGGCTATCGTAGGTGGTATCAGAGCAAGTCCTACTACTTCAAACGCCGCAGGAGCAGCTGGCAGAATCTGTCTAAGACCAGGGACTTAATTATCGGGCATGTCACAATACCAGACCATAACAAATTATTTGGTAACTCCTACACCAAATCGCTTCACTGATCTCCAGACCATGTTGGTGAAGTCTTCTGCTTTTCTATTTGCCCATCTATCTTCTGTTGAATCAAAATACGTAGGACCAGCAGGAACAGGTAAATTACCAATTTTTTTGGCCGTGTCTGCTACTGTAAAAGCGGGATCTTTTGGCAAGTTCTATGAGAAATCATACTCCAAAATAGTGTTGTACCACTTATCGATTACAGTCTCTGGTATTCTCCTTAAAGTGTCTGCTGCAATCACGTCCTTGTCAATGACTGCATCAAGTGCATACTTGCTGTATGTACAAGGGATATGAGTAGCAACGGTTAATTTAGCTGGCTCAACGATAGCAGCATATGCGGTTGTGACCGCTGGTCTTGGCACTACATCAGCATGCATATATTTAACTGCGTCTAAAGGAGAATTAGTAGCCGTTGTTGTGGTAACTTGATGTGCTGCGTTTGCTACAATTCCAGCTGGTGTTCCCCATGCAGTGAAAAATGCAGGTGTCAGTGGAATTGGTGCTACCTTATTTTTTGTAGCAATCATAGCACCACTTAAGGTATCCTATACATGATATGACAGATCTGGCCAGTCGATGAGCTTTTCAGCAGCATGAATGTATCTTTTGGCGTTAATTGCCTTAAGTGCACGAGCTGCAAAGCATTTATCGTAGTAAAGTCCATCAATTACAGGAGTAGCAGCAACTCTATGGTACTTTATACAACTAGTACCAATGTTCTGTTACGCACCCAGATGTAAATTTGATTTAACGATTGCTGGCATGAATTCTTTGTCTTCAACTTTGGCGTTACAATACCAGATGACTGTAATTCTATCATTAGCTAATGAAGGAAGTATTGCTGTTTTAACAACTGGTGTTATTCCTGTTGCGCTTGCTGCTGGTACATCTCTGTAGCCAAAAGCAACTTATGTAATTGATCTCCACACCATTCTCATGAAATTAAATGCTTGGTGACAACTAGGTGCATTATATCCAACATTGGTAACCAAGTTAAGTGGTATTGTTGGTGTTTTACCATCAATTCCTAAGGTATTATCACACTATAATAAGGGAACTCCATTAAATACAGTAGCATGAGGTTTTTAAATGGTTAAACCTAAAGCTTCATTATAGGTGGTAAAACCGCCAACGTGAATACTTGTTGAAATTGCCTCATCAATACAAGGTGCGAGGCTAGTAGCTGGAGCTGTTGGTGTGCACCAAACAGTAGTCTATACGCATGTAGTTGCAAAATCTGTACCAGCATCAATATGTTTAAATACATCAGGGTTTACAGAAGTGGTAACTGGAGTACCAATAGTAAAACCAGAGTGGATCTTGGCGTCTGGCAATGTTGCCACTGGAAGGTCAAGAATCTTCTGGATCTGCTTGGCGGCAGCTGGATGCCAGGCAAGTGGTGCTGTGTATGTTTCTTAGTACTTTTAGAAATGTCTAACCTCATTATGTTTCTTAAGATTGGCTTCATTGAAACAGTTATCAATACCATCATAGTAGCATTTTTTCAATACACCTACCTTATTAGCTGTAATATCTGCTGCGGTTGCTGCAGCTGGGAATTCATTTACTCCAGGTAGATATGTTGAATAGTCAACTAAGGTAACTGGAGCAATTGCAACGAGTGTCTCACGAACAGGTAAGATTGATGGTGCCTTAACGAGCTTACACCAAAGGCAAACTGCGAATTGAGCTTTATATCCACAGTGGAAAGTCATTGTTTTATCATTCCACGTCATGGCAGCGAATTCATTAGCCTTGTAAGCATCTGTTGGGAGTTTGTCGTTTCCTTTGACCAACTTGTAGGTTCCCTTTACTTAATCATAATGGCCGATACCGTCGGCATACATTTGGGTAACAACTCTGTCTGAGAGACCATTTGATGGAATCTCAGCTGCAGTCTTTTCCTCATAGATAGTCTATTAACAGAAAATAGTTGCTGGATCTATATTAATAATAGCTGCAGTACCCCATACTGTTTCTATTACACCTGCAAGAGCAGGAGGTATTGGAGGAGGAGTGTGTGCTGGTGTTAAATAATTCGCTACTCTCAATGATGGAGCAGTGGCCATTGCTTTCATTGTTAATGGTTCTTTAAAATGCGGGTCATCGTCTAATTTATTTTGGATGTACCATGAGGCTTGCATAAGAGGGTATTTAGTCTCATCTACTATTGGAACATATAAAGCGGCGTTAACTGTATCTAGAATAGGGTCTACTCTATGAATCTTTCTAACTTTGTTTGTCCATTTAAGCACACGATCATGGAAGCATTTATTCCACCTATGTGCTCCATCCTTAGACCAAAGCATGCAACTCCTGCCAACATTTGCGTCAGCATCGGCTTTGTTGGAGCCAAGGGCGGCTGAAGCGATATTACAATACCAGGCAACTACATTTTTGTCTCTCTAAGCAAAGGCGGCTTTCTTAGCTGATTTCCAGACCATTGTCATGAATCTAATGGCTTTGTCTTAACCTAATGCTACTGTTTTTGGTTCAAGTGGAACCTTTAATGCACCATCATTACAACCAGGATCCATAGTAAGTGGATCAAAAACTGCTGCTGGAGCTGCACATTTTTTTGTTAATAAAGCAGCATCAACGAAAACTAATGCACTTGTAGGGGTTGGCAATTAATTATACAAGACTTCTCCTTATTGATGCCAAGTTGCAGAGATAATCTCATCATCCTTTTTTTTCTATCCGATATTTTACTGGCAGTTGTAATACAAGCCACTAGCTCCTCTTGCGGATCTTCCTGGGAATCCAAGGGGTTTTGTAGTAGTGACGGCTAATTCAGCTGGGCCTAAGGCATCAAGGAGTTTCTGCATTTATTTAGCCATGTCCAAATCTAACTCAAGAAGATTGGCTTTTTCGAATCCTACTCTAAGAGCTCTGTATTCGTTGGTCTTATCAAGCTCTGCTTGATTCACACATAGATCGACGTTATCCTTAT
>Ga0115007_10001399_pt1 | contig 15594 bp, 7 predicted proteins | sample ArcOceMetagenome_2_FD_87166 | JGI IMG/M metagenome (GOLD analysis project Ga0115007, IMG submission 87166) | Marine eukaryotic phytoplankton communities from Arctic Ocean - Arctic Ocean ARC135M Metagenome | ecosystem: Environmental > Aquatic > Marine > Oceanic | place: Arctic Ocean | collected... | reverse complement strand
TTTTTGCTCAAATTATTTTTATTATTATCATCTTTCAAAGTTTTTCATTTTTTTTAACTAAATTAGCTAGTAGATTTAACTAGTTAAAAAAGAGGTGCGCAGGGTCCAAAATTCCTTATAGCTATTTTGTTACTAGAAATAAGAATAATAATAGTAATAACAACAACAAGTGCAACCAAAATGGCATCAACAATAGGAACAATTGTGATTAGTGATGAAGAAACAGATACTATTGACAGTGAAGGATGAATTGATATTTGGCCTGTGGGTGTTGCATTTCGAAATAAACACCCAAATCCCAATCAAAATGCAATAGCAGACGATGATGACGACGACGAAGATGAGGATGAAGATGAGGATGATAATGATGATGGTTCAACGTCTAGCAGATCAGTAATACCACTAGGATATGGTTATTTGTGCGGTGTAAAAGAAGCAAATCGTATGTACGACTGGTCTGCAAAACTACGGAGGAGAGATCGATATAAAATCAATGATACTGAAGTCATGTCATGGACCACTAGTAGGTGGATGTCGCATATCATTGATAATCACAAGGTTGCTATTTTCTCTAAATCTGAATGCCCTGTCTGTGAAACGACTATAGCTTTATTCAAAGAAATGGGTGTAGAAGAAGATGTTGTGATCTTAGAACTTGACTTGATGAGGACAGGTGATAGAAAAGATTTCTCAAATGAATTGTTCAATAGAACTGCGCAAACAACCTTCCCTAGTGTGTTTGTCATGCAACAACATATTGGAGATAATGATGATACTCAAGCCGCTATAGATAATGGCCAGTTAGAAAATTTACTCGGAATCTAAATAATATATCAAATCGACTACGAAGTCGATAGGAGCTCTGTGACTCCTTCCTCTGATATTTTTAATCTTAGTCTTATTATTATTAGTGACTTCTTCTTTTTTGTTTGTTTCATCATCAATCTCTCTCCATGATCATTTTGTTGTTGTTGTTATCGTCGTTGTTATAATTCAAAATCTCTTTTATCATTGTCGCGTCGACTGGAGGATACGATTTTTTAAATGTTTCATACAATTTTTATCTCCACGTAAAAACCGCGATGGGGAATTCAAAATCTCTTTTATCATTGTCGCGTCGACACGAAGGAAAGCAAGATTAAAATTAAAATTATTTTTTCCATTTCAATTTTGCATTGATACTGTACTAGTACGGAACTGATTTACTTTTCTTTGATCTTTGATTGAGAGTACCGTACAGAAGGTTGAAAGAAACGAACATATTTGAACGAAAACGAAATACTAAACATGATATAGATTTAGATATGAATAATAATAGTATGAATATGATCAGTGGTGGGAAGAAAAAAAATCAACGGAAGATGATTGTTGACGGTGCCAGCAATAATAATGGCGGAAAAAGCAGGAAGCAACACAATAATATTAATAATAATAGTAATAGTAATAGCAGACACCAGAATGCTAATAATAAACGTCAGTGTCCGAATTGTGGTACCGCCACTCACAAAAAAGCTGGAATTTTAGGAAAGAAATCAGTCCCTATCACAGTCGAGGGTAAAGTATATCAGGGTCGGTGCTTGTCGTGTGATCCATTCCCCGTTGCCGCCGCATCATCGCCATCGCCTACAACAAAAACAAAAACAGCGGTCGTAGCTTCGGCTGCTGCCGTCGATGATGTTCACCAAAGAAAAAAGAATCCTCCAGTTATTCGCCACAACAACGATAACAATTATGATAACAGTCCGTCTTCGTCGTCATCATCATCTTCATCACCACGACAACAACAACAACAACAACCATTGTCGTATCCGCCTACTGCAACAATCACGGCAGATGTTGGGTCCTTAGATGTGACGACGACAACGGCAACAATACCAACGGAAAAGAATTTACAACAGCACCAACAACAACAACGTCTCGAAACAATATCTGGACTACCGCCTCGTGGTCAACAACGAACACAAACACAAAATCATAGATTGGAGCAAAATTCGGATGAAAATGTCGACAATATTGATTCACGAATACAACAGCAGCAGCAGCAGAGACAACAACAACAACAACAACAACAACAACAACAAAGAATAGAACATACTATCAATAATAATAATAATAATAATAATCCAGGTATGAATATAGATGCGCGTGCAGCAGGCCCAGCCGCAATAAACGTCGGAGTACCGAAAACATTGGAAGTGGTTCATCGTAGTGATCGTCGTCCCATTAATAATAATAATAATAATAATAATAATAATAGCAGCGGTAGTGGAAATAACAGTGATAACGATAATATCAGTAGTGGTGGTGGTGGTGGGGCTTTTAGTGACGATCATTCGATTGTTAGTGCGATCACAATGGATATTCATTTGTCTCAACCCTACTACGAGGAGGATTATATTATTCCACCACAACGCCGTCATCGTCCGGGACCGGAACGTAGTACTAACAATAGCGCATCATCAGCCAATGACAACGATTTCCATAATAATAATAATAATAATAATAATAATACCGGTGACGATATCGGTCATCAAATGAATCACAATCACAATCATCGTCGTCATCGTCGTCATCCTAGTAGCAGCAACAGTAATAATAATGATGATGATAATAATAATAATAATCGCCATCGTTACGAATCGTCGGAGCTTTTCCGACCACCACCAATGTCATCGTCAGCTGCTGCGGCTGAAGAAGCTGTAATAATATCAAGGGAACATAGACATAATAATAACAAAGACATTGAATTCAGACTACCTGATGATGATGGTGACAACAACGACAACGATTTTCCAACCTTTATCATGGACGACTATGACTGCAATCACGACCGAAATTATCCGCAACAACAATATTCACAAAATGATCTTACAACAAAAGTAGTGAACGCATCTTTATCGAATATAGAGCACATCACAATGCCACAAGCGCCTGGTTTATCATCCTCGTCAGCAGCAGCAGGCAGGGATAAAGATGAATCGAAGAATGAGGAAGTTGATGACATATCAGAAATTTTCCGATGCCTTTTGAAAAATGAATGTAATCCAGATAATCGAGTACAGGCTTTATCTTCACTGGGTAATATACTGCGGTCTTATTCTGGTGATAAACGGGAATTTATCGTAGACCATAATGTAATCGAGACAGTAACAAAGTCGATGTGGGCAGATATGGAAATTAAAGAAGTTCAAGAAGCCGCAATGAATCTACTTTTTGTCATAGCTACCTCTACTGCTAGTAATACCAATAACGATAACGATAGCGGTGATATGATGAATAATATGCTATCCAAAAAGGAGTCTGTTTGTGACTCAATCCTGTTCACGATGCAGAACCATGCCACCGTATCAGCAATTCAATTGAAAGGCTGTCTTATTTTTGCTTCTCTCGCTGCCACTTCGTCCGATAATAAAAACAATTCAGACGGGAGTCTATCGGGTGCCATGAATATGGTATTGAATGCAATGAGCAATCATGGAGGATCTCGAAAGGCTGGGCTGCAGGCCATACATCATCAATGTTTACTATCGGTACATGCGGAAGATAACAAGAGACGTCTGATAGAAATTAAACTTGAGAATGGAATATCAGGTATCGATGTTATAATCTATGCAATGGAAGAGTTACAACAAGATTCCGCTGCCATGGAATGGGCTTGTGAATTATCATGGTGTATGACAAGTAGCAAGGAATTGTTGAAGCACTTCAAAGATACTTCGCTGCACGAGCCTATTGTATCCATATGTCAGCATTATATAAAAAATCCAATCATGGTATCTCTAATCGAAGCTTGCATCGGAACTATTGCAAATCTAGCTCATTTAGAGAATAAACGCAACGAGTTTATAAATCTCGGTGCATTTGAACTGATTCTGGACGGTTTGCGTCACCACGGAAACAACTTAGGTATATGCTACGAAGCTACAGTGGCATTGGAAAATTTTGTTCTCTCGTCGAACATTCAAGATTCTATTGGCAAATCTGAAGCAGTCGCGATGGTAGTCCGAGTTCTAGACGATATGGATAGCCCTAAATATACCGGTGTAGCGTTTCGTGCTCTTGCTTGTATGGCAGCTCATTCTCAGGAAGCTAAAGAAATAATTGGTACAGAAGAAATCATAAATATCGTTCACGAATCCAGTAGCATATACAATGACAATTCGAACGTGCAGGAACAATTTGCCACTTTCATTGCCACTCTTGCCATCGGGAGTGAACCAATTAGTGATTTGATGATCAAACATGGTGTAGTGGATATTTTACTGGATGTTATGAACCGTTTCCCACAAGAAAAGGTCCAGGATGCCGCGTGTTTGGCTTTTCGAAATATATCAAGTCAAATCCAAAAGTCGGATCCACTTCTCAGACGAGGGGATACATCAAAATATATTGTCAGCGCCATGGAAGCGTATAGAAATTCTGTGTCAATCCAAACCAGTGCCTGTTGCATTTTTTGGAACATGCTATCTAAGACGGAAGAAAAAGAGCTTGCTGTCAATCCACAAACTGTCGATTCTATTATCAAAGCAATGCAGTCACACATAGAATCAGGCGACTTACTTGAACTCGCGTGTGGTGCCCTTTGGGTTTTCGTTGACAGTTTTGACGATCAGAAGTTGGTTGTTGGTAACAAAGCGATCGATGCTGTTGCCTGCGCAATGGTCATGCATCCCAATAATACGTCGACACTGGAAAATGCGTGTGGTTTCTTGTCAAATTTGAGTTCCGAGAAGTCGCTTGCTGAAGCCATCGCAACCGTCCAAGGTGTTAGTATAGTCGCCGAGGCCATGCGCAACAACGGTAATTCGATCGCTTTGATAGAAATAGGCTGTTTGACTCTGAAGAACATAACCTCGATGTTCCCTAGTTTTGTCCAGGATGCGTCTGTTGCAATTTCGTCCGTGATTAATGCTATGAAGGACAATGTAAAATCCACAAGCTTTATGAAAGAAGCCTGCGACTTGATTTGGGTATTGTCATCGGAAGAAGATAACATACGGTCCAAAATTTTGGCGCTTGATGGAATATCTATTCTAATGAAATGTCTTGAACAAAACAGTGACGATCCTGAAGTCCAAACGTCTGCATTAAGAGCATTCAACCAGCTCGCAAAATCTAACACTCAGAATGGTGTATAATATAAACAGTTTTGAGGAAAATAGACTTCTCTATTTAGGATTCCTTAAACGAGATTTTTGTTTTATTTTGCGTGTTAATTATGAGGGTAATTTTATACTGTACATTCATTTATTTATTTTAATTTCCTTTCATGCGTTGCAGCTCGTTAATAATTGTTGCTGATTAAACGTATCGACTCATTCGATTGAATTTTTTCTAGAATTAATACTATAAGTGTATGTATGGATTGGAGCATCACTCTCTTCTGGTGCAATGAATACAATTCTTTTTTATTTTGTTTTCTGAGTGGGTCTTTGAAATAGATGTAATTTGTAATTGAACCATGTGCTGCTAATGTGCTGTTGTTGTCATCCTTGCATGGACACATACATACTCCACGACTTCTTTGTAGTAGTGGTAGGTAGTGATAATATCAGTGCCTTCAGGAGGAATCTTCTATACTGTGTCACTTTATTGTGTACTAAAATACACAGCAAATATGTCCTCCCTTTTCTGCGCTTTAACCTTTTCGTCACCTAAAATAACCAAGCAAGACAACTTCAAACATTATTCATACTTTTTTTGGTTGATGGTTTTTGATACTTTTTACCTTGTAAACTGTGCTGTTGGATGGCATTGGTTAATAATTTTGAATTTTTTGTACTCAACCCAAGGAGTAAACTCTCTGACTTTAGATCCATCTTATTGAAAATGGGCTGATATAATAGCATGGGCCATCAATAACAGTGTGTAGAAGAATCGAGTCTGTCTGTCGTCTGTGTGTATTTTTATCGAACTCATCAAATCTCAAATCAGATATCAGATATCAGATATAACATAACAACAATGGTTAGCTACAGTTGATACATACCAATATATAAGATATAAGATCACCACTATCATGACCCCAGCAGATGCCGTAGAGAGACAAATGATGAACGACACATCAAGTGTACGGGAATGGCTGAATGAGAAGCACCCGAAGCAACTTGCCCTACTAGATAAATTTGAGACTGAACTTCGAATGGCGGGTCGACTATCTAAAAGAGGGCCCTCTCATACTGATCGTCTTTCGATTACACTCCGAACGGTAGAAGTCCTCAAAACTATGATTGGTAGTACAAGATGGAGATCTCCAGCACAATTATTGGCATTACTGCGTGGATTAGGACGAGATATGGATGCTGCGGGTGGATTTCGAGAACCTGCGATTGGTAATGTTGTTCGACGGATCCTAGCGGCGGTGAGGGAAGAAGTCCTCAGTGGAGGAACGACGAGAATAGATGATCGATCATCTCTTGAAAGTATGTTATGGGCATTGCCCCAGCATGTGAAAACCCATAGTCGAGGAAGTAGTATAATTCTTCAGCCACCTCCCAGTCAAGAAAAACAACAACAGCAGCAACAACAAGAGAGACAACAACATAAAAGATCAGAATCGGTCGGGTCAGTTGGAGATGTTTTGGAACAACAAGCGGTGGGTGTCAAAGAGTCAGCATCCAATCTTCCACCTATTTTCTATTTGCCACCCCGATCGGACCTGAAACAATCTATTATGGAGGCCATACAAGAAATTACATCGGATCTTGAAGATTTGCATAAAACTATCAACGAACAAGCAACGAATCATATACATTCTGGCGAAGTTATTTTAACATACGGTAAAAGTGATACAGTGATTGAATTTTTAAAAACAGCTGCCGATAAGAAACTTCGTTTTACCGTTATTGTTTGTGAGGGTGCACCACATTATGAGGGACATGAAATGGCCAGAACCTTAGCCAAACCAACCGAAGCCGGTAACTCTATTGATGTTTGTGTCATACCAGATGCAGCAATAGTTGCCATGATGGCCCGGGTGAACAAAGTTCTATTACCAGCACACGCAGTATTGGCCAATGGAGGTTTGGTTGCACCCAGTGGTTGTAATTTAGTCGCATTGGCGGCAGCTGAAAATGCTGTTCCTGTTGTTTGTTTGACGGGGATGTTTAAATTAACACCATTATTTCCACACGAAGGTCAGGACACCTTAAATGACTTGCTCAGTCCTGGTTCGGTTATTGATTATGCATCCCAACAGGACCAACAGGTCGATTTTGTCAATCCACTACATGATTACATACGACCTGAGAATATTAATTTGTTTGTTACAAATGTTGGAAGTTTTCAACCGAGTTACATATATCGATTATTATCTGAATATTATCATCAAGACGATTGGGGTTCGGCCTATTAGAAGAAGAATTAAAAAAAATAAAGTAAAGAATTGTGATACTGTACTATATTTTTTACCTCTAATATTATCTTCAAAAAAAGAAATTTTGATTATAATATTATTATAGTTAAAGATTTATTATTATAAACAATCACCATTTCTCTCGTTGTTTCCTTTTTCTGCTCACATAACTTACTCTACTACTACTACTACTACTACTAGTTATGAGTATTGCCTAAGGACTCTTTCCTTGTTAAGACCGCAAGTTAATGCAGATTGAGTCGTTTTAAGGGTTGCCGCTACATCTTGAAGTCGTACATGACCTTCACCTTCTTCTCCATCATCTGGACCCCATAATATAGCAGTATCGCCCACCACAACCTGTGCGCCAATACCTTCTTTATCTCCGGCAGGACCCAACTCGACCATAAGCATATCCATACAAACATTACCGGCAACGGGGAAAAGATGACCCCGTATAGAGACTCTTCCAATACCGTTACCTAATTCACGAGGGTATCCATCGGCGAAGCCTATAGTTAAGGTTGCTATTCGTGAATTCATTGGTGCAACATATGCTCGATCGTATCCAACCGATTCTCCCTCTTTGAATATTGCAACATGACGAACGGAGGCCATTAACGTCGAAGCAGCTCTTAGTTGTGAAAAGGTTGGTCGTTGACCGTATATTGCTCCACCTGTTCGTACAAATCCTCGTGAATTTGCATCGGTTTGTGTCAGTAATTCTTTGGAATCAAAATGTGTTAAGTTCGTTGTTAGTAATGCGGCAGAATTATCGGTACTAATTGTTGGAACTGATATACCCGCATTACGGACACGTTTGAGTAAATTTGTAAACTTATTAATTTGTGAATTTGTATACGTAGAAGTTGAATTTGATGCATCAGCCATATGAGTGCACATACCATAAAATTCAATTGGACAGTCGAGATTAACCTCTAAGTCGACAAGTTCCTTAAGGATTTCTACAGAATCCCTTCGTTTGCCCTGATCTTCTTTGGACACAGGGTCAGTCCGAAATCCTAATCGTCCCATACCACTATCTACAAGGGCATGCCATCGTAGTCGTTTTTTCGTTGGAGCCATCATCGGTAGAGCTTTGCGATTAGTGTTAGTAGGGATACGGCGAGAAGTAGTGGGGATGGGGACAGAAGTCGTCGTCGTTGTTGTTGCCGTCGTCGATGTTGACGACGTGACAAGAGAATCACCACCATCTTCTGATTTGTCGTTGTGAAAGTTTTCAAATTGATTTGGCTGTTTTCGTTGCTGATTTTGTGTACTATTATTATTATTATTCATATTATTAGTAGCAGTAGTATGACTGTCATTGTATTCAATACCTTCCTCCTCCTCACCTTCTTCATCTTCATTATTATTATCATTAACATCATCATCACCCCCACTATCGTAAAAAACTACTTTTGACATAGCTCTTTGACGTATCCGAGAATGTCTAGCAGTTTCTTCGATACCCGCAAAAACTTGAACTTGAACATTACCATCACTACCCCTACCACCACCGTTACATGCAGTCATATCTAGACTAGATGATACTGGAGTGACGGTTGATGACGAATCCGTACCACTTAGGGGAGTATGTTCACCACCACCACCACCAGAAACAACAACCACGGTCGATGATGATTTACGTTGTTGCTGTTGTTGTTGTTGATTCTTTTGTTGTTGTTGCTGCTGTTGAAGCATCTGTTGTTGCTTCTGTTGTGTCTCTACAGCCAATTTTTGATTCTTCAATATTTCTCGAACTTCTCTGGCTAAGTCCGACCCTGTTACATTTGTTAATGTTGCTGATGGTATATTATGTTGTTGTTGTGCGGCGGTGTTGGAACCACTACTACGTGTACTGGAACTGGATGTCCGTGAATTGTTGTCTGTATTATTTGTATTTGTATTTGTATTTGTATTCGTATTTGTTGCTGTTATTGCTTGCGTTTCTCCACCTCCAACATCATTATTATTATTATTTGTATTTGTATTCGTTGTTGTTGACGATTCTGTATTACTAGCACTATCTTGTTGTTGTTGTTGTTGTTTCGTTTTTATCACTACTGATCCTCTATTGTTATTGTTATTGTTATTGTTATTGTTAACATTATTATTATTGTTGAGTAGTGGAAATTCATGTTCATTTAATAATATCTTTTCTTTAAGATCATTTGCTGCTCTTTCTACCTGTAATCGTTTTCTTTCATCTGTATTACATACCCATTCATACAATGCCATTGCAACCTCTGGACCTGATATCATAACTTCAATATTATAATGATAATAATCATCAAAACAACGAGGAAAGCCAACTGGTGGACCTAAAACCAATATACGTATATGAGCTTGTCGTAAACTTCGTCGTTTTTTATTACCACCACCACCTCCTCCTCCTCCTCCTCCTCCTCCCCCACCTCCACTACCACTAGTATTAGTTCCATAAATAGCTGAAAAATCACTAAATGTACTTGTTACTAAACTCATCGACGAATCTTGTTGTTGTTGTTCTTTTATTGATCCAGTTATATTATCGTTATTATAATAATTATTATTATTATTCGTTGATGTTGTTGTCTGATTTAATTTATTATTTAAATTAAAATAATAATTAATTGCATTATCATTATTATTTTTTGTTACATCAGTAGCAGTTTCTTGGATTGCTTTTCGTAGTGCAATACCCTCCTGGAGGGTTGCAACAGCAAATGCATCAGCACCAATTTTATCAGCTAAATATAATGCTGTTGGTATTGCACCATGACCATACCCATCTGCTTTAACAACAACAATAACACTACATTGTTGTCTATTTGCAACAGATTCTACCTCTGAATAATTATGTTCCAATGCTGATAATCGTACTTTATGTACAGCACGATGAAATGTTGTATCGATGATAACAGCAGGATTATTATTCGTACTTGTATGAATACCACTAATGCTGCGTCTATTATTGGTATTATTACTAGTGGTAGTAGTAGTAGTAGTAATGCTACTACTTCCCACAACGATGTTACGGATTGGTGGTGGTGGCTGATGTGACTGTGACTGTGGCTGTGGTCGTGGCTGCTGAATATTTCCTTTCGGATCTACTGATGCTGTCGTCGTTTCGTTCATCATGTTGAGAATAGAATAAATAAATAAATCGTTCTTTCGTAAATCTTTTGGTATAGATTAGAGTACTGTACCTATATATCCCTCTCTTTTGCTCCTATTAACAATTGATTGGTTGATCAAGCGTACTGTAATTATATATATATATATATATATATTCCTTTCGCCGTCGACAGTAATTCAAATTAGGGCGAATTGTGGATTGTGTTAGGCAAAACAAGCAATGCGGAATTTATAAAAAGCTTGTACAGTACTACAGTAGTACATAAAAATACTGTATTCAAAGGCACAATTACTAGTACTTAAACAGTTTTTGTTGAATAAATTGATAAGCAATATGAAATAGCAAGAATTCGTTAGTAAATTCTCATTTCGTGTGTGTCGTTTTCAAGAATGTGTGTATGAAAGAAGTTCTTCTCTCGAAAATTGTTCTTGAAAAAATAGAAAAACAACAAAATAAACATGCCACAATAACACAACAACATCAACAACAAAGCGAAGAGAAGAGAAGAGAGAGAGAGAGAAGAGAAGAGAAGAGAAGAGAAGAGAAGAGAGAAGAGAAGAAAGAGCATATCAATCATGTCACCAATTTGGAAGGAACCAACTAGTAAGAGTGCATTTATACTCAGTTGGTTTAGTGTCATCCTAACTCTTATTTTTGCTACTATTGGTATCGTCTATTACAATGTAAGTTAAGTTAAGTTATATAGATGTGTTAGTTCAAAAGAAAAAGAGATTCACGATTAAGATAGCTAAGTAAGTATACAAAAACGTTTAACTCACACCATTCCAACATTATCATCATGACATGACATCCGTCGTCACAATTCATTTATAATCTTTAAATATATATATATATATATATATACAGCTTGTTGGATCAGCATTATGTTTAGTTTTTGGTTTAGAAAATTGCGTTGATTTATTTAGTAGTATTGTTGTATTATGGAGATTTTATGCACCAGGTCATATAACAAAGGAACGTGAAAAGGTTTTGAAGAGACGAGAATTACGTGCTAGTATGGCAATATCAATAATATTAATTTTGTTAGGATTTGGTGTTATTGCAACATCATCATTTGATATTGCTATGGGACCAGTTACGAATCAAGTTGAAATGGACATTATTATTTATATTGCAGGATTTTCTGTATTCATTTTTGGTGCATTAACAATATTTAAATTCCATTATGCGCATGCATTAAGTTCAGAAAGTTTATACAAAGATGGAGTTTGTTCATTGATTGGTACGATATTAGCATCAGCATTATTTGTTAATACAATTATTATTAAATCAAGACCAGAAATTTGGTGGTTAGATCCATTCGTTGCGATGGTATGTGGTTTTGCTGCATTATTTATTGGTATACATTCATTATATGTAAGCTGGAAACACAAACGTGTTCCGATCTGTTCTTTGTCATGGTGGATGATGTCTCGAGGAGGAAGTGCTGCAAATACAAACAACAACAACAACAATGATAATGATGATGGTTCTAATAATAATAATGAACCAGGAATGTCCCCGAAAGCATCCGACTTGGAAATGAAGGAAAGTAATTCAGGCGGTGGTCTTGAATCAACAACAAATCTTTCTGGTGAGATAGTATAAAATATAAATACATACTTGTGGAACGAGGGGTGTAGTTGATTGATGCTAGGTAGGCCAGTTCCATGAATCCTATTTTTGATTTCTTTTCCCTAAAAATACATGGCAACTGATGCTATTTTAGTGCGTGGTTTTAAAAGTACTAAAAGAAATTTGAGATAGAATGAATCTGAAATAAAAACTAGCGCATTACACTTTACAGGATCACATTACGTCTTTTTTTTTTCCTTCTTCTAAAATCATATTCCTTCATCAATTTATTTCATTGAACATATTAGCTTCGAAAAACTCATCTGCACTATAGACTCCTTCTGTGGAATCGGTGCAAAGAGTGCTCTCTGTACGAGTCAGCGTACCGCTAGGACTCTTTTGTGAAGCAATAATTCTGCTACTCAAACTTTGAATAGTATCATGCCATTCACTTGTATATGTTGGTTTCGAGTATAGACCACCTATATTGCGGCTACTGTCATTCGCGTTCCCATATTCAGAAAAGGATAGTTCATACGCCTCAGTATCATGCCAATCGGTCGTGGATGGCATTATAGATAAAGAGCTACTGTTATCTTTTCTGACGCGAGGAGAAGTAATTCTTGATAGGGAATGACGAGGAGAAGGTGCCATAGGCACTGCTGCTGCTGATACGGAAGAAGCATGTGGGGAAGAGATACCTAGTAGTGGACGGTGAAAGGATGACTTCGAACGTGATTTAGCGTTGGGTGTTTTCACTACTTGTTCGAGGATCGTCGCATCAGTACTACTTGCAGTTGTAAGTACAGGAAATAGACCTTCGTCTTGAAACGAGGGCAACAATAACGATAAATTGCCCTTTAACGTCTCTTTTTTCTTCGAGAAAGTACTATTATTGCCGCCGATATGTGCTTGGGCATTGTTTTCTGTATCTTCTTCGTCGACGATATTCTTTTCCATTGAGTAATAATTTTGTTGTAGAGCTGCTTCTGCTTCTACTGCTGCTGCTGCTGCCGCCGTCTCCGCTGCTTTTATCACCGAGGGGGTGCGAGCATGATTCAGGGAGTTCACGGGTAAATTAAGGTCATGAGTACAAGACGGTAGTAGGATACCATCATTATTTATATTGCTAGTGGCAGATATAGTGCTACCATTATTCGATGACGGATGAAATTGCAATTCAAGAACATCAGACATGTCTGAGTTCCTTTTTAACTTTTGCTTTGCAGCTGCCGCTGCCATCTCCGCTGCTTCTATCACTGAGGGAGCACAAGGAGATTGGATTTCTGTGACACCATGATTCGATGACTTTACAGGTAAATTAAGACCATGAGTAGTACAAGACTGTTGCAGTATACCACCATTTATATCGCTAGGAGCAGACATTGCGCTACCATCATTTGGTGACAGATGAGATTTCGATTCAAGAACAACAGGCATGTCTGAGCTCCTTTTAAACTTTTGCTTTGCAGCCTGTCGTCGTTGTTTCCGACGGCTGAACATTGAATCGAACATGAGAGGATCGCTTGTGGTAGATCTGTCACTTGATGCATCGTCGTTTCCATTTTTGAGGTCTATGGGTTGCTGTAAAGGTGTCATCAGATTAGTCTCGGTTACATGATCTTCTTCTTCTTCTTCTAGATCCTCCTCGGCAATTGCCTGGTCTGAGTCTACGGATAGGCCTATATCCTCACCCTCGTCTCTTGTTAGGGATAGATTACGTTGTTTCAGACGTTGAATATTAGCCTTCCTCCATCGCTGAACTTTTGCTTTGCTTGACAACGACGAAAAGGAATGTTGAAAATCTGTTTGTGTTAATTGTTGTGAAATTGAATCGCCCCGCGTTACTATAGAAGAATCACTTCCTGCTTCGTTTTTAGTTATATGAATGATCCCTTTCTCTTTATTAGGCTCGGATTTTGAAATTATCGGCAGAAGCTGTTTGCCTTGCACCTGTAGGTGTGGGGAGGCATTTATTTGATGCATGTTGTGTATACCTTGATTGACTATGGCTTCTGGACTAGAAGAAGACGAGGTGGACGGGAACCCCGACTGCTCTTCTTGATACCGAACGGAATTATGTGGTCCGGAACTTCTGTACGGATTAGATGCTTCAGGTGGGTCGGGTGCTGTAATGACCTCGTAGCTCAAACAGCTTTCTTCTGCTTCATCATAGCTATGCTGTTCTTGAACTAAGATTTGACTTGGCATTTTTCCAATGAGTGGTGGCTCTGTCGCCTTAGCTGGATTTGAAATTCCTTGATGAAAGCCTTGATGATGATTTTCAGGCAGATTTCGTGGAGGATCTGCGTGGTATGGATCTACTTTGCCATTCACAAGCATTTCGTATGGAATATTAACCGGTACAAACATATGTTCGTTTCGGTGACGCTGCTGATGCTGGTGGTGGTAATACTGTCGATCACGCTGATTGTGATTGTGATTGTGATTGTGATAATTTTGCTTCGCACCAGGATTGACATACGATGCCTGTATTTGGAACGGCGGTAGTGGAGGAGGCAGGATAAAATTTTCCTTTATTATGTTCGAATCGCAATCGTCATCGCATGATGATGAAGATTCATGCGAGAGCGACATGAGAGATTTAAAAGGATTAGATTCCGGTTCTCTTAATGGCGACTGTTCTGTTAAAAGAAGACTATGATCAACAGGGATGATATGTCCCTTGGGAGTTCTACAATCCAGAATGGAACTCAAACTCTTCGTCGTATTAGGTTCTTGATTTTCATGAGATTCCTTCATTTGAGATTCTAATCGTAATGCTAGGGGACCCTTGATGTTGAGATTAAGTTCTCTGTCTCCTTTTTTATTAATCTTAACAAGTGACTTTTTTGTATTATTCATTGAGTTCGGTAGGAATACGATGTCCATACATCCCATTTGCAGAACACCTTCCATTCCCTCCTCCTCCTCCTCCTCGTCATCATAATCCGAATCGTAACCTCTTGAGTACTCGGATGCGGAAGAGTCGTCATCATCATCTGGCGAAGATTGACTTAAAATACCATGAACGAGTTCTGATCCTTCGTAGTCTTCTAAGTTCTCCGCCCTTGGTTTGCAATGATTATCCGAATCTTCAGTTTCACTACTTGACGCACTGTCCAAATCTGCGATAGATGAAGTACTGACATGACGCTTCGACGCTTCTTGTTTTTGTTGGGCCGACGACCCAGGAAAGATTTTTTTAAACATTGCTTTTCTGTTCACTCTCCTCGGTTATTGGTAGTAGGTAGAAGCTAGATTGGTAAATGATAAAGTGATAAGATAAGTCAAGACTTTCAAATATGATTCGATTCGATTCGATTCGACTGACTACTCAACTTAATTTACACCAATTATATACTGTTGCTTTTATCTCTACACGCACAATATTGGCGAAAATAGTATAATGCTTTGTGGTTAGCCGGTTTGAAGAAAAAGACGGGAATCAATCAAATAATATATGCTCGCTAAATTATAATAATATAATTTTATAAAATCTCACCTAGCGCGCCGTTATATACCGTTAAGATTTCCCACTTAT
>Ga0115007_10001397_pt1 | contig 15619 bp, 19 predicted proteins | sample ArcOceMetagenome_2_FD_87166 | JGI IMG/M metagenome (GOLD analysis project Ga0115007, IMG submission 87166) | Marine eukaryotic phytoplankton communities from Arctic Ocean - Arctic Ocean ARC135M Metagenome | ecosystem: Environmental > Aquatic > Marine > Oceanic | place: Arctic Ocean | collected... | reverse complement strand
GAACCATTGGGGTATATGAGGGGGCGGACGTTCGAGAATACATTAATTATCGCTGACGAGATGCAAAATTCTACACAGAACCAAATGAAAATGCTCCTCACACGTGTTGGTGAGGGAACAAAACTGGTTATCATGGGGGACCCACAACAATCCGATCTTGGAAGTGATAATGGGTTGGCTAATCTCATATACCACATGAGTATATATGACACGGAGTATATCGAATATGTAAAGATGGAGGAAAGTGATATTGTTAGACACCCAGCAGTGAAGGAAGTCCTCAAAATATTACAAAATTAGAACTCCTCTAGTTTGTATTTTTCCACCCTTTTGACTAGAATAGAAACATTCAATTGTGTTCGCATGATTCTCTTATCGAGGGCTACCTTTTCGCGTTCATAGTGTAGTAACTCTTTATTCCGTTCTTGAATATATTCGAGTTCCTGTTCGATAGCCATGTATTGACCAGCAAGTCTAAGATTCGTCGGTAGATTTTTCATATCATGTTCAAGTTTTTGGCACTGGAGGGAGATTTCTTCAATTTTATGGTGATGATCCATTCTTATACTGAGATGTGGATTCAACTTTAAACTCATTTCATTATGAAAAAAATTCTCACCTTATATTAAATGTCTCAGATCATGAAAGCTGGGATGCAGGGTAGCTCAGTGTATCAGGGTATGACTAACACCAATGGTCGGATAATGACTGTCAGTCTGACCTATGGTCAGATTGTTCTCATAACAATGCTCGCCGCCTCTTACCTCGTTGTGGCGTCTATCGGTATCAACATGTTCAATCGTTGCACTGAACTCAAGGGGGTGACGCTTCAAGAAAACTTGAACAAGTGGATAGTTGCAACTCTCGCGATTGCCATAGCTATCCCGTGCACACTATTTACTGTTCGCATGGCTGGAAGTAAGCTTTCAGGTTTAATGATGCTTCTCTTCGCCATCTTTGGTATCGTAGCAAGTGCTGGTGTTCTCAACTGGAACTCAAAATGTGCCGCTGTTAAGGAAGACGAAAAGATCTATGGTGGTATCAACATGGCTGTGTTCATCGTCATGCTTTTAGCTTCTTTCATGGTACTGCGAACACCTAAAGCAAAACAATTCTAAAGTACTATATGGATGAAACCAATTGTTAATAATATTTACACGCTCCTAATGTTCTTGGCCTACGTGATGCGCAGGGCAGGGACATTTTCAATGCAAGAAAAAGTTGAAATGATTGAATTTTTGAGTTACATGGCACTCAACCCAAACAAAGTCAGTCTACCATTCTTGAGCTCAGCCTCAGGTTTGAGTTTTCCTTCTCAAGATACTCTTCAAGGTGTATAGTTGCACGATAAATCCAACGGATGTATACACAGTGGATATGTTCATACCAAACTTTCTGTATTGATATATTACCCAGAGGAAACTTGCCACCAAGGCCATATACAACATTTTCTCATCCACCACCTGTTCCTCTTGTTTATTGACCCGGTCGTACATTTGTAAAAAACCCATACCAAATGCTACACTGGAAATTATTTCGTTCAGATCCATTATATAATATATACCTATATTATATAATGGATATATTTTTAGAAAAGTTTGCGGGAAAGATTGACACGAAAAGTCTTTTGAAAACTATAGAAGAACTCAAAACTGAGTATCTCGACGATGGTATCACCAAGGAAGATTTTCCTCCGATCATCAGTTGTCTCATGATGCAAACCATGAAATTCAAGAAACTTACAGGTGTTCAGAAAAAGAAATTAGTCGTCGGTATTCTCAACCACTTTATTGAAGGTATCGATGACGGTGAAAAGGATAGCGAGTTTGAAGTTATTCTCAAAACAATGGTTCCACCAATCATCGATGGATTCGCTTCCATGCTAAAACTGAGAAACAGTTTACCCAAATGGCTTCAGTGCCTATCCCCTAAAACTAATTAAGGCCAAGTCTAGTACCTTTACTATATGAGATTTCCTTCTCTAGAAGTTATGATCCAATACGGAATATACACAGTAAAGGAGCTCACACGTTTTTCCAAAGGTTTAGTTTCAAAAAAGAAGATTCAAGTCCTAAGTGAGTGTGTGAAGTGTGATTTTGTGTACAGTGGAACATCCTGTCTAAACTGTACAATATGAAATACTGTACAGTCGTGGGTTCCATGTCCAAGGGGCCCTCAATAGAGAGTAATAATCACATGTGTGCCGAAAGACAGCTCATCAAACAACTGTATCGGGAATGTCTGACGAAAGGTCACAAACCGCATCATTTCTCCGATTGGGTGCATAGAAAGTATGGGTATTTGATAGTAGGTCGGAAAACTGTGTACGGTGACGGTATATCATTACCTTGTGTCTTGTGTAGAAAGACGATGGAGAGGTTTGATATATGTTGGGTCGCACACGACGGGGAACAGTGGATTCATAGTAGAAAAACCGAAAATTTACCACAATCAGTTCCAACAGCTAAACAAAAAAGATTACTTGGTTTTGGAAGTGATGATAAGACCTAGCGCTGATTCAAGATTATTGTGATTACGTTTCAGTGGTTTATTTCTTTTTAGTTTTAGCGCGTTGTTGTTATTAGAATTAGCATTCTTTATTTCATCCATCTTTTTCGTGTTTGAAACAAAGGGTATCACATTGTCCTTGTAGGGTTTTGTGACAACATCAACCTTTTCATGTTTGTCTACAGTCTGATTTTCTCTAAACTCTTCTATAGTCATGTCACCACCGAATACTTGTAGAGTGTACCGACTGGGTGCGGGTTTTACATGACCAGATTGACTATACATTCTTCGTCTCATCATTATGATGTTTCCACAAATAATACCACCCCTAGTTAAACCATATTTATCTAATGCCCACGATTTCATACAACTCCATGAACAAAAATTACCTGTCGTCGTGAATATTTTTCGCTTATCATCGTATTTGTAGGGTAATTGTAAAGGTGCTCCACCAAATGAGTGACAACACCACCAACACCACATGGTTAAAAATTATTTTTTATCTTTAACTTACTGTGCAGGACTAGGTCCAGGACTGGGTCCAGGATTGGCACAAGCATCTGCGAATCCCAAGATGTCAGTGGTATCTAAATAAGTATTGAGGACTTCTTCCTTTTCTAAATTTTTAAAGTCAAAAAGTGAGTAAACTTCATCGGCATCGTATTCGGCAATCTTATCCAAAAGTGCATCTTCATCAACCGCCTGACATAATTGTGCTGGGGTGGGACCAGGGCTTAAAGCTTTTTTGAGTTCAGAAGCTTCCATAAACTTCAAGAAATGAGGAGCAGTATTCGGAATCAAACCACCGACATACCCCGCAGAGGAGGCAGAGGAAGATAGACAACAACATAATGCGAGAACAATGAGAACTTCTGACATTTTTATATATATATATATCGTATATTTTATTTCGTGAACCTCGTCTCTTTGACAAACAATCACCACTAACTTAAAGAGATTTTCAGTCTTTATGTTAATGATTCTTAGCATCGATGTCGGTATAAGGAATCTCGCGATGTGTCTACTGGATGATAAAAACAATAACCGTGTCGAGAATTGGGACGTTGACGGTATCCCCCCGGAACATAAAAACGGTATATATGTCTCAATGAGAGACCACCTAGACGCTCGACCTTGGATCCTAACAGCTGATACCATTCTCATAGAGAAACAACCTGATCGCAATAAGAAGATGATTTCAGTTATGCACTTCCTTCACGCGTATTTCATCATCAAGTGCCCGAAGGCGGAAACAATCCTCTACGATGCCCGACATAAGATTCCAGATGTCGCCGGTCCCGGTAAAGCTCAATACAACAAAAGGAAGAAGGCTGCCATAGAGAGATGTGAAGCCTTCATTCGTGATGGCACAAATAACAAAGATTGGTTAGAAACGTTTCTAAAATCCAAGAAAAAGGACGATCTCGCTGACACTGTGATGCAGGCTCTCAGTTTTGTAAACAGGGTTGAGGTTTTACCGAAATCCAAAAAGAAAACAACTAAACTCGTGGCTCGTAAACCGAATGAAAACCAGAAGAGAACGAAGTATTCGAAGTGTAATCTTGCTTGGATTTATCTAAACAAAGTGGAATGTGAAGTTCTCGAAAACAATAAAAGGTTTATGAAAGATTTAAAAAGATACTTTACAAATCTCAACGACTTGATTGAAGAGATAAATGCATAAAAATTATACCAAAAGAGCACAAGAGAACCGGTTTCATTTAATTTGTGAGGTACTTGTAGAATGAAGATTCACATCGTCGGTGCCGGCCCAACAGGACTATCACTCGCTTGGGAGATTGTGAGATCCGGTGACCATGATGTCACCATATATGAACGAAAAACATCAGGTGGTGGTTCTTGGTGGGAACCGGATACAGAACTTAGAGACATTCACGCTCACAGAGCATTGTTTGACAGGGGTTTCATAAATACTCAATCATTCCTAAGCGAGATGAACCTTGAGTGGAATGAGCTCTTCGAAAAAGTTCAACCAGATATTTACAACTACATTTTAAAAAACTTTAAATTCCAAGACTACACAACCCTAGTGAAAATGTTTTTCGATGTCACCTTACACCCAGAAAAATACAAAACAATTTCTTTGAAGGAGTGGACAGAGACAAAGTTGTCAAAGGGTGGTAAAAAGGTGATAGAACATTTACCCATAAACATTGACGGTGTCACGTGGGATCACATGTCCACATTCGAGTTTATAAAGACGATGGATCATATATTCTTTTCGAATATGTATACCCAAAAAGTTTCAGGTAAAGTCATGAATGACGCGATAGAAGAAAAACTTTTGGATTCTGGTGTAAACTTTGTATTCGGTTCAGAACTCGCAGATGTGGAATACGAAGATGATGGATACAAAGCCAGTTTCAGTGATGGAACAATCATAAACGATGGAATGTTATTCTTGTGTATCGATAACAGCCCTGCTTTAAAATTAATCGGTGACAATTGGGGTCCACACGCAGAAAAGAAGATACGTAGCGCGACGTATGGTTCCATCTGTGTTTTACTAGACTACGACGAATATTTGGAAACTGAACACGAATTCGAAACACTCGTCAATACTAAATGGAATATTCTAGTTTCAAATTTACCAGGCACTAACACAGTTTCGTGTGTTCTGTGTGACTTGAATAAAGAAATTCTCTCCAGTGAACCTGATATCCTCAAACGTGAAGTCCTTCACCAATTGGGATTACCCACACCGAAAGAAATTAGGATAGGTTGGGGGAGTGAGTGGAGCGGTGAAAAGTGGGAGTTTTCACAGTCGTCGGGGGTCTTGGGTTTACATGGACAGGTTCCATTTTTTGGAAAATGTCCAAAGGTTGCTCTGTGTGGTATGATGTCACACAGGAATACACCCTTCTCGAGTATAGAATCCGCCGTAGAAGTTTCCAGAACTCTGAGTCATGAGTGTTTCGGTACACGTCAGCCGCTCAAACCCATACTCCTTTCACAGGTGGTAACAATTTTGTTAGTTTTACTTATAGTTTTAATTCTAATGTATCGTACTAAGAATCGATGAGGTTTATGGCTGAAGTATATGAAGCGATGTATGAATACAATGACAAACACTATTTTAGGGTCATAGTCCCAGAGAAAATGACCGACATTATGGCAAGGTTACAGATGTCTTCTAGTCGTTTTATCCAAAATAGAAATGTAGAGAATCCCCTAGATGGTCGAATATTGAAAATTAAGATTCCATTCCGTTATAGGAGAGTGATGTGCAACGTCGAGGGACGTCCTATTCAGTCTCTAATAAAGGGGGATGTCATAGATGTGAATGTTGATTTTAAGGGGGTGTGGAACATTGAAAATCATTCAGGCTTTTCTTGGGTGCTCTCCTCTTCAATCTTTTCGGGCTCGTCAGTTGATTGAGAGGGATCACGTGGGAGATCGAGGGTCTCCAAACCACCCCTCTTCAAATCCCTAAATGTTTGGAGCATACCCTGAAGCCTGAAGACTTCTTGGGTCATCTGCTCGATATTTTCGGTAATCTTTTTAATGTTTTCGTCAATGTTTACAACCGGCATTTACTTATTTAAAGTTTCAAGTCTTTAAATGAGTAACTATGGGTAGCCTCACACGGAGCGGTTACATCACCAATAGCACAGAAGTGGGTATTTTTAAAAAAGAACTTACTGTAAGACCTATCGTAAATGGAGACTTTGGGTTTCCTCCACCACCTTTCAAAGTTTTCAGAACAACTAAGAATGGAATCTGCGTTCCAAGATTCTACGGAACTGATAGGGTTGGAGAGCCAAAACAAGATAGACGACCAGAACCAGCAAAAAATACAGCCAAATTCACGGGACAACTCCGCGACGCTACAAACCAAAACGAGGCATTTAACGCCGCAATTCAAGCAGGCCATGGTGTCCTGTCTTTACCATGTGGGTATGGGAAGACGACGGTATCCTTGGCCATAGCCTGTAAACTTGGGTATCGCACAATGATTGTGGTTCACAAACAATTTTTAGCTGACCAATGGAGGGAAAGAATTCAACAGTTTTGTCCGGGTGCCACTATAGGTATAGTCAGACAAGACAAGAAGGAGGTCAACTGTGATTTCGTGATAGCGATGCTACAATCCCTCTCCCTAAAGGAATATTCGTATGACGATTTCGATACTATTGGAACACTTATCGTTGACGAAGCACACCACATATGCGCAAAAGTTTTCAGTCAGAGTTTATTTAAAATGTGTCCAAAACACATCTTCGGCCTCTCTGCGACACCCGAGAGAAAGGATGGTCTCACCAAAGTGCTTCATTGGTTTATGGGTCCAACCTTTTTCGCGGTGGAGAGAAAGAATCAAGATCAAGTTGAAGTTTTTCCCATCACATTCGATTCCCCGAGTTATAAGAATCCACCCCCCAGTATGAGAAATGGTAAAATATCCATGCCAAACATGATTACATATCTAGTCGAGGATAGAGTGAGGAACAAAATGTTAGTGGAACTCGTAAAAAAAGCTTCATATGGGACACGTCAGTTACTGGTCCTCAGTGATAGGAGATTGCATTGTGAACTACTTCATCAATGTTTCCCAACAACTTCTGGTCTGTATATGGGGGGTATGAAGGAAGCTGCCCTCCAAGAGTCTTCAAAAAAGAAGATAATCTTCGCTACATTCAGTCAAGCCCACGAGGGTCTAGATATTCCAACCCTCGATACTGTCATTCTAGCTTCCCCCAAATCTGATATCACTCAAAGTATCGGTCGTATCATGAGGGAAACCAAAGGAAAGAAAAACAACCCCCACATCTACGATATTCACGACCCGTGGTCGGTGTTCACCGCTATGTTCTACAAACGATCGAAAATATATAGGAACGGGGGATTCAAAATTCATGGAAAATTTGTAGAAGAACAAAAGGATACTTTTCCCAGTGGGAAGTGTTTAGTTAATTTAAAATGAGGGAAAACCCCAAAGTAGATTACCATTTATGCCCTGATAGAATCAGAGACGGCTAATAATATTACGCCAACGATGAACGCTATGATGACATAATTTAATTCAGTATCTTCATCACCCAACGGCCCCTTCTCGGGCTTGGTTTCACTGACAACTACCTGTTGTCGTGGGGGAGGTGGTTCTAGTTCCTCCAGCGGACAATACGCTATCATTTATAATATACTTTAGAGATTTATTTCAGTCTTCTTTTTACGTCGAACCCTCTTGGGTTTTGACGCGTCGACATTCACTTCCTTCACCTCACCCCCGGTAGATTCGCCTGAAATAGAGACGATGTCAGAGAATTCATCCTCATCCTCGATTGTTGGGGTGGAGGTGGTGAGAGTAGTGTTCATCGGGGGTGGAGGGGGCATCATAACACCACCCATCAAACTGGAAATATCCATACCGGGTCCCCTCATTTCGTAATTACCGGTCCCCCCGATTGGTGGTTCTCCTGTATTTTCACCAGGGTTCCTATTAGTGTTTTGAACCGCCGACATCATGTTCTTCACCAAATCGGGGTTTTGCTTGAGGACGTCATTCATGTTTGGTATCGCAGTCTTAAACATACTGTTAGTCAAGTGGAACATCATCGCCGAACCCCCGAGCATCATGATTAACTTCACCTCTGGTGCGACATTGACCTTGGATCTATACTTGACATACAATTCCTCAAATACAGTATCATAGTCATCAACATTTTCCATTATGGATTCAGACCAACCCTCCAATTGAACCTCAAAGGGGTTGTATCTCTTGTTGAGAAACTCTAGACCAGTGACACAAGCCACTAACATACGCCTCGAGAATCTAATAGAGTGTTCTACATCTATGCTGTAAGTAATCCGTTTAACCTCGGCACGGAGTTCATCCACATTCGAATACGCGGTGAGACGTTTGTTCACAGTAAATCCCTTCTTCTCTAGACGAGCAAGTTTATTTAGAAGATCCGACTTTTCTTCATCTATGGAAGTATACCCTTTGGAAGGTTTCTCCTCCTGCATTTCTGGAGCACCCATATTATCCTCATCGTAGCCCATGTCGTCCTCCCCGTAATCAATTTCCTCAGTCTGTGCCGTGTGGTTGGGGACGGACTGCTTGTTAGGATTTACAAAAGCATCCATCGCTTCCTGGTGTTGTACAGGTGGTCGTGGTCCATACGAGGTTTTCTGAGGACGCTGCACTGGTCTATGCTGTGGAACAGAAATCTCTATCTCGTCCATAAGCGCCTGTTCATCAGCATCTAATTTCATAACAGTTGTGTGTCCTCTATCAAGAATGATATCTTCGTCCATCTACTCTCTCTGTAGAAACTAAAAAAATTATCTTTAACGCACTTTAAAAAAATCTAATTATATAGTAAAAATGTTCAACCTTAACAAAACCAGTCGCAACGGCTTGATGTACATCGTGGTCCTCATGTCTCTCATCTCTGTTCTGGCAATCATACAGGGTGGGTCCAGCAATTATCAACCCAGGCCAATCACCGTCAATGCTATCAGTGAAAAATCTATTTTTGATCTCGAGCATAAAGAAGAATGTGTCCCTGGGTCCCCCAAAGGTAGCCCTTACACCAAGTCTCTCACCCCGGGTGGACTCTGTGGTGCTCAAGATCTTGTGAGTGCTCACGCTGGTTATTCCATCACAGACGGAATTGGTGGATCTTTAATCTAAGTGTATATAAATGGTGCACCCAATCCCAGATCTCAATTACGAGTATCACACAATAACTCTTGATTCTACTGGACAAAGTGCCAATACTTTTACATGCTATTTGGAAAACCCACTGCAAAATGTTGTTCAGGCTAAACTTGTGGCCTCCCACATCCACACAAAAACGTCGAATCAACATATCTATATATCCATCAAGGAACTCGATAGTAACTTCAACGATAGGGCAACCATGACGTTAAATGGTGCAGGCACAATCGGTAAGGTTAGAGGATCTTTTGCGAGCCTCATTTCTGATATTACAGCAGTAGGAACAAGTAACCATATCAATAACTTCAAGGATGATTATGATGTGAGCACACAATATATCAACCCAATTCGTCGTGTTGGCCGATTCACAGTCAATATTTATAATCAAGTGGGTGAACTTATTACACCCAACACCACAGGCACACCAAATTTTCTCATCATAAAATTTGTCTGTATGAAACCCAATATGTAATTTTTCTTGTTTAATTGTAACAAACGATGTCAGCCGGTATAACTCAACTTATAGCCGTCGGTGCCCAGGATGAGTATATCATGGGTAAGCCGGAGATATCGTTCTTTAGTTCCACATTCAAAAGACATTCTAATTTTTCACAATCCATTGAAAAACAAACCATTTATGGAGCGGTGAAAAATAATTCCATGTCAAGCGTTCAATTCGAACGATCAGGCGACCTTTTGGGGTACGTGTACTTCACTCTAGATGATACAAATCAGGCCCTGGATAGTCAGCGGTGGGATAACATCATCGACAAGGTCGAGCTTCTCATAGGTGGATCTGTGATAGACACACAGGATTCCATCTTTACCGAGAAGATCGCCATCGATACTTTTGCTCAAAACGTTTCTAAAAGTGCCAACGGAACACATCCAGGTGTGAGCGCACGTTCCTACTTTTATCCTTTACGTTTCTTCTTCTGTGAAGGTCCACAATGTGCTTTACCCCTCGTGGCGTTGAATTATCATAACGTCGAAGTTCGTATACATTGGGCTAGCCAGGCGTCCAATTACAATGTTGAAATGTATGCCAACTATTATTATTTGGACAATGAAGAGCGAGGAAATATTGCTTCCAGAAAACATGATCTCTTGATCACACAAGTTCAAAAGAATATAGCTTCTAATCACACCACCCAAGAATTGTACTTCAATCACCCTGTTAAGTATATAGCCTCCTCAGACACCACAACAGATGGCGCCCTGACTTCTCCAACCAACAAGGTAAAAATAACAATTAACGGTCTAGACCTGTGCACACCTCGATGGGGTAAACCACATTTCATAGATATCATGGCATACTATCACACCAATTTTGTCACTTCACCAGACTTTTTCTTGTACTGCTTTTGTCTTTCGACTAGTTCCCTACAACCAACAGGAACGTTGAACTTTAGTCGTCTAGAATCTGTAAAAATTGTCAGTGAAAGTATGCCCATAAACCACCCCATTTATGCAGTCAACTATAACATTTTACGCATAGAGAATGGGATGGCCGGACTTCTTTACGCAAATTAAAATCACAGATTATATTAAATGGTTAAGAATTTGCCGACGGTGGAGAGATCCACTAAAATCCGTTTTGGTAAACACGCACTAGAGGACCAGGCTGAAAATACAATTGTTTTCAATGCCAGCAATACTGAAATGCAAGCTACTAAACCCGGAGCCGTGTATCTCTCACCCATCCGATTCAGGGAAGATTTTTCTGATTCCCAAATTGTGCTTCTGATGTATGATAAAACAACCGGTGAAATAACAGAGTCGGGTTCCTCGGCGTCCACTGCTATTGAGCCCGAATTGTCATATGTGACTAGTTTCGGTAACACAACCCCTCACACGATCCAGTTTACTAATCCCACCACAGCATTCACCGCAGCTGGTAATGTTCATATAAATGGGGATTTAGCCAGTGTCGGTGGGGCATTTACCGGTGATGTATCCGGTGTCGCTGGGACATTTACAGGTGATGTATCAGGTGCGAGTATAACTGACGGAACGGGGACCTTGTCTGGTGGTGCATGGTCAGGTTCTGCAGCTACGTTGACGACCGCTAGAACTATCGGGGGTGTATCCTTCGATGGATCCCAAGATATCGTTCCCACCACATTTGGTACTATATCAGCTACTGATGGAACGTTCACTGGTAACGTATCTGCTGGTGGCACTGGGATATTTAGTGGTGATGTATCCGGGGTCAAGGGAACCTTTACTGGTGATGTATCCGGGGTCAAGGGAACCTTTACTGGTGATGTATCCGGTGCTGCTGGGACATTTAATAGTGATGTTCATATATATGGGGATTTAGATATTCAAGGAAATGTTCAATTTAGAAATGGAACCATAACCGAAATCAAAAATACAGATTTAGTTGTGGAGGACCGTATCATCGGTATCGCTCATAACAATACCCAAACTGGTCTGGATACTGGAATTATAATTAATTACCCCAATCAAAATGTGGGAATCATTCACCATGGTGATGAAAACCCCAAACGTTTATCAATTGGGTATACACAAAACTCTTCCACAGATACTGCCATCACAGCAGACTCTAACAACATCACCCTAGATGTTCTCGGTGATTTGAAAGTTCAAAATGATGCCCAAATTATTGGTGCTTTATCCACCACTACTATCACAGCTAGTGGTGTTGTATCCGGTGTCGCAGGAACCTTTATTGGTAACGTATCTGCTGGTGGCACTGGGATATTTAGTGGTGATGTATCCGGTGCCGCTGGGATATTTACCGGCGCAGTGTCAGGTACGAGTATAACTGACGGAACAGGGACCCTGTCTGGTGGTGTATGGTCAGGTTCTGCCGCTACTCTGACGACCCCAAGAACTATCGGGGGTGTATCCTTCAATGGTTCCCAAAACATCGATCTCCCAGGTGTAAATGAGGCTGGCAACCAAGACACTACTGGTTCTGCAGCTACGTTGACGACCGCTATAAATATCGGGGGTGTATCCTTCAATGGATCCCAAGATATCGTTCCCACCACATTTAATGCTATCTCAGCTACTGATGGAACGTTCACCGGTAACGTATCTGCTGTTGGCACTGGAACATTCACCGGTGCAGTTACAGGTGCGGGTTATAGCGGTGGTGCGATTCAAGGCACTACAGGAACCTTCTCCAGCACCCTTTCCAGTGCTGGATTCAACGCGGCGAGTGCCAACATTGATGGGAACCTGACCGTCAATACGAACGCCCTATTCGTCAATGCCACCGATAAGAAGGTTGGAATCGGGAAAACCCCAACAGCGAACCTGGATATTTTGGGTAACATCAGTTCCTCGACTGGAATCACGAGTGCGGCTGGGGGTATTACAGCTACAACTGGTCTCTTTACAGGTGATGGTGGTGGTTTAACAAATATACAGGTTTCTTCTTTAGCGAGTGACGTCATATTAGGAACCCATACATCTGGGGATTACGTGGCATCTCTCGTCGGGGGTGACGGTATCACTGTCGGTGCAGCTGCTGAGTCTGCTACACCAACAATCGCTGTTGACCTCAAAACGAATGGTGGTCTCGTTATAGAATCTAACCAAGTAGCCCTAAAGTTGGATGCTTCCAGTATCACAGGGACACTGGCAGTCACCGATGGAGGAACAGGTGTAACCACTAGCACAGGATCTTCAAATGTCGTATTATCTGACAGTCCAACCCTGACCGGGACACTCACAGGTGAAATCGCAGATTTTAGCGGTGTGCTCACTGTATCAGATGGCACATCCGCAGTGTCAACTACAACTGCTGCCCTAGTTGTATCGGGTGGTATAGGTGCAGTCGGTAATGTATATAGTGGTGACCTTTACGCTTCGGCGGGCCTAGATCACTGCTCTTACATTGGAACATCTAAAATCGGTTTTGACGGAACAAACACAGGACACGCAGCGTTTGCTCATTCTGGCAATATGACTGGAACTGCTTATGCAATCAAACAAGATAGTGCTGGGGCAACTAAATTAAATGCCAAAACAGGGCAGGGTATATCATTGGGAATTAATAATGTAGAAAAGGTGGTGGTGACGAGTGGTGGTGATTTCCGGGTAAATACAAACACGTTATGTGTGGATGCATCAGAAGCACGTGTTGGTATAGGCACAGATGCCCCAGCTGCGAACCGAGAGTTAGACGTTGTCGGTAACGTGTATGCGTCCCAAAATATCACAGCTGCTGTTAGTTTGAATGCCGGTCGTGTCACAGTCACAGATGGACTAATTATCAATGCTGGTAGTGTGACTAAAAAGTTTTACAGCTATAGTGGCACTATAGCACACAACACAGACCTCACAGCAGCTGGTGATGGTATCAAACTCACATTTTCGTCCAGAATCTTTTACGCTAAAATTGTTGCACACTTGGTCGAGGATACCGTAGAGTTTAGTAACATGTCCCTAGAAGTTGGTGGTGGAAGTAGAGCTGGTGGATCAAGTCCCAACCTGAAACTTGGATCCGTGTCAGTCTTTGGTAATACAAGCACAAATCCGTGGAACTCTACACCCGATGTGTCAACAACGGCGGGTGCGATTATCATTAAACCCTCGTCCATTATTAATGATGGTGGCGCAGCCAGTGGCACACCAGACGCTCTATACAACCTGTTTATCGAATACATAACCCCTGACGCTACGAACGGTAAGTTGCTCACTATCCATCAAGGAACAACAGCGGTTAAAACATTCAATTATTAAAATCTTCTTAAATTATAATGGATATTTCTAAAAGTTTGGAAACGATACGCGACCTCTCGCATTTTGAAAATCAATCGGTTTATAGATTTATACCACCAGATTTACATACATACGATTCCTCGCTTGTGCACATACAACGATGCATGAAATCACTCGATTCACCAATTGAATGTGATACCCTAGGACATCTAATAAAATTGAGAGAACCATGCAAACTTATACAGGAAAAGAAAAAAGTCATATTTCGTAATTGTGGAGAATATGTTGTGAAGGAGAGGATAGATGATTCTAATTTTACAATTGAAAAAACAAACTCCTTACCAAACTTGGTCGTTTTAGAAAAAGTTGAAGATGTTAAAATAAAGTGTTTGAATGAGGATTCAGTACATGCATTATCTGTATTTGCAATCCAGGAAATTGATAAAGAAATTACAGAAATAAAATCCAAAATGTTACCTCGTGTAAATCAAAAGGTACTCAATGCTAGAATTAGTATAATAGAAAACATACTCGCATCCATCTCCATGCGCATTGACAAATTAGAAAAATTATAAAGTAATGATAGATGAGCAGTGACATTAACGTTCAAACATTCTCAGGGAAGGTTAATATCAGCAACAATCTGAAAGTTGGGTCTGGTCACCTCTTTGTCGACACTCTAAATAACCAAGTGGGTCTAAACACCAACGATCCCCAAGCGAATCTCCATGTCAATGGAAATACTTACGTACACACCAACTTTAGGGTTGGGTCTGGGATCGTGATGAATGAGACCAGTGGTCGAATCACTGCTGGATCCTTCGTGGGGGATGGGTCAGGTCTAGACAATCTCAACACCGACAGTGGCTCTTGGGTCAATGGGGTCAGCTCCAACGTTCACTTGGCCACCACTGGGGATTCAGTGGGGATTGGGACGGATACTCCTCTGGCAAAGTTGCACGTAAATGGTGATATTCAATTAAACGATCCTGAGCACCCGGATGGTTTTGGTATATATCACGGAAATCACTCGACATTGGATTACTATGATACTCTTTTAGCGAAATCCTTAAGACGAACTGCTGATACCACGTTTGAGATGCAATCGGATGGTTCTCATGCTGGTTTTAGTGCTATGGATATGCAACTTAGAGCTCTAAAATTTTATACCGGAACAACTGCTTCACCCAGTTCGGTTGATGTGAATATAACAGATTTACCTTCATATGAGCGAATGTGCATTCTCAGCAGTGGCAACGTCGGTATTGGGACGACAAGCCCAGATGACAAACTCCATGTGAACGATGGTAATCTCAGAATATCCGCAGCAGGTGGTGGTGGGCTATACGATAATGGCTACCAATGGTTAGAATGTGATAATGACGCGTCTTGGTATAGATTGGCGAGGACAGCAAAAACCAGCGGTATCGCTTGTTATAACGGCATCGCTATCAATGATCAGGGTGGTCTCGTCGTGGGTTCGTGGGATAACCCGAACACTCTCGGGGTGGGGAATGGTAAGTTCACAGGCACTGTTACGGCGGCCACTTTTAGTGGGGCACTCAGTGGAACCGCAACCAATGCAACCAACGTTACTCTAGCCGCCTCTGATACAGATGTAAATCATTCAGTTACATTTTCAAGTGGGGCAACAGGAAGTCAAGCTCTAAAGACGGACCCTGGTCTCGTATATAATCCAAGTACTAATATTTTAACAACAAGCGTTTCTGG
>Ga0115007_10001396_pt1 | contig 15621 bp, 13 predicted proteins | sample ArcOceMetagenome_2_FD_87166 | JGI IMG/M metagenome (GOLD analysis project Ga0115007, IMG submission 87166) | Marine eukaryotic phytoplankton communities from Arctic Ocean - Arctic Ocean ARC135M Metagenome | ecosystem: Environmental > Aquatic > Marine > Oceanic | place: Arctic Ocean | collected... | reverse complement strand
TTTGTGGTAGTTCCGAAAATTTCCGAGTCATCAACTCCTCGTCGTTCTGGATGTCACAACCAGGAGGAGTGACAAATCCGGTTACCACCAAAGCGTCTCGCTCCGCCGTGACCTGCGCGCGCTCCGTTTCCAGGGAGGTGATTTTTTGTAACGAAACGAGCGCTTCGTCGTTCGTCGCCGCCTGGCACGAGTAACAAGAAAGTGTCAGTCTCGTATGAGCAATCAGGGAGGCGGAATGGATGGGGTGATTGGGAAAGGCCCTTACCGCTTGTTTCTCAAGCAAAGCCACCGCGCGCGTCTTTTCGAGTAAGTTTTGTTCCGAACTCCGTAAAACGGCGTTTGATTGTTGTTCAGTCGCCTCCTTTGCTTCGGCAACCAGCCGTCGCAAGTCATCCTCCCACGCAACAGCCTGCTCTTTCCGTGTCGCTTCAAATGCACGCTCTGATTGTAAAAAAAGAAATGTCAGTCTTTGTATGGGCAATCAGTCGGCGGAATGTGGTAAATGGCAAATACTTACCCGCGATTTGCGCCGCGTCCCTCGCCCGTCCCAAACCCGCCTCCAGAAAAACCACCCGTTCGTTCAAGTGATCGGCGCGCGCGTTTGATGAAAGAACGTCTTGCGATAGGTAAAACAAAGTGGTTAACGTCGTGTATTGGGCGATGTATGGAAAAACAGTCACCAGCTTCGGTAAAACAGTCGGGAGGCGGGATTGGGGAAAGGCCAACGCGTACCTTCGCGTAACGTCGCGATTTCACTTTTCATCGCGCCGTTCGCGGCGACCACGATCGCCACTTTTTGCGCGTGCTTCTTCGCTGACGCTTGTTTCGCGAGCTTTATGGAAACAATCTTTTCAGTCGCTTCGGATAGGTGGGCTTCAAGAGCACGTCTCTGCGTCTCCAAAGTCTTTAAAGAACTGGACAAAACCTCCTTTTCCTGCGAAACCTTTTTCGTTTCCATCTGGCACCAAACAAAGAAAGTGGTTAACGTCTTGTATTGGCAAACAGGGAGGCGGGATTTGGGAAACGCACTACGTACCTTGAGTTCCTTTTTTTCCTTCCTGAACCCCTCCACGAACCGCTTGTGTTTGGAAACCTCCACGGCTACCCCGCGAAACGCGATTTCGGCCGTTTTCCTGGCCGTTTCGCAGGTTGCTAGTTGTGCCAACAACGTCTTGTTCTCCGCAACAGAAACCTTGGCGCGCTGGATTTGTTGCTTGGAGGTCTCCGCGAAAGACTTTAGCGATGCGACGTTTGCTTTTTCGGATATCAGCTCGTTTTCCAAAATCGTAACTCGTGCAAGCACGACGCCGCGTTCGGATTTGACCTCCTCCAGTTCTTCCGTCAACACTCGTGTAGCTTCCAGCTCTTGTTCCTTCACGTTTTCCTTCGCAGCGCAAAGCGCGTGTTTGTGTGTCTCAACACGCCACTGACTAAAGAACGACCGTTTTAAGTAACGCCTTCGCGTCGCGGCGAGAAAGTCGCCGATTCGCGCCAACCGCGTGTCCTTCGCCGAAAAAGAACTGTCCGAAAAATCAGACGGACACGAAAGCTCCGCGGCGCACGCGACCGGCTCCAAGTGCGTCCCTCCTGATTGACTCAAGGTTAACTCACCGCCTTGGAGACCTTGCGACTCCCTAGTCTGGCCGGCACCGAAGCTTTTACGCGACCGAGTTACTCCAGGGGAGCTCCCCTGAAGAGACAGTCCTCGCGGCGCGTTTGGAGAAACAGGATTTTGGTGGTGTTTCGGCGACGTCAACTCCAAAAGCGTTTTTTGTTTTTCCCGAATCACCCGTGTCGCCTTCAGTTCCAGGGTCTCGCACGTCCACGTGTCGAACGCGGAAACCAGTTTTCGTCTCGTGAGCGCTTTTTCGACCCGACACGCGGCGACCGCGAGTTTTTTTTGCCTAACCAACTCGACGTGCCATTCTTTCAAGACTGATTGCGTAACGCGCCGTTTCCGTTTCGCCAGAAATCGCCCCGTCGCGACGCGCCGCGCGTGTTCGTCCTGCGTCGTCATCACCCACGCCACGAGTGCGGCGAAAACGGTTTGTTTGTTTCGGCGACTAATCGCCCTGGCGACGAACACATTCTCGCGACGCTGTTGCTGCGCAGCACAAGAAAACCAAACCCAGTATTTCCGCAACCTTTTTTCGTCACACCGTTTCAACGCCCGGTCCGCGACGCGTTTGCGAACCGTCGAGTCGTAAACGTTTGCGCTCCACTGCACAAACGCACTTTGCTTTTCCCGGAACCGGAACTTGCCCACCACTACTTTCATTCTTCGCCGCATCAAGTCGCGTGCGCGCGTGGTGTCACACCACCTAACCAGCATCCGACGCGCGTGCGCGATCAAATTCCTTCGCGTCGCGTTTTCCACAATTTGGGTTTCGTGTTTTTCACAGTCCAAAACCAAAAGCCAATCGTTCCAAGCGCCTTTCAAGCGCAGCGAGTTTAATTTCTTACCAACTTTTTGGCCAAACGCGAGTTCCCGTTTCTTCGTCTCCACCAACCCGCGCCATTTGTGGAAGCACTTCGTGCGCCTGTTCCCGAAGATCTTAGCGACCGCTCGCTTTAGCAGCCGTTCGTGCAAAGCCGTTTCCGACTCCGCTTTGTTTTTCTTGGTCTCCGCGAGCTTTTTGGTCTTCGCCTTCGAGGCCTTCTCGTCCTCCCTCTTTCGTTTCGCGGACGCAGCTTCGTGCCTCCACTTGGCAAAGGCGGCGGTTTCCACTCGCCGCGCGAACTTCGTGACAACCAGTCGCATCGCGACTCGAACTCGTTTCGTTTCATCAACAGTCTCAACCCACTTCCCAAACGCGGCGGCGATTGTGTTGTTCCGCCAACGCCTGCCGATTTTCGCAAGCGCCAAAACCCGTCGCGCCTCCTCGTCCGCGCCGCGCTTCTGCAAAACCCCTTTCGTCTGGTCAATCAACGCTTGGTTAGTTTCGGTCAACCGTGAAAGTTTTGACTCGTTGGTTTCTTTCAACTGTTTCAGGTTTGACTCGAGCTCGACGATTGTAACCCGGGACTCGGCCGACTCGGCGCAATACGCGTCCCTGTCAACTCGCGCGCGCACGAGCTCTTGATTTGCCCTGTTTGCTTGTGCCTTCGCGTCGGCTTGGGCGGCTTGTGACTGTTTTTCGTTGGAAGTTTTCGTGGTCAAAAACGTTTCCGTCAAACTCGCCAGCGCGTTTTTCGTTTCCTCGCGCTCGCGCTCGGCGTTTTGTAACTTCACCAAAAGCGTTTTGTGTTGAGTTAACAGACCTTCGCACTGCGTCGTGGCGGTCGCCGCGGTACCGGTCGCGATTTCGCTAACCGATTTCGATTCACCCAAGTCGACCCGCAACTCCCGGATCACGGTTTCCGCGTCTCGCAACGCTTTTCTAGTTTCTTCCAGCCGTCCCTGACAAACCGCCCCCGCTCGTTCAGCCTCAACCGCTCTCGACGTCAAAACCTCCTCCCGCCTCTTACTCGCGGTGACTTCCGCTAACGCGTCATCCGCGTCCATGGCCTTCGAGGACGAAACCGTCTGCGCGTCCCTTCGAGCGCCTCGTTCATCCGCTAGCTGAGAGATAAAAAAGAAAGTGTCAGTCTCGTATGGGCAATCGCAGAGGCTGAATGTGGTGATTGGGAAATACTTACCTGCGTCTCGCACGTATCGAGAGCCACCTCGAGTTCGCAGCGAAGCTCGTGTTCGTTTTTCGCGTTTTTCAACGCACGCTCCAGCTGCGCAGTCAGTCGTGAATTTTCCGACTCACAGGTGGTTGTGCTCTGTGACTGTTTGTCACACGACACCCGCAACTCTCGCAACTCGCAATTCCGCAGCTCAAGTTGTTTAACCACAGAGTCCTTCTCGCCTGTAACCTGCGCCAACGCCAAACTCACAGAAACTTTCTCGTACGACGCGGTATTAATCGCAGACTCGGCGGCTAACGCGCGCACCTCCCACGAGTGGTTAGTTTCCTTTAACACGGCCAGCGCCTCTTCGGTTCGAATTCTATCGAGTCGTTCTTTCTTGAACTCACAATTCACTCTGCGCACTTCAACTGCGGCACGTCGCAGTAGGCTTTTGGGAACGAACGCGGAGACGCCGTCGCCGCCGTCGTCGTCGTCGCCGTCGCTTCGGTCGCCGAACGAAACGCTTTCGTCAAAATCAGTCTCAATCGCGCGCGCTCGTCGGTCCAGATGTCGCAAAACCTTACGCATCGTCCCTGGGGTTTCCGGGACGTCGCGTTCCCCTGGGTGGCGCCTTACCACCTGTGTTTTTGTAACAGGTGAGTATCTAGTCTCGGATTCGCGCGGCGTTCCGGAAACGTCGCTTCCAAAATCCCGAAGCGACCGCCGCGCTTCGTGCAAGTCGAACCGAAGCGTTTGTTCCAAATTCGCGGACGGGTAGCCTTGAAGTGTTTGCTCCTCAAGTGGCTTGGACGCCGCACTGGGGGAAACCGACTCGCGGTTCGAGCCCGGGGGGGGGGGTTGTTTTTCCGGAACCCCGCTGTTTTCGGCATTCGTCGTCGTCTGCAACTCCTTCCAATTTGTCGTTTCCGGCGATGCCGCTATTCTCCGCGCCGTCCGCTTCGCCCGCGGCGACACCGCTCTTCCCAGAATCGCGACGTACACGTCCTTGCCCTCAGCCGTGGGCACCGATTCAAGCGCGGTGTGCCCGGCGACGTTTCGTATGTCAGGGTCACCGCCGCCGTTCGCCACGAGCCAGGACACCACCGGCCATCGCGAATGCGCCGCGGCGACGTGCAACACGGTGTCCCCGTTTGTGTCCGTGGAACGCGCGTCGATGCCGTCCTCTGCATCCCGGATGGAGCCGTGCTCCAGCACCAACCTCATCGCAGCGAGGTTTCCCCGGGCCGCGGCGGTGTGAAGCGCGGAGAGACGAGAGCTACCGGGGGACGCCATCGCGTGGTGTGGATTGATGGAATGCAGCGAAAGAACTAACAGTATCGATCGTCCCCAATCCAATTTCAACTCGTCAATCACCCCCTCGCCACGTGCGTCTCCCGAGCCACCGACACCACCACCGCCGGGTCAGCCGCCCTCCAGACTGTTGGCCCGAACCGCACGCACGTCGAACCGCCTCGTGGGACGACGCGACGTGCTGTGGGTGGCTACACGCACGGCGAGAGCACCGGATTACGGGAGCGCATTCCGAGAGCGCATTTCCTTTCTTGGCGCGCGGCGATCCCGCAGAAAACAAACCCTGAAAAAGTCGGCGTCGATCGACGTGTCCATTGCGCGACTCGCGTCGCTTTTTCTGCGCCACGGTCACCAACTGATTCCCCGTCTCAAGTGGTTCGCGCGTCACGCCTCACACGAGACGCACGTCGCGCGTTTCTCCCCGGTCTCGTCGCGTGCCCCTGTGTGCTGTGGTTCCACACCTTGCGGGCGCCGCGCGAAACAGAACACGTTTTTAGATTCGCGTTATCCTCTCTCCGATGCTCGCGCTGAGACCCGCCGCGCTCGCGACGCGCACGGCGCGCGCCGCGAAGGCGTTCCGCACCGCCCCGCGCCTGCCTGTCACCAGACATGTATTGGGCGTGCGCTGCGGCGCGTCCTCCTCCACCGCTGCAGGCCCTAGCGTGGACAAGAGCACCGTGGTGCCGGGTGCGAACCACGCCAGTTTGCCCAAAAACTTCGAGCATGGTGACACGGAGACGCGGCTGTACGACTGGTGGGAATCGCGCGGGTGTTTCCAGCCCGACCCGAACGCAACAGGCGACCCGTTCTGCATCGCAATGCCCCCACCAAACGTCACCGGGGCGCTGCACATGGGGCACGCCATGTTCGTGACCCTACAGGACGTCATGGCGCGGGTCGCGCGCATGCGGGGCCGACCAACCCTGTGGCTTCCCGGCTGCGACCACGCCGGGATCGCCACGCAGCTGGTGGTGGAGCGAGCTTTGGAGAGGGAGGGGTTGACACGGGAAGGCCTCGGCAGGGAGAAATTCGAGGAAAGGACGTGGGCGTGGAAAAAAGAGTACGGCGGGCGAATCAGTAACCAAATCAAACGGTTAGGCGCTTCTTGCGATTGGTCCAGGGAACGGTTCACGCTAGACGAAGGCCTCTCCGAAGCCGTCCTAGAGGCGTTCATAAAACTACACGACGACGGCCTTATTTACAAAGGCACGTACATGGTGAACTGGGCGCCGAAACTGCAAACCGCGGTGAGCGATCTGGAGGTGGAGTACACGGACGAACCCGGCGTGCTTTATTACTTCAACTACCCGGTGCAACGCGAGGATGGGGATGGCGAGGAATCAAACGACGCGTTCCTGCCAGTCGCGACGTCGAGGCCCGAGACCATTTTAGGCGACACCGCCGTTGCGGTGAACCCACACGACGAAAGGTTCAAGCACTTGATCGGGAAAAGATGCGTCGTGCCGTTCAGCGACCCGCCGCGAAGCATCCCTATCATAGGAGATGAGTATGTTGACATAGACTTCGGAACGGTACGTATTTCCCACCCCCCACATCTCGCCTCCCTGCATGCCCACACGGGACTGACATTTCTTTTTTACAATCTCAGGGCGCGTTGAAAGTGACCCCCGGGCACGACCCAAACGATTACGAAATGGGAAAACGCAGGGACTTGGCGACGATCAACATCATGAACAAAGACGGGAGCATGAACGAGAAGTGCGGCGTTTACGAAGGGTTGGACCGGTTCGAGTGCAGGACGAGAATTTGGCAAGACATGGAAGCCAGGTACGGCTGTCTGGGCGTTTCCCGAATCCAGGCCCCGGCTGTTTGATGCCCTTCTTTGACGACGTCCGCCGTCGTCGTCGTCGTCGTCGTCGTCGTCGTCGTCGTCGTCGTCGTTAAAGGGAAGTATCCCACACACAACACAAACGCGCGGTTTCACCTGCAACACTGGTGACTGTTTGTCCACACATCGCGATACACGGTAACACGGAAGAGACTGACCTTTTTCTTTCCCACTCGCAGCGGCGTCGCGCGAAAGCAAATTCCGTATGAAACTCGGGTTCCGCGTTCGCAACGCGGCGGCGAGGTGATCGAACCGCTTGTTTCGGAGCAGTGGTTTTGCCGGATGGAAACGATGGCGAAACCGGCGCTGGTAAGGGGCTTTCCCACTCACCACCACGTTCCCCCGACACTGATTGCCCATACCCCCCGACTGACACTTTTCCTTTACAATCGCGCAAGGAGGCGAACGCGACCGGCGAGCTGCGAATCGTCCCGCAGCGGTTCGAGGGGATTTACCGGAGCTGGCTTTCCAACATCCGTGACTGGTGTATTTCACGGCAGCTTTGGTGGGGACACCGCATTCCGGTGTATTACGTACACGCGGATGCGGAGGCGCTGAAAGCCGCGCGGAGCGGCGCGGGAAAAGGAAGCAGCTCGGTGTACGTCGTCGCTAAAAGCGAAACCGAGGCGTACGAAAAAGCAAAAGCAGCGCACGGCGACACGTATGGCTCCTCCCTAACCCTTTACCAGGAAGAGGATGTGTTAGACACCTGGTTTTCGAGTGGGTTGTGGCCTTTCAGTACCCTGGGCTGGCCGAACGAAGAAGCGGAAGGTTCGTATTTCAGGAACCCAAATCCCGCCTGCACGTTTGCCCATACAACACTGACGCTTTCTTTTATTCGTCTCAGATTTCCAAAAGTTCTTCCCGACCACGGTGATGGAAACCGGGCACGACATTTTGTTCTTCTGGGTGGCGCGGATGGTGATGTTGAGTTACGGGATGACTGGTAAGCTGCCGTTCAAGACGGTTTTTTTACACGGATTGGTGAAGGACGAGAAGGGGCGAAAAATGAGTAAGAGTCTCGGAAATGTTGTCGATCCTTTAGACGTGATTAACGACCAGGGATGCGACGCTTTGAGATTCACGTTAGCCACCGGCACCGCGGCTGGCCAGGACCTGAACCTAAACATGGACCGCCTCGCCTCGAACCGGAACTTCACGAACAAAATATGGAACGCGGGGAAGTTCGTTTTGTTTTCCTTGGAGGGGATGAGTGATGTGGAGAAGCTGGCGCTGGTGCGCGAAGGTACGTGTTGGGGCTTTCCCAAATCCAGGAACACTGTTTGCCCATACAAGACTGACACTTTCTTTTATGTATCGGAAGCGGAGGCGATTGGTGAGCTGGACAAAAACGGTATCGAAAGGGAACTTCCCCTCCCGTCCGCCTGGATCGTCTCGAAGTTGCGACAAACCGCCGACCACGTCACGCAAGCGCACGACAGACACGACTTCGGCGAAGCGGGCCGGTCCTTGTACTCGTTTTTCTACGACGACTTCGCGGACTGGTTCATCGAAAGCGCGAAGTGGCGGTTGTACAGCGACGACGAGGGAGAAAAACAGCTCACCAAAGCCGTGGCGCTTCACGTGTTGACGCAAACGTTAACCCTGCTGCACCCGTTCATGCCTTATGTCACGGAAGAGGTGTGGCGGTCGTTACCGCACCGGGGAGAGACGCTGATGATGTGCGATTGGCCGGAGTTGGGTTTAGGACGGGACGAAAAAGCAGTCGCCGAGTTCGAGCTGGCGCAACAAATCGTGAGAGCCATCAGGTACGTTTTGGGGCTTTCCCAAATCAGGCGGCACACTGTTTACAGACCCTGTTTGAGCGCACTACTCGTGATGTACGTAGCATTGCCAGTACTCGTGATGTATGCAGTACTACTGCAACTACTACATGCATCACAAGTGCCCTGTGGAGGCCCGATTACTCGGACCCCAATCCCCCATACAGTACACCCGGCCGACTCGCGACTGACACTTTTCTTTCGCACTCACAAGGAACGCCCGCGCGGAGTACGCGGTGGAACCGGCGACTCGGATTCCGGGTAAGGGCCTTTCCCACCCACCACACTCCACTGACTGATTGCCCATACTCGTACCAGAAGGGACTATTCCCTCTGACTGTTTGTCCATACATCGCGATATACAAGACTGACTTTTTCGTTCACAATCAGGCGTCGTCGTGGTCAGCGACGAAACCACAAAAGAAACGCTGCAAAAGGAACTGAACACCATCGCGAGCTTAGCGAGGCTCGATATGGAAACAGAGGGGGCTTGTTTAATCACCGCCACGGTGCCACAAGACGCGATCGCGCACCCCGCGTCGTACGTCCTGACCGTCGTCGCCGAGGGCGTTTCCGTTTACCTGCCCCTCGCGGGTATCGTGGACCCGGTGAAGGAAAGTGGTCGCTTGCAGAAACAGAGTGGTAAACTGGAAAAGGAAATCGCGAGTCTCGCGGGACGGCTTGGCTCACCGAAGTTCATAGAGAAAGCCCCGGCGGACGTCGTGGCGAAGTCGCAAGGAGAGCTGGACGAACTTAACGAGCGACTGAAGTCGGTGACGGAGCGGCTAGAAACGATGAAAGCGTTGGCGAAGGCGTAGAGAGGTAGTATAGGTTTTGTTCTTCCACGAAACGCTAAAGAGGTCGCGCAGATCCTAATACGATGATCAAATTTTTGTGTGTTCGTGTATAAAAACTTGAGAAAACCAAAGAGATACTAATGACCAAGTGTGATGAAAAAGCACACAACACGAACGCGTCGAGAAAGCGAAGACACATAACACCTCCTCCACTCCCATCCCTCACACAGGTGGACAACAGCGGTGAAAGAATACAGTTTTCTTTACCAACGCCTACCGCCCGGCAGTGGATAGCCGGGAATTTGCACTAGGATAAACAACAGAGAGTAGAAGTGACTTACTCGAAATACTGAGTCAGGTACCAAACTCAAACTGTTTACAGGCTAGGATCTAGCCGCACTAGTTAGCTCGATGTTCGAAAGAAAAAAAGTGTGTTCGTGTATTTAGTTAAAACGTGTTAGTATATTAATAACTCTCTACGAGTGTTGATATGGTGCTACTGGTACAAGTGCAAAGAATTAATGAATATCGCGCGATCGCGGGCGCCTCGAGCTACGTGCGCCCGCCGTGCGAAATGATAGCGGACGCGTAGGGGGCACTATATAGGACGCGTAGTACGGTGCGCCCGTGATACAGTCCCTCCCCCCTATGCTCCATGATACAGTCCCCCCTACGCAGACACAGGCAGCATAGACACAGGCCTCCGGTACCCCACGCCCTTTTCCTCTTCCAAATGTCCCTGCATCCCTCCTCGGAAGTGCGTGGGTGAGCCGTCCCCCCCCGTGCTGAGTTCGTGCGCTTCCAACAGGAGCAAGGACGAAAACGACCCTCTTTGTTTTCGCCCCGCGCTCGCGGCGCAGTCGTCGTCGGCGTCCCCGACGCCGTGCACCACCACGACCCGCGGGGGCAATTGGAACTGCGTGGGAAGGGACGCGGCATTGGGGTTCTGATGACCTTGCGGTATCGCAAAGCCTCGTCGCGGTCCCGTCCCTTTACCCCCGCCGTCGCTTTGAGCGTCGCCGTCGCCATCCGCGAAGGATCCATACAGAAAGCTCATCTCATTCGGCAAAGGGTCCGTGAAGTCGCTCTCGCCGTTTGTGAACTCGAACGGGGTAACGCGTAGTGAAACGTTCGTGCGTATTCCCATAGAGTTGTGTGTGTCACCACCCGGTGAAGAAGAAGACGCGTCCCTATCAAAGTCGCCGGTTTGAAGAAACGAAAGGGCGTTGAACGATCCGTGTTGCCTTCCAAGCGATTCACTCTCCACGGTTATCGAGTTGGAGCTACACGAATCCCGACTCCCGGTCGCGCCCCCAAACGCGTGCCTCCCAAACGAAGGACCCCGGAGCGAACCACCTGATGAACCGTTGTCAACGCTGGACCGGTCCACTTGCACGTACGCGCTGAACTCTTCGCCCTGTTCGGTTGATTGATTTGATTATTGATTAAATGAGATGAAGTATCGTAAGTATCGTATGCGCAATTAGTCCACGGTTTGTGGAAATGAAAAAACGCGCTTCGTTTTGCGCGTGAAATCGATTTGTGCCCGTGGGGACGGACGGGATCGACGCCCGACCACGCCGTCTTGGTCCACCGTTTGAACCGTGTTCAAGTTACCAAAACACGTACCTCGACTGTTTTCTGTGTCGCGCACAACGCGAGTTCCTCAAACGCGCTGGTAAGCGCGCTGCGTCGCCTGCCCGAGTCGCCGCGTTTGGTGGGGACGCTCATTTTAGTGGCAACGAGACACGACCGGAATATCCGTGCTTGTCAGTCAGTCACGCGAGACGACTGCGTGGGGGATGGCGGTGGGGATTAACACGGTCAGCGAGTTTCCGGGAAGTTGCGTCTGGTCGTGCAGATGCGTGTACGAGCGCGCAACCTGAAAAAACCCGCGCGCGCGTCACGCCGCGCGCCGAGGCCGGCCATCGCCAACACGGCAACAAAAGGCGAGGCGATGCGCGTTTTTGAAGGCTGATTAGACTAGATGATTACATTTCAAGCGTCGTCGTACCTTCCGTGTTCCCGAGTCCCTGGTTCGCGTCGAGTCGGTTTGGACTCCGGCGACGACCTGTTTGCCCTGTCGAGCCGTATGCGCTACGACGGTTCTGTTTGGGCTCCAACGGGTGGTGATGGAAAGGCGTCACCCGGGGCCGTGCGAAGTGATTGGTGCTTGACGCCGACGGCGCGTTAACTTCACTTACTCTCCCACGGGAAATGCCGAGACAGAATTTGGGCGAAAAGCGACAGCGTGGCCGAGTTCTGAAGAGGCGGGTGGAGAACGGCCTGGTTACGACCCCCCAAAAAAGAGGGGGGTCGGCCACAACCAAAACATCCTATCAAAACCAAATCTCGATAGGGCCCGAAAAGCGCGCCAGGGCGCGCTTTAGGGCGCGCTTTTGCGGCGGTGTCGCAAAGAGACCAGAGAGACTCATTAAATTTTTCCCCAGCAGACTTTTGTGTCTGAAGTCCAAGACTCGTGTCTTCGAGTCACTCTTCCCGCCTCTACCGTGCATGCACGGTCCCTCCCGTACGTGAGCTCTGGCCCGACCTTCCACTTTCACTCTTGTTTCGTGCGAGCCGCGGTGAATACGCACGTGTCAGCGCATACACACCGTGAAGGGTTTTTGGGGACACTAAGTCGTTTCGCACATTCGAGAAACACGACATGCCCACGTACCTTATACGGCAAATTGCGCTTCTAGTGTTGCTCTTGGTGCCGGTCCAGTTCGCACACGCACAGCTGATCGGTCGATACGTTCGGCTGATCCTGGACACGTCGTACCTCCATTTCTCTGAGATGATAGTTTGGAAACCAGGCGACCTTGACACGAACTTGGCGCTCCAAAAACCCGCTACCTCCAGTGCCGAAGGGTGGGGTGGTACCTCCGCTGGCTTGGTGGATAACGATTTGAGCACGTTGTGTCACACCAGCAACGGGGGATGGGTGATGGTTGACTTGGGCGAGGAGAAGCAGATCGGAGGTATCTTCCTGTACTAGAACATGGGTTTGTACGACAGAGCCATCGGGTTATACGTCGAGATTCTGGACGCGTCGCAGAACGTGGTGCTCACCACAACAAGCATGACGGACGGGCGAGTGGGGTACATGCTAGACTTCACGAGCGGTTTCACGAGTCCGAACGACACGAACCAATGGCGCGGTCTCGATCAAGTATACGCCGCGGGCGACGCGCTGGACGGCTGGCAACAGTTCGTCCCCCCCCCCAAGTGCGACTGCTGCGCGGCGAAGATGAAACAAATGGGGCTCGTGACGGGGTCTGACTGCGTGGTAGAATGAATCGCCCGTGGAGCATGTGGGCGGGCGGGAAGAAAGGTGGTTCGTTCGTCGGGTGGTTTAGGTGCGTCATTAGCGTTTCTTACTTTGTAATATTGGGTCTAGAAACAACTATAGCTAGACAATGACCGCGTTGGAGTCTAGATTAAGTTTTCCATCTTTCCAGAAGCAACCACGTTTGATGATGCTGTTTGCTCACATCCCCTACTACTTACGCACATGACTTTCAGTGCACTCAACCGTGTGATGCGAGTTCGTTTTCCAGATTCCCTCCCTGGTTTCGTGTAGCGAGCGAAGCGGCGAGCGAAATCACGTCCACCCACAGGTCCCGATCCGCCTCCGTCGCCGCCGCGAACCAAATTTCGGAACAGGTACCCCTGGCACTGCCCGTCCTGATTGAAAACCCAAACCCGGGAGGCCCGGTGACGTCCGTGGTGCGTGTGACGCGCTGGATGGAGGCTAGGGGGATTGAAATTTTGTCGGTACCGACGACATCGTCGATGACATCATCGTGTTGTTTCGAGTCGTTTCGTACAAAGAACTCTTTGGGATCCAGCGTGTCCAGCGCACTCCAAAGATTCGGGGTAGTAGTACTAGCAGTACCACTAGTAGTACCACTAGTAGTAGTACTAGCAGTTCCGCTAGTAGCACCAGTAGCAGTAGCAGTAGCAGTAGCAGTAGCAGTACCACCCGTAGTACCACCCGTGGTAAGTCTAGTCCCGGGAACATCCACGACTCCGAAAGTGACGCCGTTCAGGGCGAACTGTTTCGGTTTTACATTGGAGGAGTCATGAGTGCGGCTCCATTCATTTCTGCCACCGCCGCGATCAACACCCAACCACCCAACCCTCAACCACGGCTTCGGCAACGACAATCGCACCATTCGCAGCGCGTTTGCATACGCGACGCGTGCTGATTGGTCGCCGTGTTCGTCACCGCGTGCTGATTGGTCGCCGTCTTTGTCACCGCGTGCTGATTGGTCACCGTCACCACCTCCCGAAACCGACGCGCGCGCGATCGCGATGTACGCCGCCGCGGCGCTTCGCAGGGACGCGCAGTCGCTCGGCGCGGTTTCCCCGAGAACCCCACTCCACACGCTTTCGTTCCGGGTCGCGTCAACTGTCGCCTTCTCAAGTTTCAACCGCTCCTCCGCACCACCACTGCCCTCGAGCTTTCGTTGGCGCCGCAACGCCAGTTCGCTCAACGCGAACATCACGGTCCCGAGGTTGTAACACGCGCGGTGAAAACCCGGATCGAGGTTCAGCGCGGCGCGGAACCGACCCGCCGCGGTTAGTAGGTTCGTGATTCGCGAAGTGCTGTCAGAAGAAACACCCGCCAGCTGCTGCGACGCCAAACCCCAGTTGTTCAATGCCCGCGTGGTGTCCGCGGAAAAATCGTGGGTGCTTCCCGAATTCGTCGCTGCTTTACGGCCGGTAGCAGTACCTGTCATTGCTTTACGGCTGGTAGCAGTACCGTTAGCAGTACCTTCACTGACGTCACCCGTGGTGTCGTCGCTACCACTCCGTACCAAGTCATCATGATTAGATTCATCATCCCCAATCGCTGCTTTCACCGCCTCTGAGTATTTCCCGCACGCTTCGCTCCACAAAACCCGCGCCTCGCTCGTGCTTCGCGACCCGACCAGCCTGGCCAAGTCGCCTAGCGCGATGCCATGATTATAAAGCGCGCTGGGGAACTTGCCCCTTATTTGCGTCGCGAGGGTGTACTTTTGGCACGCCTCGGTGAGGTACGCTTCGCGCTTCTTGTCAAAGGGTTGCGATGATTCTTTTTTGAAACTCGATGCAGACGCTAGTTGCGCCTCGGACGACCCGCCCACCTCCCGTCGCGACTCCCACCGTTCCGCCTGTTCCTGTAGGGCTAAGCCCCAGGCATAAAGCACGTCGTGGTTTTGCGGGGCGGCTTCGTGCCGGCTGCTGTGCCTTAAACAAAGCGCCTCGAGTTCCTTGTCCCGGTGATTCGGGGCGTGGGCGTGGTGCGTCGTCGTCTCATTTCGCAACCTGGTTTGCGACGAAACCGACGAATCTGCGCTGTGTGATGACGAAACGCGTCTGGTTGTCGTGGGTTCGGGGGAGACGGTGGTGGTGGACATCGACGCGTCGGGGTCGTACGTCACCCCCCTCTTACCGCAAACACGCCTCCACTTGACTCCAACCCAAGCGCCTCAGGGACGCCGCGTGCGTGCGAGTGGATTATTTTGAAGCGTGTGCCCTTTTCTTAAAGTAGATTAACGCACCTCCACGGCTTCACCCTCCACTTCTGCGACGCCGCACACGAGGCGCGCATGGGACGGTATATACGCGCGGATAACGCGCTGATAGTATTCGCGGGCGTCGAGGTGCGCGAATGAAGCGGTGCGCACATGGCAAGCGGAAAGGCTGCTGTGCGGAGAGCAACGGGTGCATCCACGGCAAGCTGAAATGCAGCTGCGCGGAGTGCAATGGATGCCCTCATGGCAAGCAGAAAGGCAGCTGCGTGGAGTGCAACGGGTGCGTCCACGGCAGGGTGAAATGCAAGTGCGCGGAGTGCACTCCCTACCCCCACGGCAGGCTGAAACACCGCTGCGTGGAGTGCAACGGCTGCCCTCACGGGAAGCAGAAACAAAGCTGCAAGGAATGCAACCCCTGCCCTCACGGCAAGGTGAAATACAGCTGCGCGGAGTGCAAGGGCTGCCCCCACGGCAAGATGAAAAGCAGCTGCGCGGAGTGCAACCCCTGTCCTCACGGCAAGGTGAAACGCTTCCGCGCGGAGTGCATCGGCTGGCCCCACGGCAAGGTGAAACACAGGTGTGGGGAGTGCAACCCCTGTCCTCACGGCAAGCGAAAAGACAGCTGCGCGGAGTGCAACCCCTGCCCTCACGGCAAGCTGCAAACCAGCTGCCCGGACTGCACCCCTTGCCCCCACGGCAAGGTGAAACAAAATTGCGCGGAGTGCACCCCCTGCCCTCAC
>Ga0115007_10001395_pt1 | contig 15627 bp, 2 predicted proteins | sample ArcOceMetagenome_2_FD_87166 | JGI IMG/M metagenome (GOLD analysis project Ga0115007, IMG submission 87166) | Marine eukaryotic phytoplankton communities from Arctic Ocean - Arctic Ocean ARC135M Metagenome | ecosystem: Environmental > Aquatic > Marine > Oceanic | place: Arctic Ocean | collected... | reverse complement strand
TTAACAATCCCCACATTTTCATGGCGCATGAGGCCGGATCCCAAATATTTTTTAATTTACTTTGAAAAGAGTGGTGCCATGCATGCTACGCAATGGAATTTACCTCACGAACATGTTTTTATGGTTGGCGCGGTGCTTGGTGTGTGTGTTGTGGTAGTTGTTGTCTGCATCGAAGTGTGTAAAAAGAAGAATGCAAAGGGAGTGGTGAGAAAGCAGTTGTGACCATATAAAGATTTAAACAGAGATTTCAATAACATGTTGTGTAAAGATTCATAAAATAAATTTGATTTTTGTGAAGTACGGGTATACATGTACTATGATGCTGATGCAGGTATGAAAATTTAATAAATGTCGTCAAGGTTCAATGTGTGTGTACATTCACGTCTCACAATTTTGTTGGTGTAAAGTACCAGAATTACAATACCGACTGTGGTCAACCTATAACCCGGTAGGATTTATTGTGATGGTACCAATGCCCGAAGCAACATTTTGCACGATGGGTCGGATTCCAAATCCATACGAGCCGGTGAACCGGGCAACATGCCGACTGTGGTCAACAACCTATGGACGACACTGTCAACATCATTCCATTCGTGTTGTATTAGATCATTTTTCAAACAAACAATGTCCACTAAGATTTCATCAAACATGTCGTGTTCTTCAAACGACAGCAACGATGTTGATGTTGATGCAGATGCCACAGTTGCAAAAGAAGGCATCAGGTTTCCATCGTTTGCTTGCAACTTTTGTTTCAACATTATTTCGTACAACACTACCACTCCTTCCACCAATGCTGCACTTCCTTCCGACAAAGCTGCTTTCACTTGAATGCGAAATCGATCGACTTCTTCTAAATCTTGGTGAACAGCAGTTAAAACATCCAATATAACATGTTCAAAAGAATGCCAGACCCCTAATTGCGTGACCGCGGCTTGCAGTGGATCATTGTGGCATTGCTCCGAGTGCTGCTCGTCCTGCCGTCGTCGATGTTGCGAATCGTCCTTTGTTTCAGCAACAGTATTGTCTGCGTTCGTATTGAATGATTGTAATATGTGTTTGGTTTTTTTTTGGATGCAACGATTCAAACATGTTTTCATTGATTGTAAACTACTAGTATCGTATTTCACAAAAGATTGTTTCATTCGTAAAATGTCTTTGCGAATGCTGGTAATGTCCAGGTGTTTTAAATTGATCTCTATTCTTTGATTGCAACGCTCTATGATGTCATGTGACCTCTTTTTCATCCAATCTTGTATTGAATTTGCAACAGCAACGTCATAATTTCCAACATGATTTTGCACATAATGTTCAACATCATGAAATGTTATAAAAACATCACACAGTACATCAAACCATTCATCCTTTTCTGCGCCCACTTGCCGCCACGTTTCAACCAACGACGTCATATGACAAATCATGTCTGCTACCAAATGGCCACAAATGTTATTTTTTGTGGCTGCTCTATCTTCTCTGCGATCAAAGGCATTCATCAAAATGTCACTTGTTCGTAATATTTTGAAATGTTCAAAAATTTCATCAACAACACGACGACACACTTGAAGTGCATTTGTACCATCCCATGCTAAACTTTTTGCATTGTAGCACAACGTGGCGGTTTGAAAACTGGACTCAAATCGATCGATTGAATCGTTTTCAAATTGTTTGAACATACGGACAACAAAAGATTGAACATTGTATATTGTTGGCAGTGTTGCCGAGGGCAAGGTAAAGGATTGCAATGTTTCAAAAGCAAAATATAAAATACGATACAATGCCACTAAATGCTCACGGGTCGCAACCGGTATATCTGTCCGGCCAGCGTGTTCAGACATGTTTCGCCGCAAGGTTTGAAACACATTGTCCAACACACGGTACAATTGAATGGAGACCGACGAAGATCTTTCATCAACAGTCGATACAAATTCTGGCGGTATACTTTTGACAAATTCAACCGCGTTTTCAAATTCAATGACACAACTGTCGTAATCTTCTTCCAACAACAATTCACGCACAACGGAAGAGAACGTTGTAATGGGGTCCAGAAATTGCAACAGATCCACGCTGTGCGAAATGTTCGCCGCGGATTCTTGTTGTGTAATGACAGGTATAAAATGTGTTTCCACACATTGGTTTAATTTTTGCAATGTGGCACTGGTCGATTGTAAAAATGGAGAAATGGCCGAGGACGTGGTAATGGTGGAGGTGGAGGTAGAGGTAGAGGTGGAGGAGCGGGAACTGGGACGGAAATTGGGGTGGGCAGGCAAAAACGAGGAAACCGAAGCAGAAGTACCATCATCAGCAGCAGCATTGTCCGGCATTGATGTCAAGAAACTTAAAATAGAACCGCACATTCGATGTGCTTTGACAAAAGATGTAAAATGACCACGAACCAATGCAAACAAATGACTGTCGTCCTGTGTGTTTGATGATGTTTTCCGATGGGTTGTTTCTCGTTCTCGTTCCCCGCGTCTTTGTCCTCCTTCCCCGCCTTTTCGGACCCCCAATTCTTGGCCCACTTGATCTCGGTGGTACCCTAATTTTTTCCCTTGGTTTCTTCCCAGTTCATCGGTTCTGCTAAATACTGCATTCATTGCTGTTTCAATTGCACTGTCTTTGAAAGCACCCCTTCTTTGCCTTCGCCCTGCTCGTCGCTTCTGTTCTTTGCTCTCGGCAGTACCCTCTTCTGGAAAGTCATCGAGGTGTGCATTCATGGCAGGTGTCATGAATGGACGCAAAAGTCGATCAATGACAAGGCCGACACCACCGTCGCCTTCCCCGGTGAGTGGATTAAAACCATTTACGATGGGCAGTTGGGACCATGTCTTTAACGTGTGTTCATGGATTGCACTGTCCATTTGTATTGCATTGCGGTTGATGTCCGCTAAATTGTCGCCGGGTTTGATCACATTGTTGTGCCACGACATGTATGATTCCATTGCTATTTTGTCTTCGCTCAACAGAAAGGGCAACGCAATCTTTTTGCTTGCATCACGAAGATACACAATTGTATGCACCAATTGACATGAACGAAAATGTACGTCTGGGTCGTCGTAGTGAAACTGTTGGCACAAGACTTCTTGCAAACACATGTCAAGCAGTATTTGAACCGGTGCATTGACACAAGCTCTCGTCAGTGAACTACCGCAATTGGAATTGCAATTGTAGGCGGGGTGGGTCGGTGAAGTTTCCACAAGACCAATGATTTCAGACAGAAATTTAATGTGCTTGTCGCGGCGCCTTCGACGTGTCTTTTCCTTGCGCCGCGAGGTCGCTTTCAACAGCCCGCACGCCTGCATGACTCCAACATTTGTAGTGTCTCCGTACAGCAGATCTTGTGCTTCTTTGTCTGTAAACGTCGGTCGTGTTTTGGTAAACCACTGCAACCATTTGTCCACCCGTTGCACTGCTTTGGTCGTTGACGAATTCAACAAGTCGGGTTGCAAGTATGGCAGCAGTTCGCCGATCTTTTGGGTGTTCAGGGACATCGGTTTGCGATGATGAGTTAGTAGTTAGTTTGTATCTACCGTCATCCCTCTCCGGGTTGCGATGTATTGTTGCGATGATAATAAAAAGGGGCTCTCTCTCCCCAGTCTGAAGCCGATTCTTGTTGCTGGCTACTACAACTACACTGAGGATCACTCCCTTTTTCTTTGGTACACTGCACTACCACCCAACCACGTTGCTGTGGCCAGACCAGAAAATCAACCAATTGCACCTATGTTTAGCTTTGATTTTAAAAGTGCCCAACATTTTCATAACCTTTTGAAGTGCAATTTGGCCAAATTTCAAATTTTCACTTTAGCGTTGATAATTACACACAAACATCATGGCCGATGAACAGACAACCGTACCGACCAACGAGAATGCCCCGGTTGTCGATCCTGCCGCGTCCAAAGACGAAGGAGAGAAATCGGATGCTTCCCCCGAGGTCCAACCAACGCAAGATGGGTTGGTAGAAGAAGAAAGTAAAACACAGACGGTCACAGAAGACACAACGGAACCGCTTCCTGCAACAGCTGAAACAACACAAGTACCAAAAGAAAAAGGCAGTGCGGTAATCTCCTCGCAATCCCGCGAAGAGGAACTTGATATACTGTTGGAACGCTTTCGCAATGCCGTCGACCTACCTGCGTTTACAAAAGACAAATGGACCCGGGAACATGACACCTTAGTACGTGAATTTTTTACTCATCCCAGCGAAAGAGTATTAACCATGGCCATTGACAACAACAACAACAATTTGGTATGTTCCTTTGGAATCAAAGATTATGGAACAGAACACATCGTTTATTTTTTGCGCAAATCAGATTCCCCGGTAACTCTTGCAAATTACTGGCAAGAGATTGATTATGGTCGTATCAGTAGTGAAGCGTTGCCGGAATTGCAACAAACCATGAGAGGTTATTTTATTCCAACCATGAAAAAAGTGGATTTACCTGATTCACTGAAAAAAGATTTTACCAGTCATGTTCACAAATTCATGGCTTCTTTGAACGATACCATCTACCAACAACAAGGGAAAACGGTGTTGTACATTCCACAAGAAGACCTGGGTGAAAATTTATCCGATCTATCCAAAGACAAAGATTTGACACAACGTTTGGAGACAACCATGATACATTGGACTCGACAAATCAAAGAGGTGGTAAACAATCAAGATATTTTCACAAACGCAGAAGTGCTGGGGCCTTTGGATGAAATTAAATTTTGGCGGAACCGCACAATTGATTTATCTGGAATCAGTGAACAACTGGAAAAACCTGGTGTGCATCGTATTGTGCAAGTTCTTGAAATGTCTAAAAGTTCTTATCTTGCTCCATTTTTAACACTCTCGAATTTAATTCAACAAGGAACAGCGGAAGCCAAAAACAATTTAAAATTTCTCGATACATTGACCGAACCCTGCATGAAACTGGCCGAAGCAACGCCAGAAGACGTACATACGTTGATTCCCCCCATCTTGGATCGCATTCGTATGATATGGAACATTTCTCTGCATTACAACACGCATGAACGAGTGACATCCTTACTTCGCAAAGTGAGCAATGAAATTATTTCTCGGTGTTGTGCCAACATTCATCTTGAACAGATATTCAATGAAAATGTATTTTCAGCCATGTCAGCACTTGAACGCAGCATTCAATGCAGTGCCGAATGGCGCAAACTGTACAAAAAAACAGTGGCGGCCATTGAACGTTCAACTCGAGATGCCTCAAAACATTGGACCTTTAAAGAAGCAAGTATTTTTGCACAAATTGAAGCTTTTACTCGTCGGTGCCGCGATCTTCTTGAAGTATGTGAAGGCCAAGTTCAATTTACACGGCGAAAACCCAATGGCAATCAAATTGACATGCCCGTGTTTGGTGGTACACGAGGTCCACACATATACAAATCACTTTGTGACAACGAAAAAGTTTTTGCAATGCATTTGGAAAAACTTCGAACGTTGGATTACGACGCATTGGATGTCAGAGCTACTCGATGGCACGAAGATTTCAATACTCAATTTAAAAATTCCTTGCGTGATTTAGAAGTCATGACCCAAAATATTATAAACACAGCCTTTAACAACGTGTCAACCGTTGCGGGCGGTGTTGAACTTTTAGAAGCATTTCAAGTGTTGGCTTGGTGTGAAAGTATTAAACGTTGTGTTGAGAAAAAAGTCACAGACGTGTTGTCTTCTTTTATCAAACAATGCGCACAATACAAGCGTCATTTCGAAAGCAACCGGCATGCTCCACCCGTACACCCAGATGAACCAAAAAACGGCGGTGGGGCTGATTGGACCAGTGGACTTCGTCGTGAAATTGCGCAAGATTGGAAATATTTGTATTCTGTTGTGCAATCAATGGACCAATCAATGGTACGCGTGGATGTAGTGGACGAAGCCAAAAGCGAGTATCAAGCATTGATGGCGGTGTTCAATGAATACATTATCAAGCAATACTACGATTGGATGACCACGCTTGCTGGCATTGACCAAGCAGCCATGCAAAAAAAATTGGAACGTCCCTTAATGCAACGCATTGATATTAAAACAGGTCTTCCCATTAACAACAAACGACAAAACAGTACTGTTCCGACACGCATTGAAAGCAATTTTGATAAAGATCTATTAAAATTGTTCAACGAAGTTACATTTTGGCAACGGTTTGGAGGCGAACACCCCATTCCTTATTTAGCGTTGGATATTGCTCATCAAAGAGACAACCTTCGGTTGCTTCGTGAAAATGTCATGCTTGTCATTACCGATTACAACCAAATTTTAGATCAATTGAATACCGAAGAACAATTGTTGTTTCGTGAACAGCTGCGACGGTTAGACCGACGTGTAAATGCTGGTTTGAATCGATTTACGTGGGCTTCGAAAGGTGTCATTGAATGGTACGTCAAAGATTGCCGCAAACATTGTTCGACATCGTTTTCTCTCGCAATGCAATTCAAAAGTCAAAATGCTGATATTCTCAAAGCATGTCGAAGCATGTCAAAACTTAGTTTACTGTCGTTGAAACGTAATTACGTGTACGACGATGGTGTATTTGTTGCCGAGCAAGACATTCACCGTAAAAAGGTACGAGAAAGACTTCAAACACTTCGACAAAGAATTGAAAAGAATATTCGTGAAATGTATGAAATATTTTCAGCCGATCCAACCGACATCCAACAACGTTGGAAACAATATGTATTGAGTGTTGAGACAAAAATTGAAAATGCACTTCGTGAATGTTTGAAACTATCACTGAAAGAATTCAATAAATGTATCAATGGCGATGGCAAAAATGATCCTCAACCTCTTTTCAAAACGAATGCGATATTGAAAGACAATGTTATCGTGTTTGAACCTTCGATGGTCAGTTTGACAGCTCGCGTCAATTCAGTGTGCAAAGCATTGGTTTCCGTAGTATCATGTGTTGATCGACTCAATGTTTTTGGAGATCAACGGGATGAAGCGGTCGAAGAACGCGCTTCTTTTTATGATGTGTTGTCGAATGAAACTGAAATTCTCGATGTCTTGGTCTCAATCATGAATGGTTTGTCGGCCAATTCATCTGAAATGGACAAATATCTGTCGTATTGGGATAAATATAAATTTCTGTGGGATGTGGACAAAGATGCTTTTTTGAGACGCTATTCCAAAGCAAATCGACCTTTGTCGCAATACAACATTGATATTACCCGGTATCGTGACCAGCAAGCTGCTGTCCAAGGGGAAGAACTTGCCACTTCTATCTTATTCATGCGGGCCGAGTGTGGTTTGTTGAAACAAAAACTGGTACGTCATTGTGTTGATTGGCAGCAATGTTTCACTGGTATTCTGAACAACATCGCCAAGACTGAATTGGAATCATTAATCACCATGTTCAGAGAAAACACACTTCAATTGACTACGAAACCAGAAACTTTGGTAGAACTGGCGACCAAAGTCAATCTTCTTCAAGATTTGGTGGCCAACAAAGAGCAGACGGCTGCAAAATTTGGGCCCATTCAAGACAAGTACGCATCGTTACAAAAATTTGATGTACAACCAACGGAAGAAGAACAGGGTTGGTTATCAGTGTTGCATATTCAATGGGAAGAATTTCTTACAATGATGAAACGTGCCGAAACAATGCTTCAAGGCAGCAAAGCTACCATGAAGCAAGATCTTGAAATCGCGGTGGAAAATCTGGGTTCAACAACGAAAGAAGCACGCAAAAGTGCGGTTGCGCGTCTTCCGTTCAGTGATGAACTGAGTATTGCAGAAGCAAATGAAAAAATCAAAGAACAAAAAGATGTCATGAATCAATTTCGTGCCAAAGAAGCTGATTTGATTCCTGGCATGCAAATCTTTGGCATTGATGCACCATCGTACCAAGATCTTCAAGATACTGAACGCGACATTGATTTACTTACACGCAATTGGACCATTGCTCAAGAATGGGAAAACAAATGGGAAGAATTTAAAAGCGGTGTGTTCAGTGGTCTGGATGTTGAAGCTGCTGTTATTTTAGCCGCAGGTTTTAATAAAAAAATTGTGAAACTGGGTCGTGCAATCAAAGCATTGGGGCGTCCATGGAAATGTTGGTTGGCCATTCAAGAACGTGTCAAACAATTTTTGGCCACAATGCCATTAATTCGTGATCTTCGTAATCCTGCGATTCGACCACGTCATTGGCAACAATTGAAAGATGAACTTCGTAAAGACTTTAATCCGAACGATGAATCGTTCACATTGGAACAAGTGTTTACATTAGGTTTACATTTGTACAAAGACACAATTGGTACAATTTCCAACAACGCAAACAAAGAGTTGGCCATTGAAACCGCACTCGATGAAATTGAAGTGGCGTGGAAAGAAGTTGACATTGAAATGGCTGAATTTAAAGGAGTGTATTATAAAATTAGAAGTACAGAAGATTTATACACCCAATTGGAAGACAATCAAGTTCAATTGTCAACGATGAAAGCATCACGGTTTTACGCTGTGTTTGAAAAAAGAATCACGTACTGGGAAAAGGGTCTCAACATGATCTCTGAAGTGATTGAATTAGCATTGGCTGTTCAACGCCAATGGATGTATTTGGAATCAATTTTTATGAGCAGTGAAGATATTCGGAAACAATTGCCATTGGAAGCCAAATTATTTGACCAAGTCAATGAATCCTACAAAGTGATCACGCAAGCCATTTGTGACGAATCTAACGCGTACAAGGCCACTCATAAAGAAGGTGTTCTGGATGAACTTACAAATATGGACAATAAATTGGCTAAAATTCAAAAATCTTTGGATGCCTATTTAGAAACAAAACGTCAATTTTTTCCACGTTTTTACTTTTTATCGAATGAAGATTTATTGGAGATTCTTGGCCAACAAAAAGACCCAGAGCAAGTTCAAAAGCATATTATCAAATGTTTTGTAGGCATTAAATATTTGATATTGATGTTGCCGGGTGTAGCTGGCAATCGCACTGTCGAATGTACTGGGCTGCAAGCACCCGATGGAGAAACGATTCCATTAGTAAGAAATGTCATTATTGACGGCCCTGTCGAGAAATGGTTGGTGCTTATTGAAGAAGCCATGTGTCTGGCACTGCGCAAACAGATTCAAGGTACAGTTAGTTCATTCAAAGGCAAGAAAGACAAATGGGTCCGAGACTGGCCTGGTCAACTTTTGATTGTCAAAGGTAAAATGGAATTTACCGCGATGTGCCACAAAGCTTTGATTAAAATACAAGCCGGTAACAAAAAAGCATTGAAACAAGTGAAAAAAAAACAAATCAAATACATTGCCGAACTTTGTGACATGGTACGAGGCCAATTGACTAAAATAGAACGTAAAAAGGTTGTAGCTTTGATTACCATGGAAATTCATTCCCGTGATGTTGAAGAACGTATGATTAAAGGTGGGTGTGCCAAAGTTGAAGATTTTTTGTGGACGTCTCAGCTTCGATACACCTATTTTAAAGATCAAGGACCAGAAGGATTTGGTGATGTTGATGTTCGTCAAACAAATACTGTGCAAGTGTTCGGATACGAGTACCAAGGAAACAATGGACGTCTTGTTGTTACAGCATTGACGGATCGTTGCATTCTTACTTTGACTACAGCATTGTATTTGCAACGTGGTGGCAGTCCGTTGGGACCTGCCGGGACAGGGAAAACAGAAACAGTCAAAGATTTGGGTAAAAATTTAGCCAAATATGTTGTGGTGTTCAATTGTTCGGATTCGATGGACTATTTGTCTGTTGGTCGTATGTTTTCGGGTTTGGTTCAACAAGGTGGGTGGGGTTGTTTTGATGAATTCAATCGTATTCAAATTGAAGTATTAAGTGTCATTGGTCAACAAGTCATGTCTATTATGATGGCCATTCGTGCCGAGAAAACATCTTTTGATTTTATGGGTACACAAATTCGTTGCAATTGGAACTGCGGGATATTTATTACAATGAACCCCGGTTATGCTGGACGTACTGAACTTCCCGATTCCCTCAAAGCCTTGTTTCGTCCATGTGCAATGATGAAACCGGATATGGCACAAATTGCCGAAGTCATGTTGGCATCACAAGGTTTCAGAGATGCCAGGCCTTTGGGTAAAAAAGTCACTGTGCTGTATGAATTGATGATGCAACAATTGTCCAAACAAGACCATTATGATTTTGGTCTTCGTGCCATGGCAAGTTGTCTTGCTTGTGCGGGTGCTTTAAAACGTGCGGATCAACAGGGCAGCGAAGAATTAATTCTTCTTCGGGCATTGCGTGATATGAATATATCAAAATTCATCACTGCCGACAAAGAACTTTTCTTGTTGTTGCTTGCTGATTTGTTTCCAGGATTGGAATTACCAGTGACGGATTATGGTACCCTTTGGACTTCACTGGAAGACGCCCTCGTCGCACAAGGGTTGGAACCCATTGAAGTGATCATACGAAAATGTATTCAATTGTATGAAACCAAAGCAACACGGCATTGCAATATGCTTGTTGGTTTTACTTTGGGTGGGAAAAGTGTTTGTTGGAAAACATTGGCCATAGCTAAAACAGCGATGAATGCTGCCGGAGACAAAAAAGAACTGTTGGTGAAAACACATAAATTAAATCCTAAATCATTGTCCTTGAACGAATTGTATGGTGCGTATGATTTGTCCACCATGGAATGGCAAGACGGTGTATTGGCTACAATTTTTAGGCAATGTGCATATGATTTAAAAAAACAAGAAAATTGGATTGTTCTTGATGGACCAGTTGATACGTTATGGATTGAATCCATGAATACAGTCATGGATAATAACAAACAGCTTTGTTTGATCAATGGTGATCGTATTGCAATGGGGGAATTTCATTCAATGGTGTTTGAAGTGCAAGATCTTTCAGTAGCATCCCCTGCTACCGTGAGTCGTGCTGGTATGGTGTATGTTGATGTTGCTGATTTGGGTTATGAACCTTATCTTTTAGCATGGATGAAACGTAACTTTGAACGGGAAGATGAAATTGGTATTTACAATGGATTGTTTCAAAAATACATTGATCCACTTTTAGATTTCAAGACACGATATGTCTCCGAATTGATTCCACAAAGTAATTTTTCTGTCGTCATATCAATGTGTAGTTTATACGAACAGCTGTATAAAGATGATGCCAATAATTTGCAAGTCATTGGGAAAGATGCACCGGAAGGCCATTGGAGTTATGTCGAAAAATGGTTTACCTTTGCCATGACATGGACCGTGTGTGGCACCGCAGACGAAGAAGGACGTAAGAAATTTGATACACAAGTTCGTGAAATTGAAGCACAATATCCTCCGCAACATACCATTTATGAATACTGTGTCGATGTACAAACAAAAGATTGGAAACTTTGGGAAGAGCGTGTCAATACATCGTGGCGACCTGTGAAAGGTGCACCTTTTTTCAAAATGATTGTTCCGACGGTAGACACCGTACGAAATTCATTTGTTGTAGCAAACCATATGAAAAGTTCTCGGCCAGTCATGTTGGTAGGAAATACGGGTACTGGTAAAACAGTGATAGGGGAACAATTTTTGGAATCTCTTGGTGACATCATGACTTTGGTCATTAATTTTTCATCTGCCAGTACTTCCAATTCCACCCAAGACATCATTGAAGGTAACATGGAAAAAAGATCAAGAAACCAATACGGCCCACCCGGGGGCAAAAGCATGGTCTGTTTTGTAGATGATTTTAATATGCCGGCCAAGGATACGTTTGGGTCACAACCACCGATTGAATTGTTCCGCCAATGGATGGAATACGACGGTTGGTACGACCGTGGAAAGTGTACATGGCGTTTCATTCAAGACATGTCATTGATGGTTTCCATGGGAAAACCAGGTGGTGGACGTTCCGTCATTTCACAGCGCATGCAAAGTCAATTCTCAATGCTTAATTTCACATTTCCACAAGACACTCAAATTCAACGTATTTTTGAAAGTATTTTAAGCCCACAATTGTCCGAATTCAGTGATGATATCAAACAATTGGCGAAACCAATGGTGACAGCAACCGTGGACTTGTATAATTTCATGGTCAATAATTTTAAACCAACGCCCGTGAAATGTCACTACCTGTTCAATTTGCGTGATATTGCCAAAGTCATTCAGGGAATGCTGTATGCGGATGTTGCTTTCATTGACAACAAAGAATCAATGTTACGCCTGTGGGTACATGAATGTTCCCGGGTTTTTTCGGACCGTTTAATATCTTACGAAGACCGTGAAAAACTCATCTCTTCTGTGAGAGAACTTTCTTCGACACATTTTGATACGCAATACGACGATATCATGGAGGGCGTGGCGGATGCTTCGTTGGGTCCAATTTTTATTGATTTCATGAGTGAACCAGTGGGCGAAGGTGGAAACAAACCGTACGAAGAAGTGAAAGAGATCACAAAACTTCGTGCATTGATGGAAGAAAAACTGGATGATTTCAATGTAGAACCTGGTTTTACACCAATGGAATTAGTGTTGTTCCCGGACGCCATGTGCCACGTTGCACGAATCTCGCGTGTCTTGTCACAACCCCGGGGCAATTGTTTGCTCTTGGGTGTGGGTGGTAGTGGACGTCAATCGCTCACGCGTTTAGCGTCGTACATCAATGACTACAAAGTGTTTCAAATCAAAATTACAAAAAATTACCGATCCCTTGAATTTCATGAAGATTTGAAAGCATTGTACATGCTTGCTGGTGTGGAAAACAAAGCCACTTGTTTTTTGATGCCAGATACTCAAATTAAACAAGAATCGTTTTTAGAAGACATTAATAACGTCTTGAGCAGTGGTGTTGTACCGGGTTTGTTTTTACCCGATGAAACTGCACCAATTATTGATGGTGTGCGTGATTTAGCGAAAAAATCTGGTATTGGCGAAACGCACGACGAACTGTGGAAATTTTTCATTTCACAAGTTCGTGCGAATTTACATGTGGTGCTTGCCATGAGTCCGATTGGTGATGCATTTCGTAATCGTGTCCGTATGTACCCAGCACTTGTCAACAACACTACCATTGATAAATTTTTTGATTGGCCAGAAGTTGCTTTGAACGAAGTTGCGGTGAGTTTCTTAGACGAAGTGGACATTAGTGGAGAAGGTTTAAAAGGAAAACTTGCTGCTGTATTTGCCCATGCACATGAAGATGTATTGACTGCTTCCTCCAAAATTCTAAAACAACTTCGACGTAACATTTACGTCACCCCAACCAGTTATTTGGAACTTGTCAAATCGTATCGTGCCATGCTCAAATCAAAACGCACAGAACTTGGGATAGCTCGCGATCGTTTGAAAAATGGTACAACTAAACTTGATGAAGCGAAAGTGCAAGTGGAACAGATGTCTGTTGAATTAGAAAAAAAGAAAATCGTTGTTGCAAAATCACAAAAAGATTGTGAAGAGTTGTTGGTGGTGATTGTATCTGAACGACGTGCTGCCGATGAAAAACAAAAAGTAGTTGAAAAAGACGCGGACAGAATATCAAAAGAAGCTGCTTCCGCAAATGCCATTGCAACAGACTGCGAAGCTGATCTTGGTCGAGCGTTGCCTGCATTGGAAAAAGCAATGGATGAAGTAGACAAATTAGATAAATCATCGATCACGGAAGTCAAAAGTTTTAGTACACCTCCCGACGCTGTTGTCATGGTCATGGCCGCAGTGATGGTGTTGTTCAAAGGCAAACAAGATTGGAAATCAGCAAAATTAAAATTGGGTGAAAGTGATTTTCTGCATCAAATTAAAAATTACAACAAAGACAACATTTCAAATTCAATGTTGAATAAAATTCGTAAATTCACAAAGAAAGCAGAATTTGCACCGGAAGTGGTGAAGTCAAAAAGTTTTGCTGCTGGATCACTTTGCGTTTGGGTCTGTGCCATGGAAATTTATTCCACCGTTTTTCGTGAGGTGGCCCCAAAAAGAGCAAAATTAAAAAAAGCGATGGATGGTCTTGCCAAATCAGAAAAAAGTTTGGCCAAAGCAAAAGCAGCATTGGCTGAAGTTGTGGCACAAGTACAAAAGCTTGCTGATCAATACGACACCAGTGTGGGTGAAAAAAATCGATTGCGCCAGGAAGCCGAAGATCTGGAATTAAAATTAGATCGTGCTGACAAACTTGTTGGTGGTCTTGCCGGTGAACGTATTCGTTGGGGCGAAAACGTAGACGCGTTTAACGAACAAATTACTGCCCTTGTGGGTGATTGTTTGATTGCATCGGCGTTTGGGTCTTATTGTGGGCCCTTTGATTCTGATTACCGCAACAGTTTAATCACGACTTGGCAAGCACAAGTCAAGCAAAAACAAATCCCGTACGACCCAGCTTTTTCGTTTTCATCCTTTCTTGCCAAACCCACCGATGTCAAAGAATGGAACGTGGATGGTTTGCCCGCGGATGATTTTTCAACTGAAAATGGTGTGATTGTCACTGGTGGAAGACGATGGGCGCTTATGATTGACCCACAAGCGCAAGCCAATCGTTGGATTAAAAACATGTATGGCAAAGAATTGCGGGTATGTGATTTAAAAAGCAAAGATTATTTGCGTGAACTTGAAAATGCCATTCAATTTGGTATGCCGTATCTGCTTCAAGATGTCTTGGAAGAGATGGATCCCTCGTTGGACCCAGTGCTTGGCAAACAAATCATTAAATTGGGAAGTCGTGAAGTGATGAGATTGGGCGACAAAGAATTAGATTACGATCACAATTTTAAGTTTTTTGTGACTACAAAACTTGCAAACCCACATTATTCACCTGAAATGTCAACGAAAGTAACTATTGTTAATTTTGCTGTCAAAGAACAAGGTTTGGTCGCACAATTGCTGGCCATTGTTGTACAAGAAGAAAAACCATCGTTGGAACAACAAAACAGTGAACTTGTCATTGCTGTTGCGCGTGGGAATCGTCAATTGTACGAGCTTGAAGATGACATCTTACGTTTGTTGTCCACCGCGGAAGGATCACTGCTTGATGACCCTGAACTGGTCAACACTTTGCAAAATTCAAAAACAATTTCCAACGAAGTCACAGAACAACTTGAAATTGCCGAAGAAACACGTAAAACCATCGAAGTGGCGCGTCAAAGTTTTAACCCCATTGCTGTTCGAGCCGCCATTTTATATTTCATCCTTACTGATTTAGCCGTCGTTGATCCTATGTATCAATTCTCGCTTGCCGCCTACGTGCAATTGTTTTTGAAATCAATTGCATTGAGCAAAGACAGCACCGGGTTGGATCGACAAGATCCCGGCAATGAAATTGCAGCCCGAATTTTTGCAATCAATGACTACCATACTTTGGCCATGTACAAACAAACATGTATTGGTTTGTTTGGCAAACATAAATTGTTGCTGAGTTACCAAGTGTCGGTAAAAATTTTAGCACAACAAGGCAAAATCAATCTTGAAGAAGCCGATTATTTGTTGCGTGGTTCCACTGTACTGGATCGTTCACTTCAACCGACCAATTCTGAACCGGAATGGGTTGACCAACAAATGTGGGACAACATCTGCGGTGCTGATAATCTTGAAAGTTTAACTGGACTGGTGCAATCGTTTCAAACAATGGGGAAAGATTGGAAAAGGTGGTTCATGTCGCCAAACCCAGAATCAACGCCGTTGCCGGGTGATTGGGGAAACAAACTGGACTC
>Ga0115007_10001393_pt1 | contig 15631 bp, 19 predicted proteins | sample ArcOceMetagenome_2_FD_87166 | JGI IMG/M metagenome (GOLD analysis project Ga0115007, IMG submission 87166) | Marine eukaryotic phytoplankton communities from Arctic Ocean - Arctic Ocean ARC135M Metagenome | ecosystem: Environmental > Aquatic > Marine > Oceanic | place: Arctic Ocean | collected... | reverse complement strand
TCAAGTTCAATGACTGTGACTGATCAATATACTTCTGTCTTTGTGCTGCTTGCAATACAATCTCTTTAGGAGAGATCTCAACAAAAGACTTAAAGACAGCTTGAGTTGGAAAACCTAAATGATGTACACTTCCATCTTTCTTAAGAATAGACTTCCATACTTTATCAGTATTCATTCCATACTTTTCTAGTTCATCTATTAAGAAAGGGTTCTTGTATACAGTCTTAGACTTAGCAAGATCTTTGATAAAATAGTTAGATTTGATTGGCTCAATACCCATAGATACAGCACCGTGTATAAAGCTACTAGACTTTGTAGGAGCTATAGCTATAAGAGTAGTGTTGGCGTATCCATTTCTAAGAGATGTGTAACCATGCTCTTTATGTAGCTTTCTTGAAGCTATCTCACTTCTATCTTTTATAGTACTAAATATCTGAGCATTTAAACCTTTAGCTTGTATTGAGTCAAACTCAATAAGTTTAGATTGAAACAAAGAGTGGTATCCAAGAACACCTAGACCAATAGCCCTGTGCTCTTTTGCAAAGTTGTTAGCTCTTTTCATACCAGGCATTGTTTCAGACTTAACAATAAACTCATCCATCACTGCATTAAGAAAGTACACATATGTTTGTATTGCATCTGTTTCCTTAATCTCATCCCAATGTAACACATTTATAGAACCTAGACAGCATACAAATGAATTGTAACTATCAGTAGGTAATTGTATTTCAGAACAAAGATTTGAAGCTGTAATGTCCATACCTAACTCTTTATATGGAGAGTTGTTATTAGAGTTATCTTTAAACATTATGTATGGGAAACCAATCTCACTTCTGTTTTGAATAATCTTGGCCCATATTTTACGTTTACTTTTATCTCCTGCTTTCATTTCTTCCATCCAAGCATCTGTAACTGTGACACCATATTGAAGATTCTGAATAGGATTACCATCTGTTCCAATAGCTAGAAACTCTAAAATGTCAGCATGCTCTACAGGTAAGTACACTGCACATGCTCCACGTCTTGCTTCAGATTGTTTACACACATCTACTACAGTGTCATATATCTTAGCATAGTGCACTGGTCCATCTGCAAAGCCTCCAGTTGAAATCTCTGTACCTCTAGGTCTAATGTTACCTAAGTAAGCAGAGGTCCCACCTCCATACTTAGACATCATGCCTATCTCACGACCTGCGTTTAGTATACTATCTAAATTATCATCTATATTAGATCCATAGCAACTAATAGGCAAACCTTTTGATTTACCAAAGTTAATCCATACTGGCGTTGATAAAGAGTAATACCCTTTAGCCATGTAGTTTTCAAACTTCTCTGCAAAGCCTTTAATGTTCAAATACTTTTCTGCTTTAATAGAAATGTCTTTGATTCTTTGTTCAGGGGTTTCTGTAATATACCCTCTTGATAAAAATGTACGGCTGTCCTCGTTCAGCCAGTAGTATTTATTATATTCCATGTTAGTTGGTTTTAAAATAAGTCATCTTCTGTGATGCTTTTGCTCTTTTTGTTATAATCTACACTCTTTTTGTAAAAGAAGTCTCCTTCTTTGGTTCCTAGTATCTCTATATCAAACCACTCAGTGCACTTTAATAGTTCTGAGTCAACTTCAAATATTGATTTCATACCTATCTTCTCTAAAGAATTATTAAATCTGTTCTTTATAAAGTTCTGAATAGTTTCCTTAGATAGAAACTTTAGCTCTCCTTTTTCAAAGATCCAATCTAATATTTTACACTCAGCAGTATAAGCTTTCTTACAAGCAGAATAGATTAGTTCTTCAAACTCTTTATCAAACCATTCAGGATTCTCTTTCTTAATGATGTTAATAATCTCAGCTCCAAAGTTACCATGTATCTCTTCTTCTTTACTAGTAGCCTCAACAACATTAGATATACCTTTAAGTACATTCTTATCTTTATTGAAACTCATCATGATTAGAAACTGACTAAACAAACTAACATGCTCTATAAATAAAGAAAACAGCAGCACAGACTTAGTGTACATCTTATCATCTTTAGAACGTGTACCATTTAGGTACTTCTTTAAGTACTTTAGTCTACCTTTTATTGCAGGGACCTCTATAACATTCTGGAATTCTTTCTCAAGACCCAATATTCTTAAGAGTCTAGCATAAGCATCTTTATGTCTAACTTCTGATTCTGCAAATGTCATTCCTACATCACCCACTTCAGTAATAGGCATACGTTTATACATGTCAGCCCAGAATGTTTTTACATTGACCTCTATCTGTGCAATTGCAAGCATAGTCTTTTTAATAACATCACGCTCTTGAGAAGAGAGTGTTACTTTAAAGTCTTGTATGTCTTCTGTAAAGTTAAATTCTGTGTCTATCCAATAGGAATGTCTGATAGCATCTTTGTAAGCTAATAATTGTGGATACTCATAGGGTAGAATATTTACCCTTGGCATAAAAATGTTTTTGTTCATATTGATAATGGTTTACCGTGTTTGTCTAAGTTTATTGACCGTAATCTTTCTTCAATCTCAAACTCTACTTTTAATAATATTGAGATTTTATCCTCTAACTCGGAATGCATAACGTTTCCTACATAAGGCATAATATCTGGTAGGTTAGTTTCAACTCTAGGAATACCACGAACTGTTGATACTTGTTTGTATCTAAAACCTTCCACTTTTAAAAAGTCAGAAAATGCTACGTTTAAAAACTGTACTACAGATGGAACATCTATTACAAGCCCTCCACCATCACAAATTAACTCATAAGAGTCATTAAATTCTTTTATTGTTCTCATGATTATGTTGTTGTTTGATACCAATAGGGACTAGAAGTCCTCTCAGGTGATATACCTAAGGGTTCTTTTTTGTCTGAAAGGTGTGTGATTAGCATCTCAGCTTCTTCAGCTGAAACTTGATTATCGGACAGTAAATCTACTATAATTTTTCCAATTGTTCTCATTATTCATCTTCTTTTTTTTCATCTTCTATAACCCCTTGATCTTCAGCAGCTGCAAGGTTTTCTTCAAGTATAGGTAAAGCTTTTTGTAATGCAGATACATCAAATTCTTTTCTAGTAGCATGTTTATCAATATCAAATTGTTCTTCTGTACGAGCGTTGTATATGTTACCTGAAAAACTTTCATCTTTTGCAACTATACTTATCATCACACCTTTATCATCTAGCAGATCTAGTAAGTTTCTAGGAGCTTCTGATATAATAGTATCTATTTGCTCATCGCTAACTGTTGTATTAGACATAAGCTCCTTAAAACTCTCATCACGTTTAAAGTTTTTTATATTGTTTGCTAATTTCTCTAGAAACCATTCTTTAATGTAGTTTCCAGCTTTCTTGTTTGCTCTTAAAATTTCAATTGTTTTCATACTAATTCAGTTTTTGTTATTAATTCAATGTTTAATGTTTCTTTTGCAATATCATACCCATCCCACACTTCAAGATTTTCAGTAAACTCAATACCAAGTTTACTTTCCCAGTATTCAATCATATCTTCTGTTTTGTTAAAGATTCTATACTGTAAAGACACATGATCTCTATGAAGACCATTCTTTTTTACTTTTACCACTCTAGAGAATAATTCTTGAAACTTTTTAGAAGTCTCAGAGTATCTTCCTTCTTTTATTAAGTTGTAATCATTTTTAAATTTATGATTTAATTTATAAACTATTATTACATAACCATTAGGATAATCATAATCGTCTATAACAGACTCAGTTCTTTCATACTCATCATCTAAGAATTCTCTAAATTGCTCTATGTCTTTTGGTAAGAATAAAAGATATACAGAGTTTTCATACTGTATATCTTTATCTACATCTCCAACATAAGCATTTAAAAATCCATTGTTTAGTAATGCATCTTTTGGCACATTAAGGGTGGGTACCATAAATATGCTTGTTATTGTTTTTTTCATTGGCTGTTTTTAATTGTTTTTAATTCTTCTTGTGTGTACAACTTTAGCACACTGTAATATAATCTTGCTTGCTGTTTAGCTATTTGACTATCACCACCGCATGACTTTAAATAGGCTTTAAGTATAGCTTTGGTAAACTGATAGTCTGTCATACCTATATGCATGTTATCTCTACACCAAGCTTTACCAACTCCATAAGCTCCTGGAATTCCATCACCACTATCTCCTATCACCACTTGGGCTGCTATAGCTAGTCTACTTTCTTCCTTAGATATATGCTTAAACTCTCCTAAAGTATTACCATGACTTCTATAGTTATAGAAAGGTACATCAGGACAATTATAAAATACATCTTTATCTATAGCTGCTACAACACAATTACCTTTACTCAATTGTACAGCATCATAAACATAGTCATCTGCTTCTGCTCCTATAGATGGTATAGCACTGAGCTCTTCTAGCATATAAGATGAGATTATTGGAATCAATGGATCTTTTTGCTTTCTATTAGATTTATAGTCAGGAAATAACTTATATCTAAAGTTGCTACGACCTCTTATAAATATAAAGCTCTGTTTTATGTTGTAAAACTCTTCTACATTATTAAATATCTCATGTAACTTAGTTCTAGTTCTATACTTAGCTTCTTCTATTCTATCTTCTTCTGTTGGAAACTCCATCAGAGAGTCTTCAGGAAAGTGTGATGAAAAATACATAATGCTATCAGCATCTATTATTAACACTCTTTCTGTCTTATCGTAATTAGTAGGAGCATTCTTAATCTCTCTAACGACTATATCAACTTCCTGTATGTCTGTTGTTTTAACGCCTGTGATCATAATGTGTCCAATTATTAGTTAGTTTAACTTTCTCTCCTATTATAATGTCCTCTTTGCATTTTCTTATTTCATCTACAAAAGGAGAAACCCTTTCTCTTGTTGTATTAGTAGGCCATCCAGCGTGAGATAAAAATAAACCATTCTTTGTTCGCTTAGCTATTTTATTATCATATAATAATAAATAAACTCCATCACCACTAATCCTAACTTCAGTGTTTGATGACTTAAATCTTTCCCTTAATTTAAATGCAGAATATGCATCTTTTGTTATCTGTCTCATGTTTTCTTCTTTTTAAATTGCTTTAACTGTTTTTCTAATTGTGTTTTTTGATCATGGCAAGTTTTACAAAGCACTTGTAAGTTTTCCTGTTCACAAAAGAGTGTGTCTACAAATGGAGCTAAGTCTTCTGAACAGTTTAAACTTCCTGCAGGCTCTATATGATCTACATTAACTACGTCTGCTTTAAACCAACTTTTACACTTGTTACATTCATATTCCCACTTCTGTCTTTTGTTAGGACCTTTGTATGCTCGCTGAGCTAACTTTTTACACTCACCAATTGGTTTCCACCATCTACTTTTTTGCCTAAGTGCACTTCTTAACATAGACCAAAACATGGATTCTGTCATTGTGCCAGCGTTTCTAGTACGAGCTATTCTTGGTTTTTTTATTGTTTTTTTTGCCATAATTTTAAAATTAAAGGGATAACAAATATAATTCAAATAAATGTTATCCCCTAATTTATTAATCTACCATGCGAACTCTTGCAGTAATTTCAGCTTTCATCTCTTCAAGACTTCCAATGATGTTACGGACATCTACAGAAGATATATTTGGTAAGCTAAACTCATACTTGTTAGATTCTTTTGCAAAACCTTCTTTGGCTTTATTTTGCAAATCATCAAGTTCACGTACAGCATACACCTCATCTAACTGAAGAGTATCAAACTGATTGTCATGTAGAATACTTGTTGCTTCTTCTCTAGGTACAGTCATAATTGGTAAATACTCAAAACATCTACCTTTATGTGTACCAATACCAACCACTTTCATAGGGTTGATAAGAACAAGAACAGATTGATCACCACATCCTACATAATGTATCTGGTCAGAAGTAAAATGTAAACCAGCTGCAGCACAATCTTGTGTTGACCAGTTACAATCTTCCTGTGGCATATTAACCACTTTACCAATACGTATGTCAAATGTTTTAGTCCAATCATCTGTAAAACGATTCTCATGTCTGTTAGGTAGATCTAGATAGAGAGCTGTAAGTTTACCTATCTCTTCTCCATGATCTACTTTTACAGAATTTATATACTCATAAGGTTCTACCTCACCTGTACCATCACATGCGTCACATTCTATCCACTCTCCTTCATTCCACTCATCTTCGTCATCATAAGAATCACCTTCATCATAATAACCACCTTCACCATCACAATCTGGACAAACAGTACTGGTATGTGTTTCTTCATTATATAATTTATCATCATGAATCAACTTGTACTCACCGTCCTTTAGGAATACAGTATAGTCATCTGGACTCTTCTTCCAAACAGCTTTTACTTTGTTGTAAGTGTTAGAGATAAAGTGTACAAGCTGTGGGGATCCATGAAGAGTAACAACGTTACGTAATGCTACAAAGAATCCTTGTTTAGTAATACGGAAACTGTTCTCCTTTAGAAATCTATACAACTCATGTGCTACCTCAGCTCTTGGATTAAGAGCACACCACATAAAGAAACGTTTGAGAGATTGATACTCATCATGCTCACTAAGAGGTATATTGAGTGACTGTGCGCCTGATACAGCTTCAATTAATTCTTCTACAAGCAACTGTGGTAAAGATCTAGATATACCTTTAAAGTAAACTGAATCTCCATCAAGGACAAACTCACCACTTTCTTCTAGTATCACAAGGCCCTTTCTAAGAGCTTTTAATCTTCTTTCTGATCTATCTCTCTCTGCAACTTCAGAAACTACATTAGGGTCACTAACGATTGTGTAGAGATCTCCAATAGTAACAGCTGACTCTGCAGCATGATAATCATCTTCAGTAGCATCTACTTTAGCTATTATAGAATCATCATGTAGTACAATAGTAAGCACATCGTTTACTAGCTTTATAGTTTTGTACGGATTTTCTTGAGGAGAACTATCGTTGTCTACCTCTTCAACTAATTTATCAAGCTTTCTTTCGATAACCTTTTCAATTGAGTGGTCCACTTTATTTTTGAACCACTCTAAACTTAGAAATTTACTCATTTTTAATTGTATTTAATTGTTATTAACTATTATTCCTGTTCTTGTTCTTCTTGTTTATGCTTCACAAATTGATAGTAAGAATTTATGGGAACACCATTACACTTAAATAATTGCGCTAAGCAATCTAAAAGACCATCTTGTTGTCTATGACTACCCAAAACAGAAGCAATATCATTTACATAAGGATGCTCTATAAAGAAAGATTCTAATTCCTGTACTAAATCATAAATTTCAGCATTAAATAAATCATTCTCTTCAGCATGATCGAGTAGCTTATATCCATGTTTATAAGATTGATACCTACCACCTTTAATATAAGCTCTGGAATACTCCTGAACTTCTTTTAACTTGGTTGATAATTTAGTTTTAACTTTATCTATCTCATTACATTTATCAAAGATATCAGAAGTGTAACCGCTTTGTATAAACCTATGACAATATAAAGCTGTCACAAATTTAATAAACATATCATCACCATTTATGAAATCTTCATAAGAAACTAGGTTAGTAACTTTAGGAGACTTACTTAAAGCATCTAATTCTCTTTGTGAAAATGTAATATACTTTATAGGCATTCTCTCAGTTTCCTCAAATAAGTCATCAAGCTTCATATAATCATCATGCTTAGTGTATACATATGTACTTCCCCCTGTTTCTATGGCTTCAATATTAATACGATGTGAAACAAACTTACAATTTCTACCATCATTATATCTAAGAAGTTGTTCAGCTTTTTTACAAGTAAAATCTCCTTCAACCTTTTCACCTTTAGCAGCTTTAGTAGCTCGCATCTTAGATACAGTGTTAGCTTTTCTATCATCTATCCAATGTTGAGGAGGGGTGATTAAATCAGCATCTTTGATAGGGTTTAACAACAATGACTCAACATACTGAAAGTCTTTAATTACTGATCTCCATTGAGACTTAGGGTAATTAGTTAACTTTAATATGTCATAGTAATTATCCTTGTTGTTGGTAGATGTTAGAGGATAAGACTTTGTCTTACGAATAAATGAAACTCTACTAAGGTTTCGTCCGTTTATTCTTGGTGCAGTAACTATGTCTTCGCACATCTCTCTAAGGTATGCCTTTTTATGACCCCTCATTCCGTCCTGCATTTTAAAATGATATTTGTCCATATCATTCCAACTTACAGATCTTCCCCAGTTACTCTCTTTCACCTGATACATTCTAGTATTTTCATACCTATAACTACATTTGTATTCTCCTAAAAGATAATTAAATTCATGTCTAGAAAATGTAGAAATATCCCAGTTGTCTACTCCTTCAAGTTTTGGTTTTGCAAAAGGAATTGTTATGTAATCCTTTAAATTATTAAGATCAACAACTTTTCCATGCAACTGTACCTCTCTTGAAGAGTTATAGTAATAATCTAGATAACCTCTAACATCATCACTGTCTGTAACATTCTCATTATACTTTTCTACAAAGTAATCAGAAAACTCAGCTAATTTTTTAAGGATTTTTGATTTAGTTTCCTTTGTGTAAATTAAAGATTCTCTATTAGGAGTTGGAAATAATCCATCTGTTATTTTAAATGTTAATCCTACTGGAATATATATAATGTCTATTCCTAATTTATCAAAATCAATAGGATAATAAACATTATCAAGACAGATGTGCAGTTTGTCATCATCAGCTAATTCAGAAAACTGAAATAATTTAGATCTGTGAATAATGAAATTGTTGTCAACATCATCTACATTAAAGTATACATCCTCAAAGTATGCAAGTTGTTGTTTGATCTTCTTTAGAAAATCATGTCTATCACCCCACTTTATAGGTACAATAACTTTTACACCATTATCTTCTGTAGTATCTGTTTCAGAAATTAGGTCAATGGTATTAGTTTCTTCACCTTCATACATCATGTACTTACGTTCCATACCATCCTTTCTACATGTAAAATAGAAACTACTGGCATAAGCTAGAGGAGCCTTGAAACCAAGACCCATCATTCCAAGTTCTGTATCACTGTTACGTTTAGTAGACTTACCATATTTACTAATGATATTTTCTACATCATAATGGTCTAAACCTGTACCAAAATCTTCAACAGAAAATTCCCAGTTATTAGAATCATTCTGAACCAACGACACAACTATAGGCTTGTTAACCCCAGCTCGTCTGTGACTGTCAAGTGCATTACTTGCACATTCTCTAATAGTTGAACCTATGGAATCTGAATAAAGGTTCTTACTTAACATCTGCATCAATACTTGTGCAGAATCCATGTCTAGTGACATACCTATACTCTCATTTTTCTGTCCTGAGTATAGAACATGTGCCTGTTTTTGTTTTTCTAATCGCATTTTACTATTTATTTATTAATTATTGTTCTCTCTTTACTAACCAGATTGATTTATAATCAAAATCAAATCTTACGTTTTCTTTATCATCTGCATGTCTTTGTCCAAACTTGCTGTTGATTCTATTACAAACAGATGCTGTCCATCCCATGTAGGTTGATCCATCGTAATGTTTGTATTGTTTCTGTTTTGGTTTTCTTACAACCTGCATGTAGTTAAGGTCTACACCTCGTACAATTACTTCATCCCCCACTTCGAGATCTTTCATTTTAATGGGTCTGTTTACTTCTTTGTTATCCATTTTCATATTTATTAGTTATGTATATTTCTTTAAAGTTTAAATCCACTTTTGTTATTGGATCGTTTTCATTAGGCACTCTGAATTCATACGTTTTCCAAGTGTTTGTCCAGGGTTGATTATTCCAAGCGTGAACACCTGTGGTAGTTTTCATTGTCATAGCAACTCTACACTTTGAAGCAATGTATCGTGTTTTACCATTGTGCCAAGTTTTTAGTCTACTAACTCGTGGAGCTTCCTCCACTACATAATATCTCATCTCTGAGCCTTGGTTAGTAATAATTTCATCTCCTGGTTGTAATGTCCCAGCGTCTGTTGTTAATGTTCCTCTCATTTTTCTGTTTTTTAAAATGGATCTCCGCAATCTTTTAGCCAATTGATGCTATATCCGTTATTTTCATAAATTAATGTATCTGCTTTTGTAAACACTCCTTCACTATCCCAGTCTACTCCTTTGTAAGAAGCGCTAGCTGGGTGGCTTACTGTGAAAACGTGTGAAAATATTCCTGCATATCTCTTATATCTACTTGCATCTTTACCAAGAAAGACATATGGCACACCTAGAGGATTAAGAATTTCTTCAAACAAGTATTTTGTAAAAGGTTCCCAAGTCTGTATGTGACTACCAGCTTTGTTCTTTTCTGTGGTCAGTGCTACATTTAGCATAAGTATCCCTTGCTGTGCTAAGTAAGCTACATCAGGTGATGGGTCATAAACTAAGTTAAGGCCTCTGTGAAACTCAGTTTCTAGTGCCTTGTAAAAGTTTTCCAGAGATGGTTGTATATACCCTGTTATAGAACAACCCATCAGTAAACCATCTGCTACTGGTAGATTATTTCTAAATGTATGGTATGGACACATCCCTACAATTACTGCTTTCACCTCATCAAGTGGTGTTTCTTTAAAACATCTATATACCTGAGATGACAAAGGAGCAATCTCTTTGCCCCTTTTACTCTCTTTCTTTAAGAATGCATATATTTCATCGCACTCATTGCTTTCTATAAACGTTTTCATTTTCCCATGCCAAGATGGATGAAAGTGTTCTTTAAAATTATCCCATTTCATATTAATATTCTTTATAAGATTTCTCTTCGGTTAAATTAGAATTAGTTAATTGATTAATTCTTTTCTTAATAAATGCTCGTTTATCGTTAGTAACATAAACTGATCTAGCTAAGTCTATAAACTTTTGACTAAAGTCTTTATCTCTCTCACAGTCACGAATATCGTCTTCTATGTTCCACAGGTCTGTATTCACTTTAAGAAGTTTATTATACTCATTCTTTAAGAGGTGACCGTGTAAATCTAACAATACTAAAACATAAGGATAGAGTGCTTCATGTTCATTTTTAACATTAACAAGTTTAGGTTCATTATCTATTTTTAATAGTTTGATATCTAGAATTGATATCTTGTCTACTAGTTCACCGTGTGATATTTCTATTTTCATTTTATTGATTTTATCCAGTTAATTAAACTTACTTGTGGTGTCCAACCCAAGTCTTCTTTTATTTTGCTTATGTTGCTTAAAGATCTCTTAGCTTCTTTTCTAGCAGGTATAAATTTTATATTATCACTAAATGCTTTAGCAATATCTATAATCTTTACTTCCTTACCAGAACCAACATTCCAAGTGCCTTTAGTTCCTATTGAGGCTATAATAGCATCAACTACATCTTTAACATATACAAAATCTCTAGTCTGTTGACCATCTCCTGTTACTGTTAGCTCAAGATTATTCTTAAATTGATTCAGAAAAATAGGTACAGCTGACAGGTATCCACCTTCATTGAGCTGTCTCTCTCCAAAAACATTAAAGAATCTTAATACTGCTACAGAAACATCATCTGGTACTGCTTTACAAAGTACTTCCATCATATACTTAGATGTTGCATATGGATTCAAAGGGTCTAACTCACTGTCTTCTGACAATGGAAAACTTTTTGAATTACCATACACAGCAGCTGTAGAAGCTACAACTATCTCTTTGCAACCACACTGAATAGCCCAGTCAAATAAAAAAGCTGAACCATCAACAATTTGATCATGGTACTTCTCTTTGTTATTTAAACTTTCTTCTACAGATACAGGTGCCGCTAAATGAATAAGTGTATCAAACTTTATATCAGGCAAATTTCCCCACATAACAGTACCTACTTCGTAGATTACCACTAAGGGTGTAGGTTTTAATGAAAATAAGTTCTCAGCTTTTCCAGTGCTAAAGTTATCAAAGATTATTATCTCTTCTCCTAGCTTCTGTAGTTGCTCACATAAATGACTTCCAATAAAACCTGCTCCACCTGTTATTAATGTCCTACCCATTAATTTATGCATAAAGAGTTAGCCTTATCATTTATAGTTAAAATTGGCTTAACTTCTAGATAGGCATTATCAAATCCATCTGCTTCCATAACAGTTGGCGTATAGTACACTTTTTCATAAGTGCTTCCCTCAGAGTCTGAAGAGTATATTACTTTATAGTCTTCTATCTCTGGGTTTTTTTTTACAATCTCTATAAGAGTATTTATATATTCCTTGACTATCATAATTAAAACATTTGCAGTTGATTAATAGTAGCCACATTCGTGGGATTGTTATTAATTGGTGCACCTTGTATTCCTAGAAAGAAATCATGGATGTTTACATGATCTTGCATCCATCTTTGTGGATGAGCATCTTTCATTGCAAACGTAACATGATTGTAAAGTTCCCACATACTTCCTTGAGCTCCATAATCATGAGTTGGTTTCCTAAGCTCTCTTTTAATTGTAGACATTTGTGTAGCACTAACTATGCTTTCTTGAACAAACAACCTACCTAACAACTCTGCTTGAGTTTGTTCTGTAGCCTCATAGGTCTTTAACTTGTCACGATCTAACTGTAAAGTTCTAAATGTATCTCCACCACCTTTAATATACTCTGATATAGCTGAGGGTGTAAATGTTTGTATGTCTCCTTGATGCTTCTTTTTAAATGCACCGTGATCACCTTTTACCATACCGTTAGCACAAATAATAATACTTGTACCAAGTGCAAACTTAAGAGACAAACTCCTATCATAGCTATTCTGCCACCCAATTTGTAACTTCATCTCAGTATCAGCAACGTTGGCTATTGTGTAACGGCCATTTGCTATTTCTCCATCCTTTGCAGTAGAGTAACTTTGACTCTCTAGCGTATAACCTGATTGGTATATACTCTCAAGAGTTAAATCTATTAACTGTTGATGACTTACAGGTTTGTAAGTTTTTGTCTGTTTTGGCACTGGTGCTGTTAACATTATGTTTTTAGCTGTACCACTGTTTTTAGTTCTTGCTTTCATTTTAGTATTGATTTATTTATTAAATATTCTTCTATTATTTTAAGGCCATGAACCTTAGCAAGGTCTGCCCAATCATTTATTCCTTCAGATAAATACTTTCTGGGTACATTACAGTACTCAAATCCATACTTATTTGTTATGCTTATACTATTCTTTACACCCACTTCATCTGAGTCAAAAGATAATATCTGCTTTTCAGAGTTATCTAAAATATACTGAATGTTCTCTTCAGAAAAACACCCTGCACCTTCGTTTTGCACTGCGCAAACAGTAGGAAAGATCTTTTTCATTACCATGTAATCTTTCTTACTTTTAGTTATAAATGCTGTATGACAATCTTTAATGTCTTTCAGGCCATCCATAGCTGTAATAGGTACATTGTTAGGCATCCATTTCCACTTTCTATCAGAGAACGGTCTGTATATTTTCCAATTACCATCATATAAATAACCAAACCTAAGCTCATTATCTGGTATGACAATACGCTTCTTGTTTAGATACACTTCACTTATAGAAAATACATTATTATTCTTAAGGTCTTCTACGTCTTGATAATAATTATTCCAATAACTTAACTCCTCTGTAGTAAACTTTCTAGTCTTAACTTGTATAAAAGAATAGTCTTTCTTTACTATGTTCGGTTTGTTATAGCTCCTAATTATTTTTTCATAATTCTTTGTAGTTGTACCTGTACTAAAACCCAAATCAAAATCTTTGTCAATTTTTAATAGCACATCACGATATGTGTGTATGTTATGAAGCTTTTGTACAAATGCAAAAGCATCACCTTTTAAGCTAGTGTCAGCAAAGTCAATGAATATTAAGGTTCCACCTTCTCCTTTAGGACCTATAATAAATGATGGATGCTTCTCATCTCTAAAAGGAGATAAGGTTACCACATCTACTTGCCAGTCTTTGTTAGGCATATAAAATCTAAAGATGTCATACGAAGATATTTTAGAAAGAATAAGGTCTTTAGTAATGTGTACCATTTTTGTTCCTTTAATCATTCTTCTTGAAATTAAAAAACCCTCAACATTTCTGAAGAGGGCTTTATTAAACTTATTTATTATTTAGTAGTCTGACCCATCATCTGATATGTAACTGTCTGAAGCTACAAGGTTATCACCAGGGTTATACTCTTCAATCTCTTTTAGAATATAATAGTCTTTACAACCATACTCACCACTTACACGAACTGCAAAACGTTCATGTGGTTTAAGTTCTTTTGGCTTTCTAGATCTAAGACTATCTAATGTTCTTTTATCTGTATAATCAACCAGTCTAAACTGCTTCATAAGATAACCACCTAAGAATCCTTTATTGTAGATACCTTGGTATTCTTTAGTTTCACCATCACGCTCCTTAACAACAACAGTTGCTAATGCTACAATAGTATTACACCACTCACCTTGAACTTCAGTTTTAAGATCACCAATGTTACCTCTCATAAGTTTCTTCCAGTCTAGCTGTAATACAGTATCTGCATGACGATAATCTAGTTTAGATAACCATGTTCTCATGAAGTCATATAGTTCCTCTTCACCAATGTATGCAACACGAAAGTCACGTCCTTTAGTAAACCAATCCCATAAGTCAGCTTCATCAGCAGCCCAAGCTGTCATACCTACACTATTAACATATTGCTTTTTAGTTTGATCTCTATTTTCACGTTCTCTATCTTCTAGAAAGAAACTAACTTTAAATAGATTCTCAGTTTTAACTTGTTTTAACCAAACGTCCACACGTAAATATGTATTACCGTCTCTAGTTTCTCCAAGGTAATTAGTAGCTTTACTTTCAGGTTTTAATTCCATACCTAGTACAGTGCTGTACTCTTCTAGTGTTGGATTAATTGCTACTATTTCTGATTCAAATAAACCAACCTTTTTAGGAAAGTTAGTATTTTCTCCACTCCCTGCAGATTCTCTTTTTACTCCTCCAATTGTACTCATAAGTTTTAATTTTTATTTATTTATTAATTATAATACTCTACTATACTATCTCTTACCATCTGTAAGTCATTTGGTATTCTTGTTGATTCAAACATACCATCTGGACTCTTTGCAGGCTTCTTACGAAATCTGTTTGTTAAGAATTCATATGTTGCACCACTTTTTGTTTCTTCTACATGAGTGTACAAGCATACAGTTAAAAGTCCTTCTAACAATACTTGATTGTCAATTAACTTACCAGCTGTTTTAATCTTGTATCCTATTATTTCTACACCATCAAGTATTGCTTCTGGATGAGAAAAGTAAAAGATAACTAGGTCATCACGTAATGCTCTAGCTGTTCTAAACAGATCAACCATGTCTTTAGCCATTACGCTAAACTTAGTAAACCCAGTCTCCATAGCTTTCTCTACCATTCTAAAGCCCATTAAGTAGTTACTATCTTCTATAATGATAGTCTTGATGTGTGGTGCTTTTTCTGAGATAGTTTTAAGTAAGCGTGTGATGTCAGTTGGATCATCTACTTCTTTGTAATTCTTGTTTTCTGCGTTGTAAAGTTTCTGAGAACCTTTGAATGGTAACTCTTTCTTTGCAACATTAATAACATAGGTTTCTTCAGGGTTAAGGTGCTTCACTGCTGTTGACTTACCTGTCCCTGTTTCGCCAACAATTCCAATTAATTTTGAACT
>Ga0115007_10001392_pt1 | contig 15631 bp, 14 predicted proteins | sample ArcOceMetagenome_2_FD_87166 | JGI IMG/M metagenome (GOLD analysis project Ga0115007, IMG submission 87166) | Marine eukaryotic phytoplankton communities from Arctic Ocean - Arctic Ocean ARC135M Metagenome | ecosystem: Environmental > Aquatic > Marine > Oceanic | place: Arctic Ocean | collected... | reverse complement strand
TGACTTAGATATACGCTTCCCTAAACCACATTTACCCTTATTTGCCGAGCTAGCGACCGCACGCAATATCAACCGCACATGGGCGATAGCCATCGCTCGTCAAGAGAGCGCTTACCACCAGACGGCTCGCTCGCGCGTTGGTGCACGCGGTCTTATGCAATTGATGCCAGCGACAGCAAAAGAAACGGCTAAGAAATACGATATAGACTACACCAATCCCGACCAGTTATTTACATTGCGGACTAACGTCGAGCTAGGTACAGCGTATCTTTCACAGATGCTAGAAAGATTTGATGGTAACCATATATACGCCACCGCGGCCTACAATGCTGGCCCACACCGTGTCAAACGCTGGTTAGAACAGCGCGGTGACTTACCGCTAGATGCGTGGATTGAAACAATACCTTTTGATGAAACGCGTAAGTATGTACAAAACGTCCTAACTTACCGTGTCATCTATGACGTACTTTCTTCTAATCCAAGTCGACTGCTTAGCGAGAAAGAAACGGCATCATTAGTACTATCCAGCCTAAACCTTAAAAATTCAGCATCGGCTACTAAAGAACAAAACACACAAGTACAGTAAAAACTTTATCCAAATAAGACATTACTCAAAGGCCCTCACGGGCCTTTGCTATTTACTGTGTAATTATCGCAACAAACGCCTGCAACTCTTCTGCACTGAACGGCCATTTTAAAACACGACCTCTTTCATTGACTAGTACTGGTATTTCAGTAGCAAAGCGTTCCATCAATCTATCATCATAAGCAATGTCCACAAGATCTACCTGATGAAGCTGCGGATCTAAAAACGTGACTAGCAGGTCTTCAGCATGTTCACAAAGATGACATCCCTCAGAACCGTACAAAATAAATGTGCGCACAATGCCCCTTATCACTCAACGTCCCGAATAACTATTATTACAGCTAATAGATAGGATTTCATGCGCTAGTTAGGCACCTTTGACAAAAAAGTACCATGCACAACAAACCTGATTCATAAACGTCTCACTACTGGCCTAAAGTGCTAGGCACACAAAGGTAATACAGGGTTGCATGGCCCGCCCGCTCAAGGCTATTCTGACACCTGAACATTAAAAGAGTTATCCTGACATCAATACATAGCTCCCTCGCCCACCCCGTTTTAGCGGCTGGCCGTTTTTAGGAAAAAGGCACTCTATGGAAAACGATAAAAACGCGGTACCCAATGACCCGCAGGAATTCATTAAGTACATCAACCACGAAACGCAAAAAATACTCGAAAATTATACAGCAGCGGGGGGAGATGACGTCTTTAGCCATTTTAGTCGTTCATGGACAGATTTAATGACTCGATCCATGGAGGACCCTTCAGTATGGGTACAAGCTTTCACCGAGTACCAACAAGCACACATGTCGTTATGGCAAAGTTTTTTTAACGGTCAAGCAGACACAGCGCCCGTTGCTAACCCTCCTACAGGGGATCGCCGCTTCAACGGAGACGAATGGACAAGCAACCCAGTTTTTAGCTACCTAAAACAATCTTATCTTCTCAGCTCCAATCTGCTTAAAAATATGGCATCTAATGCTAACCTAGATGAAACTGAACAACGCAAACTCGACTTTTATACTCAACAATACATTGATGCAATGTCACCGACTAACTTCGCGGCTACGAACCCCGAAGTGCTTCAACAAGCCGTCGACACCCAAGGCCAAAGTTTATTAGATGGGCTACAAAATTTACTAGGTGACATAGAAAAAGGACGTATTTCAATGACCGATGAAAGCGCCTTTACGTTAGGCGAAAACATCGCCACAACGGAAGGAGCTGTGGTCTTTGAAAATGAACTGTTTCAGCTCATTCATTACAAGCCTAGTGGTAATGAGGTTTATGAAAAACCGACATTAATCATCCCACCCTGTATCAATAAGTTCTATATCTTAGATTTACAGGAACATAACTCATTTGTTAAATTCTGTGTTGAGCAAGGTCAGAATACGTTCCTAGTGTCTTGGCTAAACCCAACACCAGAACAAAGCAATATAGGCTGGGATAACTACGTTGGGGAGGGCGTATTTAAAGCCATTCAAACGGTCAAAGCAATTACAAATGTACCTAAAATCAACGCGGTTTCTTGGTGTATTGGCGGAACCTTATTAGCATCAGCCCTTGCTGTTATGGCAGAGAACAATGATGACAGCGTCGGCTCTGCAACCTTCCTAACAACACTCACTGATTTTGAAGACGCGGGTGACTTATGCGTATTTATTGATGAAGAGCAAGTTAAGAAACTAGAAGGAAAAGTCAATTCTCAAGGCTATTTATCAGGCCGTGAGCTAGCGACATCATTCAATATGCTGCGCTCAAATGACTTGATTTGGTCATATGTTGTTAATAACTATCTGAAAGGGCAAACACCCGCTCCTTTCGATATTTTATATTGGAACAGTGACTCCACCAACCTGCCCGCTGCCATGTATACCTATTACTTAAATAATATGTATCTCGAAAACAACTTATCAAAGCCAGGTAAGTTGACGGTTTGTGGTACACCGGTTGATCTAGGTAAAATAAAAATCCCATGCTATTTCTTATCGACCCTTGAAGATCATATCGCTCCATGGAAAGGCACTTTCAAAGCAACCGAAACTTTCGGCTCTAAGATCGAGTTTGTGCTCGGCGCCAGCGGCCATGTTGCGGGGGTTATCAACCCAGCATCAAAAAACCGTCGTAACTTTTGGATTAAAGGCAAACAAGGTAAAGGCGCGGACCATTGGCTGGAAACAGCCGAACGCGTTGAAGGCTCTTGGTGGCTGAATTGGCACGAATGGCTACGCCGTCGTGCGGGTAAAAAAATCGCTGCACCAAAAGATTATGGCAACGCGACCTTTAAAGCGATTGAGCCTGCACCAGGCCGTTATGTAGCCGTAAGGATCGACTAACTCGCTCTTTTAGCGTCGCTAAATAACACTCCCAAAAAGCCTCTCTTACCCAGAGGCTTTTTTATAATCAATATATGTAAAATCAGTAATGACTGATTTCACATTACTGTTACTATAGCGCGGCAAAATAGATGAATATCATCAGCTAACACGTCATCTTACACCTATACGACAAAGCGACTACTACGTGAAAAAAACACTGTTTATCAACGAACTTCGCTATCTTTTTGCCTTGGGTCTACCGATTATGCTCACCCAAATAGCACAGTCGTCTTTAGGCTTCGTTGATACGCTCATTGCTGGCCAACATAGTACAAACTCATTGGCAGCTGTCGCCTTAGGCACTAGCTTATGGTTCCCGTTGTTTTTAACGTGCACGGGTATTTTAATGGCAACTACGCCATTAGTGGCTCATTGCGTGGGTGAGAAGCGACTTGATAAAATCCCCGGGCTTGTTCAGCAAGGCTTTTGTGTTGCCCTCTTTTTAGGCATCAGTGGCACTTTTTTACTGCGCTCTGCCAATCCTTTATTTGAACTGATGCTAGTCGAACCTGACTTAGCACAAGAAACGCTTAACTATTTAAAAGCGGTCTCATTTGGCTTCCCTGCCATGCTTGTCTACCAAGTTATTCGATGTTATTGCGAAGGGATCAGCCAAACACGGCCGGCGCTCATTATCTCTATTTCAGCACTCTTGTTAAATATCCCGCTCAATATCATTTTCGTTTTTGGCTACTTCGGACTCCCTGAAATGGGTGGCGAAGGTTGCGGCTGGGCAAGCGCCATTGTTATGTGGACTATGTTATTCGGGGGTGTATTCTTATTAAAAACCAGCCGTTCACTTAAACTACCGCGAGTAGAAAAGCGACGCTTATGGCTGCCCGGCGTTATGAAGCAATTCCTCATACTTGGTATCCCTATTGGCATTGCAATCATGATAGAAACCAGTATGTTTAGTGTAATAGCCCTTGCATTAGCTCCATTGGGTACTACGATAGTTGCCGCCCATCAAATAACGCTGAGCTTTACTAGCCAAGTATTCATGATACCGTTAAGTATAGCGATGGCGAGTACCATTCGAATTGGTACACTGATGGGGGCTAATCAGCCACTAAAAGCTTGGATTGTCGCTAAAATCTCCCTGTTTACGGCCACCGTATTAGCGACTGTTACTAGCGTATGCGTTTGGCTCTTTTCGCGACAGATTGCCGACCTATTTAGTAATGAAGTTCAGGTAATCGAACTTGCCGCTAGCTTGCTCGTTATTGCTGCTCTTTTTGAAATATCTGATGCACTACAAGTAACCACCGCAGGCGCCTTAAGAGGCTATAAAGATACGAAATTTCCACTTCTTATCGTCTGTTTTGCTTACTGGGTAATTGGTTTACCTCTGGGTTACTTACTCGGCATGACAGACATCATAATACCAGCCTTGGGTGCAGCAGGGTTCTGGTTCGCACTTGTCATTGCCTTGAGCATCTCAGCCGCCTTACTTATCACTCGTATGAGACGCGTAGCTTTAAAGGCCATCCAGTTAGCGAATGGATAAAAAATAAAGCCTATTAAACGATGAGAGCTACTCCGATGGTAGTCAAGACTCATAATGCTAAATCAGTCCCTGCTCTTCGATTACTATCATGCTGTTTGGTCAGCATTGTACTACTCTGCGGCTGCAGCAAAGAAACTGAAGAGCAAGCGCTTATGCAGACCTATCTAAAACGCGTAGCTAACGTTTTAGATCAACCTTTACCACAAAACACACTACTCCCAAACCTGCCGGCACTGCCTCCAACGCGCGATCGCCACCAAGAAACATCGGCTATACGTGAAGGGCTTCTAGACTTACTGGAACTAGCTGATTGCAATCTCATTCACTTGGTGGCTGAGCGGAACAGCACCTTGGGGAAAGTTTCGGCTCCAAGCCAAAAGCTAGCCTATGAAGTCGCTTTTTATCAGCGCCTCATAGAGTGCATACCACTACTAGAACAAACACCGGACACCAAACCAGCCACACTCAGCCGCGTGCGTCACATTGCTCAGATCAAATACAACGAATTACCCAAGCACTTATGGAATGCGCTTTATACTGGACAAGAGATTGAACAATCCCTATCACTTAATCAGCTAGCCTTACCCTTATCAACTACGGATGAGAATCCTCGTCAAAACGCCCTAACTAGCTGGCAATTTTTCGCACAGCTTTCCCTGCATCTTGAGCATCAAGACTATGGCGCAGCGAATAAGCAGCTTTCCCAAATAGAACTACACATGGAAAGCCTCTACAAAAATCCTATTGGTACTCCTCTACTCCGCTCGCTAATATTAATCACCCATTATTTAAATCAAACCGCTGAGGTCATTGAAGGACGCTTAGCTCGTCGACCACTTTGCTTTAATGACATGAGCAACCCCAAGGCTGATATCCTTAAAACAGTATTTACTCGGTTTTATGCCGCTCAAATTCAGCCCTACATGGCCAACACTCATCGCGTTGGTGAACAATGGTTTACAGCGCATCACACCATCCATAATTTCGCCCGCCCACCCGCGGCTATCGCAGAGTATGACGCTAAAGTTTTCAATCGAATAACCGATATAAGTATTTGGAACCAATACGTAAAAGCTCGTAATAGGCATACCAAAGCATGGCAACACATACTCAGCCAATGCAAACTGATGCCATCGGCAAATAATCGTTAAGTGAGTTTGCTGAATCTGACTTTGTGAACCATGCTTAGTAAACCGAGAACCATTAGCCACTGGATCTGCAGTCAACCGTGACCGAGCTTATCGACAAACCTAGCAAATATAGTCACCACACATTACGGACACATGTACTGTGCTTATTTGTGCTGATTTGTTTCTCTTTTTTCTCACTAATAGCAGTGAGTGATATCAGCGTTAAATTATCAACGGCCTATATTAACCAACTCGGCGATGAGTATGGTGCAACCGCCAAAAAACGCCTTATTGCTTGGCAAAACCTCATTACAGAAAGTGCCGACCTCCCCGAGAAAGAAAAACTTACGCGCGTTAACAATTTTTTTAATCAGGTACGGTTTCTGGATGATATCGTGCACTGGAAACAAAAAGACTATTGGGCGACACCACTAGAGTTTTTAATTAGTAACGGCGGCGACTGTGAAGATTTCTCAATTGCTAAGTACTACACCCTTCGTGAGCTGGGGGTCCAGATAGATAAAATGAGTATAGCTTACGTAAAAGCCATCGAACTTAATCAAGCTCATATGGTGCTAACGTATTACGAAACACCTAGTTCAGTGCCTCTCGTACTCGACAACCTAATAGGCGACATCAAACCTGCGTCACAACGCCCTGATTTACTTCACGTTTACAGTTTTAACGGTGATAACCTATGGCTATCTAAAAAAGGACGACGTGCTCAGTTGGTAGGTACGTCAGAGCGTTTAGGGCCATGGGTTAAACTGCAGTCACGATTAGAGAATAAGCATGTTAATGTTAACTAACTACATAAGAATTTATAAAAAAGCATACCTAGGAGATCACTATGTCACTGGTTAATCAGCTCATTGCTGCCGTATTCGCCGTGCTGATAGGACTTGTCGCAGGTACGTTATACATAATGTCAGATAGCTCTAAAAGCATGCTACTGACGCAACTCGAATCGCACGGACAAGATACAGCCACACACTTAGGTCTTTACCTAGCACCTTATGTTGCCGAGAAAGATACAGCCACGATCGAAGCGACCGTCAATGCTATTTTTGATAACGGCTTTTATCAAAAAATCGTAATTAGCTCCGCCGATAACGAAACACTATTTGAAACCAGCACGCCTCCCCAAATAGAGAAAAATGTACCCGAATGGTTTATCCACCTTGTCGAGCTAACCCCCCCAACCATGACTCGGGAAATCAGCTATCAATGGCGTAAAATTGGTGCTGTATTAGTACAAAGCCGTGCTGATTACGCTTATTCTCAACTTTGGCAAGGCGCCCAAAGCACGCTCATATTATTTGTCTCTTTATCCTTAATAAGTGTATTACTGCTTAGTACTCTCATTCGCTTTATCTTGAACCCTCTACGCGGCGTAGAACAGCAAGCGCAAGCATTAGCCGAGCGGCAATACATTGAACAAGAGAACATACCTAAAACCAGAGAACTCAAACGTGTGGTATTAGCCATGAATAGCATGGTTAGGCGTGTACAAAAAATGTTTACTGAACAATCTCAGCACATTGAAGAGTTACGCAAAACGGCCTATCAAGACAACTTAACCGGGTTGCCTAACCAGCGCTCGACAATAGCGCTACTGAGCGATTGGCTGGATAACCGTAAAGAGTTCGGACCCGGTAGTTGCGTCTTCTTACACGTAGCCGACTTGCAAGCGCTGAACACCAACTTAGGCGAAGAGGAAGCCAACAACTATTTAAAACATATTGGTAAAACGCTGTCCAAACTGGCTCAGCGGTACGACCCCAGTATTGTAGGTCGCCTGACTGGTTCAGACTTTTCAGCAATATTGCCAATTTCCGACGAGGAAATCATCAAGCGAGAGCTCAATGAACTCATTGCACAACTCACCACCCAAAGCGAGTTTATAACACCGCACAATAACCAAGTGCCTTTCCATATTTCAGTGACCCGCTTCAACGAATTTGCCAGTGCCAGCTCAGTCATGTCTGAAGCTAAACTCGCCATACAAAATGCTAAAAAGCAGGATACCACCTTACTACTACCGGATAATTTTACCGGCTCGGCCGCTGCTTCAGAATCATGGCAACAGCATGTGGCGAAAGCCATACAGCAAAAAAATATTTTTATGCAGTTTCAGCCCGTATACTCTTCTCATACCTCGCAAGAGTCAGTACCCGTCATATTACAAAAAGAGCTACTGGCGCGTATTCTCAATAAGGAGGGCGACCCTTGCTCTGCTGGTGAATTTATACATGTTGTAAAAGCCCTAAACTTATTATCAGCCCTCGACCGCGCCGCATTAGAAAAAGCGGTTATCTATTTAGCTAATCACTCCTCTACCGAACCTTTAACGGTAAATTTAAGCCAACAGACTATTCATGAAGACGATTTCAGCACCTGGATTTCTGGATTGCTCACACAATATAAACCAGGTAATCGCCTCAGCATCGAGATCAACGAAACTGCTGCCTTAAATGATATTAAACACATCGTCTGGTTCCGTAACCTACTTAAACCAACTGGCGTTAATTTTGGTATCGACAACTTTGGCGTACATCCAAGTGGCTTTAGTTATCTATATTCCGTTCAACCTGACTACATTAAGATCGATGGTTCGCTTAGTCGCGAAGTAGATACCAGCGCAGAAGACCGCTTCTTTATCAGCAGCTTGATTACAGCGGCTCATAGCTTAGATATCAACGTCTATGCAGAGCGAGTTGAGCGTGATGAGCAAGTTCAACAACTAAACCTACTTAAAATAGATGGTACTCAAGGCTTCCTATATGGCTTACCTGAGGCGCTGAGCTAAAGGCTGACTGAATCATAAGTTTAAACTAGTAACGAAAATAGCCCGACTACTGAAAAAGTAATCGGGCTTATTTTTGTACTGTTCGATGCTAAGTACAGTATTGTTCTATCGGTTAGATAAAACAATCAATACTCAATAAAGACTAGCGTTTGTTGAGCGCAACTAATTGATCAAGCTTATTCGTAATACGATCGTCACGCTCTTGAACACGTTTTTGCTTTTCTTGCTCCCGTGCGGCTTCGCGACGACGCTGATGGAACTCTTTCAATTGACCCTTCGCATGCTCAGCTTCTTCAGGAGTAACTTTACCTGCTGCCTCACCTTGCAAATCAACGCGATCAACGCCTTCCACCATGGAGCGGAAATATTGTGGCGAACGAACATACGATGCTAATGCTCGTTTGATTTTATTTTTCGCTACTTTCTCGTCCGCTAACAAATCATCTTGAATACCAATTTTAAGCGGTCTAACGTCTTCACGATTAAACGTTTTCGGGTAAGTATCCATGAGCAATTTAAGTGCGGCTTGGTTTGCGGCGCGATTTTTGGTCTTAGTCTTGTTTTTTGGGGTAACTTCGTCGTTCACAACTTTTCTCTCAATAACTCGCTCAATAACACGTATATTTGTACTTTCAGCCTGTTGTTCTAGCCGCTCTAATCTTGACTCACACTCGCCTAGTAAAGACAAAGTTGAGGCAATGACTGATTCTACATTCTGACCCATTCAGTCACCTTAGGATTCGCCTTTGCGAATATAATATCTGAATGTTTCGTTTTCATGGATCTGCTCTAACAATTCATGCCCGAGGAATGTACAAAACTTCGGAATGTCACGTTCAGTGGAAGGATCAGTGGCAATAACCATCAATATTTCCCCCGATTCCAGTTCACGAACTTTGTTGTGTAACAACATTACAGGTTCTGGACAGTAGAGCCCTGTCGCATCTAACAGGTAATCTTGTTTAATATCTATCATGTTCAGTTCCATACTCAATGCTGACCTATTGTCGCAAATAAACTCACCTAGCGAAAGCAGATCACCTTATTCCTGTACAAGGCTATGGATTTTTTTGCTTATCAACGTCGCAACCTGCGCTATATAGTCGCGCTGAGTATATCCTGAAGCAACCCTAGGCTTCAGATCATGATTGCCATCAGCAAACCACTGAACCGTAACAGAAGCAGGAAGCGAATACATGTCCACCTCTTCTTTATTACCAAGCGGGTCTCGCGTGCCCTGCATAATAATCAAAGGTTTAGTGAGTGATTGCAAATGCGCTATACGAAGATTATCGGGCTTACCAGACGGATGAAACGGATAACCTAATGCAAAAGCAGCCAATGCGTGCGTTTGTTCTAACACCATTGAGCCTATACGCCCTCCCATCGATTTACCCATCAAAAATAAGGGGGCATCATCATACTGCTCAATGACGCTCAAACAGGTGGCGATCAACTTTTCAGCCTTAGGTGGAGGAGCTTTTTTACCCGTAACTCGCCTATTCGCCATATAAGGGAACTCAAAACGCACTATTTCAATCTCATCAGACGCTAATGCCTGAGTCATTTGCTCCATAAATTCACTATCCATTGGCGCGCCGGCCCCGTGCATAAACACTATTCGCGCCTTTTTAGCCTGCCCAAGAGTTAGATACGTCATATTTCTCTGTCATTTTTAGCGCCAGCTCGACTCACCATGTTGATACAAGTCAATCAAAGCCACTTTATAAAAAAGGTTCAATACAACTAAAGCCGCTTAGTTACAGACCTATTGAGCACAAACACGTGAACTAAAGCAATGAACCATTAATAGGGATATTTTCAAAACCCTTAAAAAACAATAATTTAAAATTATCATATATTTCCACATAGAACTTACTGAGAATATATTTCCCACACATCATGTGCGACAATGTGTTCCATTCAACGGTGTAAGCACGTTGAAACCATAAGGTTATTCCAAGATAATTACCTGTGGAACTCTATTGTAAACTAAGATAGTAAAACTAAGCTTTTGATGAGAGCCTGACATGAGCACTGTAACTGAACACCCAACTTATAATTATAAAGTTGTGCGCCAGTTTGCCATTATGACGGTGGTATGGGGCATAGTCGGAATGTCAGTGGGCGTCTTAATCGCCGCCCAACTGGTATGGCCGGCATTGAACTTCGATACTCCGTGGCTAACTTATGGCCGTATACGCCCACTACACACTAATGCGGTTATATTCGCATTTGGTGGTTCCGCGCTGTTTGCAACATCGTATTACGTTGTTCAGCGTACATGCCAAACCCGTCTTATTTCAGATGGTTTGGCTGCCTTCACTTTCTGGGGATGGCAAGCGGTAATCGTTCTTGCTGCGATTACACTCCCGATGGGCCTTACATCCTCCAAAGAGTATGCAGAGCTTGAATGGCCAATTGACATACTGCTAGCAGTCGTTTGGATCTGTTACGCTATCGTGTTTTTAGGCACAGTAAAAATGCGTAAAACCTCCCACATTTATGTAGGCAACTGGTTTTACATGGCTTTCATCATCACCGTTGCGGTTCTTCATATCGTAAACAGCTTGGTTATCCCAGTAAGTATGTGGAAATCCTACTCGGTTTACCCGGGTGCTGTGGATGCTATGGTTCAATGGTGGTACGGACACAACGCAGTAGGTTTCTTCTTAACTGCCGGCTTCTTAGGCATGATGTATTATTTCGTGCCTAAACAAGCAGAACGTCCAATTTATTCTTACCGTCTTTCTATTGTTCATTTCTGGGCGCTTATCGCAACCTACATGTGGGCTGGCGGTCATCACCTCCATTACTCGGCTCTACCTGACTGGACTCAGTCTGTAGCAATGGTGATGTCTTTGATCCTTTTAGCGCCTTCTTGGGGTGGTATGATCAACGGTATGATGACGCTATCAGGCGCATGGCATAAGTTGCGTACCGATCCAGTGTTACGTTTCTTGGTCGTTTCACTATCTTTTTACGGCATGTCGACCTTCGAAGGCCCTATGATGTCGATCAAAACCGTGAACGCACTTTCTCATAATACTGACTGGACTATCGGTCACGTTCACGCTGGCGCTTTAGGCTGGGTAGCAATGATCTCTATTGGTGCGACCTACCACATGCTGCCTAAAATCTTCGGCAAAGCTCAAATGTGGAGCGTTGGTTTAATTAATGCTCACTTCTGGTTAGCAACTGTCGGCACAGTACTTTATATCTGCGCTATGTGGGTTAACGGCATTCTACAAGGATTAATGTGGCGTGCAGTTAACGAAGACGGAACACTAATGTACAGCTTCGTAGAAGCTTTAGAAGCGTCTCATTATGGTTATATGGTTCGCTGGATGGGCGGTATGTTCTGGGTAACCGGTATGCTGCTGATGGCCTTCAACACTTGGCAAACGGTTCGCAAGAACAGCAATGCCCCAGTAGCTAGTGCTGCTGCGCAAGTTGCCTAGGCTAGAAGGAGCAGATAGATGATTAAACACGATACTATTGAAAAGAACATTGGCTTAATGATTCTCTTGATCATCCTCGTTATAAGCGGTGGTGGTTTAGCAGAAATCGTTCCTCTGTTTTTCCAGGCACAAACGACGAAGCCTATTGAAGGGTTACGTACGTATAGTGCTATTGAGCTTGAAGGTCGCGATATCTATATCCGTGAAGGTTGCCATGTGTGCCACACGCAAATGATCCGCCCTTTCCGTGCTGAAACAGAACGCTACGGTCACTTCTCTACAGCAAACGAACATGTCTGGGAGCATCCATTTTTGTGGGGCTCAAAGCGTACAGGTCCTGACCTCGCGCGCGTAGGCGGCCGTTATTCTGATGATTGGCACCGTGCCCACTTGTACAACCCCCGTGATGTTGTACCTGAGTCAAAAATGCCCGCTTACCCGTGGTTATTTGAAGACAAGGTAACGGGCTCTGACACTGCTAAAAAAATGGCTGTCCTGAAAAAACTAGGCGTGCCATATACTGAAGAGCAGATGGAAACAGCTCAAGAAGACGTTGCAGGTAAGTACGAGATCGACGCATTGGTTAGTTACCTGCAAGCATTGGGTAAAACACATTCTGTTTACAACAATAAGCGGTAATAACAGTGAGTTACGATGTTTACGGTCCATTTATCCCAGTAATAATGCTTCTAACTTTCGTTGGCCTGTTTATCTGGGTGCTACTTCCCGGTAACAAAAAGCGCTTTGATGAAGCATCCCAGCTACCCTTCGCTGATGACAAAGAAGAGTCAGATACTGAGCGAGAGATGGATCCGAACAGGAGAGTGGAAAAATGAGCTTTTTTTGGAGCGCGTGGGTATCCGTAATTACCCTTGCAGTAATTTTTGGTTGCACTTGGTTACTCTTCCAAACTCGTAAAAGCGAAAGCTTTAAAGAGGAAACTGAAGAGACACTAGGACACGAGTTTGACGGTATCGCAGAATACGACAATCCGTTACCACGCTGGTGGTTTCTATTGTTCGTCGGCACTGTCATTTTTGGGCTCTGCTATTTAGCACTTTACCCGGGTCTGGGTAACTTTAAAGGCCTATTAGGCTGGACATCCGCTAATCAGTGGGAAGAAGAAATGGCCCACGCCGATGAAGTCTACAAGCCCGTATTCGCAAAGTATGCGGTAATGAGCATCGAAGACTTACAAAAGCCTGAAAACGCAGAAGGCTTGCGTATGGGACAGCGTATGTTTGCCAACAACTGCTCAGTTTGTCACGGCACGGCAGCACAAGGTGCTCGCGGCTTCCCTAACCTGACGGATAACGATTGGTTATATGGCGGCGAGCCTGCAACAATTACGCAAACTATCGTGAATGGACGTCAGGGTGCTATGCCTGCGTGGGGTTCAGTGTTAGGTGAAGATGGCGTGCGTGATGTGGCTAGCTATGTGCTTTCACTGAGCGGAACAGAAGTTGACGCAGAAGCGGCGGCAAATGGTAAAAAATCATTTGAGTCTCTATGCACAGCGTGTCACGGTGTGGACGGTAAAGGCATGCAAATGCTGGGCGCGCCAAACCTGACTGATAACATATGGCTGTATGGCAATAGCTTTGCCGAAGTAACGCACACTATCCGTGCAGGCCGCGGTGGTGTGATGCCTTCGCATAAAGATCTGCTCAGCCAAGATAAAATACAGCTGATTGCAGCATACGTGTATAGCTTGTCTAAATAATTATTGACGGCTATCAATCAAAGGGCGATAGGTTCAATACCGTATCGCCTTTTTTTTTGAAATCCATGTTAATATTAAGTTCTTCTAATAAACACTAGCACCACCCAATTTCTCTATTCAGCTTGCGAGCACAGGCATGAACCAGATACCAATAAAAGATGTAACCAACCCTAAAAAACCCGACGTTGAAACCTTCGATTTATACGCTAAGCGCGAACAAATCTACGTGAAATTTTACCGGGGTATATTTAAAAACTTGCGCATCATTAGCGGCGCTATCATGCTAATGATGTTTTACGGCTTTTCTTGGTTGCAATGGGATGGGCACCAAGCCATTTTATTTGATTTACCCAGCCGACAATTCCATGTTTTTGGTCTCACATTTTGGCCACAAGATTTCATGCTGCTCTCTTGGCTGCTTATTATCTTAGCGTTTACGCTATTCTTCGTTACAGTCTTTGCTGGTCGATTGTGGTGTGGTTATGCCTGCCCACAATTTGTATGGACATGGTTATTTATTTGGGCTGAGCGAATTGCCGAAGGTGATCGTAACCAGCGAATGAAACTCGATCAAAAGCCCATGAGCGCGGGCAAACTCCGTAAGAAAGCAACTAAGCATGCGTTATGGCTTATCATAGCTGTCACGTCAGCCATTGCATTTGTCGGTTACTTTTCACCAATCAGGCAACTAGTACAAGATTTTGCAAACTTGTCGCTAGGTCCCTGGGAGACATGGTGGATCGGCTTTATCGCGGTAGCCACCTACGCCAACGCAGGTTGGTTACGAGAGCAAGTATGTATTTATATGTGTCCTTATGCGCGCTTCCAGAGCGTAATGTTTGATCAGGACACGCTTGTCATTTCATATGATGAAAAACGTGGCGAAAGCCGAGGTAAACGAAAAAAAGCCGCCGATTATAAAGAAGAAGGCTTAGGTGACTGTATTGACTGCGGACATTGCGTCAATGTTTGCCCTGTCGGCATCGATATCCGTGATGGTTTACAATACGAATGTGTAGCATGTGGCGCGTGCGTTGATGCCTGTGATGAAATAATGGATAAAATGGACTATCCAAGGGGTCTCGTACGCTACACGACAGAGCATGAACTAAGCGGGAAGAAAACGCACCTGTTACGCCCCCGGCTAATTGGTTACTTCGCTGTTTTAACCCTGATGTTTGCCGCATTTGTTTACGCTATTGGCACACGAGTCCCTATCGAACTGGAGTGTATTCGAGACAGAGGACAGCTCTATCAAGAGACCAATAATGGCATGATAGAAAACATCTACACACTGAAAATTGCTAATAAAGAGCAAGTGGCTCACCAATACCGAATTAAAGTAAGCGGTATAAAGGGCATAGAACTTATTGGTAAAGAGGTAGTAACGGTAGAGGCTGGTCAGTTAATTACCCAAACAATTCGTTTACGTGTGGACCCAGCCAACCTAGAACGTCCAAGTTACGATATTAAAATCACAGCCGAAGCAACAGACGGTAGTAACATTAATATCACGAAAGAGAATCGCTTTATTGGCCCTGCTCCACGCAGATAGTCGACCCAAGTGGTAATTAATTAAGGTAAAATGGCTGCCTAACTTAATTGACAGCCTTTTTTATATAGTAGTAGAGATATGACTGAAGATACTCAAGCAATAGCACCTTGGTACAAACAGCCTTGGTTATGGTTCCTCCTTACCCCACTTTTCGCTGTATTTATTTACGGTTTCTCTTTTTTATACCTGTCTATTGTCACGATGGATGGTGTTGTAAAAGATGATTATTATCGTATTGCACGTGGCTATGAAGTAAAGTCAGAAAAGAATCAACGCGCCCTTGATCAACATATCGAAGCACAAGTAAAACTAGATACTCTTACAGGCGATATCATGGTTTCACTAAGTGGCGAACTGGATCCCGTTCCAGAAACACTTACCTTAGATATCGTGCACCCAACTCACCAAAAATATGATCAAGCCATCACGTTAAAGGCTGTCGGTGCACAAAACTTATATACAGGCTCCCTTACGGGCGA